>ERZ773042.691-NODE-691-length-22256-cov-48.000360_pt1 | contig 22256 bp, 16 predicted proteins | sample MGYA00511664_ERZ773042 | MGnify/ENA primary metagenome ERZ773042 (study PRJEB29015, sample SAMEA2737984) | human oral metagenome | biome: human oral; feature: human-associated habitat; material: dental | place: China | collected 2036 ... | reverse complement strand
GGCTGGCGCGCGTCTCCGCCCCTGTGAGTGAGGCCTCATGTCGCATGGCGCCAGAGACGGTCATCGCGCGCGGGCGGCGGCCCATGGTTCTTCGCAGCTGGGTGCGGGCCCTCGGGGCAGGCGGCGGCTCGGGTCTGCGTCCAGTGGGCTAAAGAAGCACCGGGAGGCCAGGTTTATGAGGTCGGCCCGAAGGATGCGATACACGTCGCTCCTACGATACGTTTCAGAGATGTGAGGCTATCCAGAGACGAATCACTGGGATTTCACGCGCTTGACAAAGAACTGCTGAGAGTGTGCCGCCAGATCGACAGGATTGACTTCATGGTGCCTACGGCAAGCCTCTACTCGTATCAGCCGGAACTTGATATCTCACTCGACGAGCCCAGTAGTGGAAGGGATCCAGATTCCGACTCCAGACCAGGGTAAGGCCCCAGAACACGAGAGAGACAAAGCAGGCGTAACCAAAAAGTAGCTCTTTGGCGAGATCCTTAGCCCTAGCGGCGCGCGGTCTTCCGTCCATATGGAAAGGCCAGGGGGTTTGTCCCCTGGCCTCGTGTCCCATGGTGGGTCGTAAGGGGGTCGAACCCTTGACCTTGAGATTAAAAGTCTCCTGCTCTGCCAACTGAGCTAACGACCCATATTTGGATTCTACCACGCTCGATGCGCCCTCACAGCCTCAACTGACCCCTCACGCCAGATACTCTACTCGCTCTCCCAGGCCCACTGGCCGTTCACAAATAGTGGTGTCTTTGCACCGTCTGCCTTGATGCCCCATACGTTAAGGTCCTCGGTTCCAATCATGAAGTCCACGTGCGTGTGGGATTGGTTGACGCCATGCGCAAGCAGCTCATCCCTATCAAGCTTGAACCCACCCTCAAGGCATTCGGGAAAACCCATGCCCAGGGCGAGGTGACAGCTCGCGTTCTCGTCGAAGAGCGTGTCATAGAAGAGAATACCGCTCTGCCGGATGGGCGTGTTCTTGGAGATGAGGGCGCACTCCCCCAAACGAACCGCGTTCTCGTCCGTCTCGAGAATATGCCTCAGGACGTCTTTGCCCCGCTCGGCCCCGTAATCGACGACACGGCCCTCCTCGAAGGCGAACCAGAAGTCCTCCACGATGCTGCCTGCGTGCACGAGCGGCAGCGCAGAGTGCACGATGCCCTCGGCCCGCCTGCGGTCTGGGGTGGTAAACACCTCCTCGGTCGGTATGTTGGGAAAGAACACTGTTCCGTCAACTGTCCGCGCCGCGCCCCCCTCCCAAACATGGCCCTCGTTGAGGCCAATGGTGAGGTCCGTCCCGTTGCTTGAGGCATAGCGAAGACCCACGAAACGATTGGAGTTCAGAATCCGCTTGTTCTTCTCGAAGGTCGCATTGTGCGTCTCCCATGTGCCCTGCGGGTCATCACCATCCGCACGGGCAACGCTCAAGATCGTACACCACAGTCTATAGAGAGACTCGCTCGCACTCACCCCCGGAAAGATCCTCTCTGCCCAGGCAACCACAGGTACCCCTGCGATACACCAGACGTTGCGCCCAAAATCCATACCCTCCCTGAAGGCACGGCACTCGCTGTTCCTGGCACGTGATGCCGCAGCCGGTTTAGCCGGATCGACACCATCGAATGCCGCTGGGTCAGAGCCATCAAGAAACAAGAAGCTTGCGCCAGCCTCAGCAAGGGAGTTCAACTGCTCAACCTGCCACGAGGGTGTGTGTCTAAAGAAGTCAAGCCCGACGCTCTCAAAGGTAAGTCTCTGCACAACGTCATCACGCCAGATGACGGTGACATGCCCGGCACCTGCCCTATAGGCGGCCCTAACAACGATGCGCACAAAGTCGGCACGCTCAACGGGCGCCTGGAGCACAAGCTCTTGGCCCGGCTTGATCGCGGCGCCCTTGTGGACGAGAAGCTCCGCATAGCGCTCTATCTGAGGAGCGAGACCCTCCATCGCCCGACGACACTCCTCGGCACTTAGTCGGCTGCTCATGAAAACATCCCTCCGATACTCTTTTTTAGGGACCTTGGCGCGCGATGAGGCAAATCCCGTCATTCAATCTCGATCAAGTACGGTGCTCACCACATCGACAGGAGCCACAAGGCATGCAAAAGCAGCCCCAGCAGGAAGCCGCACTGCTCACATGGAGCAAGTAACAGGACTCGAACCCGCGAATGATGGCCAGGAAGGCTTGTGTTCACGCGTTTCGGTCTCATTGTTTGCCCCAGTAAAGTCCCAGGTAAAACCCCAATTTGTTTGAGACATTGCAGCGCGTAGTATACGCTTGGCGTACTTGCTGATGGGCTTCTTCATGATTTACGCCAACTTATCGAACCCGACGTCCAAGCGCTGAGGCGGGCTTGCGCGTATATGTGGTTCACTAAACGAGCACTACCGTCTCTGGGCTTATCGTGTGCACTCACGAGAACACTCAATGGACTGAGGGGTTTCGCGGCTCTGTGCTAAAATTCGTTTCTATGCGGGCGTAGTTCATCGGTAGAACCGTAGCTTCCCAAGCTACTGAGGTGGGTTCGACTCCCATCGCCCGCTCCACGCAAGCAAACGCAGCCCTCCCGTACGAGGGAGACTGCGTTTTTTGGATACAGCAAAGGCTTCGGCACATCCTGGAGGATCCCGCAGAGCATCCCCACCTGCCCGCAAAAGCTTGAGAAGCACATTGGACATGTAGCTGCGCCATGCTGCCCCACACCTCAGCGAGTAGCTCAAAAGCTTGGGGCTTAGTGCCCCAGAATCTGGCGGGCACTATCACGAGGACGTTTGCCCAGTTGAGCCTATTTCTTCGGTACCCGTTAATCTGCGGGGGGGTTCTAAGGCATCAAGACCGGGGCGGGATCACTGCGGGGGGTTCTAAAACGTCGGGACCGGCCCCGGCTGGGCCCACCCTAACGCCGAATGGAGAAGAACTTCTCCAAGATGCTCTTGATGAAGGCATAGCGACGGGCGTAGGAGTTCTCAACACGGATGAGCTGCAGCTTATGCCTGCGACATATCTCGTTCTTTTGCTCGTCGCGTCTCATCACCGCCTCGTTTGCCCGATGCTCCTTGCCATCCAGCTCGATGGCCAAGACCGGGACCTCAGTTCCGTCAGGCTCCACCTCATAGACCACGAAGTCAAATCGACCGCTGTAGAAGAGCTGTTGCTGAGCCACGTTCTCGTCGAAGACCTGTGCTATGGGCACCTCGTGATGCACCACATGGCGCACCTGAGAGGTAAACACGTTGCTCAGCGCATGGTTAAGGCTCTCAAGGAACGCCGCCTCGGTCTTGGTGCTGTATGGCTTGATTCCAAGCGCGCGAGATGACACAGAGCGAGGCGTCACCAGCGACTTCCCGTTTTGCTTCACGTACCGTACCAACTCACAGAGGTCATCCGGTCCCTTCATCGACCCATGCAAGCGATCAAGCTCCCTGTCGCTAGAGAATATGACCAACTCGTCACGGGCACGTGACGTCGCCACATTGATCAGCTCCTGATTGTTTGCCACCCATGCATAGGTGGCGGGTGTGGTGCGATCGGTCAGGGCGAGCGAGAACAGAATCACGTCCTTCTCGTCTCCCTAAAAGGCATGGACCGTCCCACAGGGCACGTCATCAAAGCCCTGCGCAGAGAGGGAGGACAACAGATACTCACGCTGTCTGGCAAAGGGCGTGATGATCCCTATCTGCTTGTCACAGTTCTTGCGCACGTAGTCTACGATGGCGGCTGCCTCGGCCGGCGCGACGTTCTTCTCGCGGGAGACGTCCTCCTCAACGTTATAGTACGAAAGCGCGCCAGGCGAGTTGCGACCGCTCTTCACGCTGAGCTTACCGTTGTAGTACTTGCGGTTGTTGAAGCCGATGATCTTCTCGTCGCAGCGATAGTGCTCATGCAGGAGTATCTCGTTGCTCACCGAGTCGCAGGCGAGAAAGGTCTTGTATGCCGAGTGCTCTATGAAGTCGTACTCGTCGGGTATGTTGTAGGTACGCCTTAGTGTGGCATTGTCCGTCCCATCGATCACCACGACCGGAGAGAGCTGGGCGGGGTCTCCCACCAAGGTGAGGTTTTGCCCCCGGACTATGGGCACGAGCGCGCAGGCACTGTCACACTGGCTCGCCTCATCGATGACCACCATGTCGAAGCTTGGCACGGGCTGCCCTAACTTATGCGCAGAGATGCAGGTGGTTGCAACGATGGGAAAGATACGCAGAAACTTCTTGAGGTTATCCGTATCCGAGAGATAATGATTGAAGGCTGTCACGCGCTCGTCATCGGCCTGCGTTGAGAACACGATCTCCCGCAGCTCATCGACACGCGGCTCGCCCAGGCGCTTGATGCGACGCACAGATAGGCAGAAGAGCTGCCTAAGGAGGCTCTCCTGGTCCCTGTCCATGAGCTTGAGCGCCCGCTCAAGCGTCTTCTCGGCAGGCTCGACTCTCTTCAGCCGCTTGCGCACAAGCTCAAGCTGCACACTTTGCAGTTCGAGCTTAAAGAAGAAATCATCGGCATCCTTCGCGAGCTTCTCTATGCACTCTTTGCGTTCCTGCAGGTCAAGGTTTTCCTCGTACTCCTTCAGGAGGTCGCTGAGGTCCTTGGCGCGAAGCTTGCCATCGATTCGGGACAACTCCATCATCCTATCGGGCGTGACGGACTCATCCTTGACAAGCTCGTAGAGCGTGCGCATGCGCTCGAGTGCTTGGATCATGACGGCGTTGTTTCCAAGGCGTATCACAGGTAGCGGAAGCGCTTTCCCGTTCCAGCTATAGCTTCCCAGACTCTTGAACACCCCGTCCACAGGATGGTTGTTAAAGGACGCAAAGAGCACCGTGCGCTCATTGTACAGGGCATTGATCAGGATATTGACGATGGTGGTCGTCTTGCCCGTGCCAGGAGGACCCTGCACATAGGTCACCGGATACTTGAGCGCCTGATGCGTCGCGGTGAGCTGGTCCATGTTGATGTGCTGGTCAAGAAGGATGAGCGGAAACTCCCGGCGACGCACCGGACGCTTGGTCAGGTCCCCAAAGAACGCCTTTATGGGCACGGTCGGCTCGCCGCGCTCATACATCGCATAGATGCCATCGTACTCCCTCTGCAGGTCAACGGTGGCATCACGCGTGATGATGAGGAGATACGGAACGTCATCGACGAGCCGGGGCGCGCTGATCCGCTTGGCCATGAGGTCCTTGATACGCTCGCGATTCTCGTCAAAGGACGAGAGCAGATGAAGGTCCTCCTCTCCCAGGTAGCGCTTGATGGACTGGCGTTCAAACGCCTTCCCGTTTCGCACGACGAACTCGCGACACAGTATCGTGTTATGGCCTATGACCAATGTGCGACGCTCGGGGTCAAGACGCAGCTGTCGATAGGCGATGACATAGAGGCCACCCGCCCCGCGTACCGAGAGGACGTTGAGCGCAAGCTGCTCAAACTTCGCACGAAGCCCTTTGTGCGGATAGCGAGCCCTGTCCTGAGCTCTCTTGACGACGGCAGCAAACTGTTCCCCGTCAAGGCAGAGCGCCCCTCGGGCAAAGGAGTCCTCATCGACACGTTTGATGAGCGAGAACTCCTTGGTAGCGGGCGCTACGTTGAGCCTGCTGCAATCGGCCAGATAGTTAAGGACGTTAAGGTTAGGCACTGTGCCAAAGATGGATGAGAACCGATCCTCGTCGCGATCGATGCGCTCGATGAGCTCAGGTGGGGTTGGGAAGTATGACTCGTCGATCAGTGAGGACGACTCAATGCCATCCACGCGAATGGTAAGGTTCTTGACGGTATAGCTCCCCAGGTGCATACCGCGCACCCTGAGCGTGCGTTGCCTGGGGTCGATGTCCTTGACGCCAACCCAATAGCGTGTGGTTCGGCCCTGCCCATTGAGGTACTCCACGCTCAGCCACTTGCGCTCATGAACCGCCCGGTATATGTCCCTATTTACGCTCATGATCAGAGATATGGTAACACAAATTCAGGCATTTTACAGAATTTACGGGTAAGTGTCTCCTCCTGCTCGCCCATTGGGCAAATAGCAGGGCATATCCCGAGCTCTCCTCACATTTCGCCTCAAGGCGAGAGCCAAGCGCAGCTGGATGCGAGCATCATGCAACGGTGCCCCGCTAACCTCTTGGTGGTTCAGATGGCACCAAGACAGAAAGGGTGAGGCACAATGGTCGTATCCACTCGCTCGCTCATACAAGATCCTATAGCACCCATATGGGCATCACGCAATGTGGGACAAGTACTCCCTCACACAACGCTCAGGGGAGGTGATCCCGTCATGAGAACACGACCCCCCGCCGTCGGCCATGCCGGACGACGGCGGGTAGTCACATTCGGTTGGCCCACGTAGTCACACAGCCCACGCAGAAACCCAGCGAGCACAGCGTCACAAAAGCCATGGCTACGAGCGACGAATAAGCTCCGACACGAGTTCTGTCACAGAGACGACCTGCTCGGCATCTACGTTTTCGGGGACATCGTCTACCGTGTGCGAAAGCTCCGGAACACCATCATGCGAGAGGCCCATGAGAGTGGCTGCTCGCATGGAGGCATGCATGGCAGGCGTCGCGTCGGTCTCGGTCCAGATGTAACGCCTCCTGTTCACGTTGACATGTAGGTCCTTTGCAACCGATCCGAGTAACCTCACCAGTCGGCGGTCCGAGCGGCGAGTCTCGTTTGCGCCCTCGCTCGTCAGGATGGTCAGGTCCCCGGCACCAATGGAGTCAAGGTTAACGACAAAGGCACCCCTTACCGACTTCCTGAAGTCAGCAAGGAACTCTCGCATACCAGCGTGCCTGATCGAGGATGCGCCAAGGGCAACGAACCACACGTCATGCGAGATGAGCTCGTCATCCCCCATGCCCAGTATCGCCTCGCGTAGGTCCTCCTTGGTAGGGCGCTGCAGCTGTGCGTCATCCCCCTCTCCCTCACGGACCCGCTCGTCGACGACTCGAAGGTCATAGCGCTCGGTTGCACCGCCCTTCCACCTACGTGTGTCTGGACGTGATCCCGCAGATGCGGGGCGGTCGCCATCCACCCTGCCGCCGCTCCGACGATCTCGACTCCCGATGGTGCGTCCATCTTGCCCGGCATCATGGCCTACGTCAGCTCTGCTCCACTCGCTCGCCGAACTATCGTCGGCAGCCTGGCTCCTGCGGCTGCCGCCCGAATATCCAGACTCGCCCCCGCGATCCCTGGTCGTGCGAGCATACCTCTCGCGTACCTGGCTACCCTCTCCAGCCTCTGCGCCAAAGTCACGACTTGGCCTCACGATACCAATGGGCTCGCGCGTCCCACGAACCGGTCGCACACTAGTACTCGTCTGACCTGAGTCGTACGAGGTCGCTGACCCCAGGTCGTCGGGGGCAAGGGGATCCTTGGGCATGAGTGATGGGTCAGGGAGGTCAAACAGGACGGCTCGATGCGCCACGCTCCCACTCGGATCCCCGTCATCCACAGGGGCAGGGCGGAAGTCAGACATTCCCCACCTCGGGTCATCCACTGGCCTTGGCCTTTTTCTCTCGTCCGGCCTCACATCCTCATCTTTGGTGTCGAGGCCGCTCATATCCCCCTCGACCAATCCTCCCGTCGTATCCGCATCGTCAAAACGGGGCAGGGCACCGTCGGGTTGGGTGTCGCCGAGTTCAGCCTCAGCGTCACCCTCATCCTCCAACACGGTGGCATCCACCCTCATCTCATCACGAGCAAATGCCTTAGTGTCATCATCAGATCCATCGGAGTCGTACTGCACGTCATCCTCAACGACATACTCCCCCTCGATGGCAACGTCATCATCCTCGGCGCCTTCCTGCTGTGGCTCCTGGCTGTCATCATCGTAGTAGAAGTCATCGGAGTCCTGGTCATCCTCGTCCTGCTCGTCTGCGATCATCCCGTACTGCGCCGTGCTTCCGCTGATGGTTTTCTTTCGATTGGTGATGCGCTCGACCAAGCTCCTGAACGCCTCACGAATCTTGGCAAGAATATCAGCGATTCTCTGAGACAAGTCCGCCAGGCCCCCACGGCCCCCAGTGCCCATGGACTCATACTCGGCGTCAGCTGTGTTCTCGAGCGTGTCCCGAGCGTTCCGTGCATAGGCAGTGTCCTCGCCGCCCTCACCATAGTCCGCGTAGGTGTCATCTGAACCAGGCTCGTAAGACGCATCGTCTGTACCCGCTGCAGATGAGCGCGACTCCGCAGCCTCGGTGCGCGCGGCCGTGTCCCTTCTCGCCTTGACCTTACGCTCCCTGTCGCTAAAGAAGGTGGGAACGGAGCCGGTATGCTCCTCCTGTGGCTCCTCCTCATCAACGGACTCAACCGGCTCATAGAAGTCTTCGACCTTGAAGTCGGGTATCTCGGGGACCTCAGGGAGTTTCGACAGATCGACCTTGGGGCGTGGGGGCATCTCATAGACGATCTCGCAGTCCGAGGGAAGGATCTGGAGACTCTCGATGAAACTTGCCCCGCGACGGACGACATCGTGCTCGTTGGCTTGCGCAACGGCCTGTGGCTCACTTGTTGAGGAAGCCCGCGTTTTTGGGACCCGCCTTTCTCTGCGCGTAGCGTTCGAAGTCACCGGCCTGGGTTCGGGCTTGCTCACGATAGGTACCTCCAGAGTCTCTGCAGTTTCAGTATCGCCTGCGGACGGCGCAGTGTTCGCGACGATCGTGTCTGGGTCGAACTTTGACCCATCCCCATTCTGTCTATATATGTTCGCCTCGATCCCCTCCCCTGGGACACGAGTGGAAATCGAGGCACCTATGGTATCGTCATCAGCTCCCACACCCTTCTCCGTCACCGGTACCCGAGGCGTCGCCACCACAGAGGGAGGCTCGGGGGAAAAGCCATAGCGGTCATCCTCTATAGGCTCTGGCTCCTTGACGGCAGCCGAGCGAATCCTACCAAAGAGGCCTCCTGTACCCTTGCGCACCCTATCGAAAACTCCCGAGAGGGGACCTATCCTCGGATCCTGGTCTGGTTCTTGGCTGTCTTCGTCACGATCTAATGACTCATAGGACAAGGCTTCAGCGTCTGGTGCTTCTCCCTCAGTCTCGCGCATGACAGGCGAGTCTTCTGTGACCGAACCATCCTCTTCGCCGCCCTTGACGCCTTCGCCATCGGCTTGGCCCACGTCCTTAGAGGCGACTTGAGCCTCCTCAGCCTGGGGCCCCTCGCTTGGCTCTCCAAGACCATCAGCCTCATCCACTGGAGCCTGGTCTGCCGCAATGCCTCGCTCAACCTCACTGCGAAGATTCGCAGTAGCTTGCCGCTTGGCATCGTCATCGGCGGGACGTACCATGTCCATAACGCCGAGTAGGGCAGCGACAGACGACTTGTTATCGCTGGCTCCCACCGTACAGGGTGCGAACCTCTCATATATATTTGCCACCCCGATGGCAATCAGCGGAATGCCCGCCACAATACCGATGCCCCAGAAGACATGGCGACCGACCTCGGGGATAGCGCCAACCAGCTGAAGCAGGGTACAGAGGGATACGAGAATGACCAGCCAGAGGCTCATCCTCTTGATGACAGGAAGCAAGCTAACGAAGTTGCGACGATAGAGCGGGTTCTCGTTAGGACTGTCGTAGTGCGCAACGATAACGATCGGCCGATTGCCCTTGACCACAAGAGGCCCCGTGGCGCGGTGTACGCCAATGACATTTTGACTCCTCGCCTTGGGACCAATCCCTCCCAGAAGGTCATAGCCACCAAAGCGAAGGGCAAGGAGGGCCACGCACACGAGCACGATAACCCTACCGACAACACCGACGGCACTATCCAACACACCGCTCATGACCATTCCAAAGAAGAGCAGCACGCACGTGAGGTCGTGCGTAAATTCACCTCCCGCAGGGGCGTCGAATTCTTGCATTGTGGTGTCAAGGCCATGCTCGTCCATCAATGACTGGAGCAGCTGAGCTGCGTCAAGCTCCTCTTGGCTGTTAGCCGGGGAGATGTCGATCTGGTTGTTGAGGTAGTCCAGATAGTAGCGCGTTGAAGCCATGCTCTGATCCTTTGCCAAATAGGCGCTGTGCGTTCAGCGTTCCATCCGTAAAGTATACTGCTAAATGTGCTGATTTGTCTGCATAGCAGCATGCTAAATGGCGAATGCTTCACAGCTAGTCAGAGAACCGTAAGAAAAGCGCATGATTGATGGCGAGCTGCGAGGCTCTGGGAGCGACGCAAGACGACTTTGCAGCCCATGGCAGGCCGGCTAATTGCCAAAGGCCGTACCTCTTAGCGAATACTCCGTGTACCTTGAGCCATCAGTGCCAACGGACGCAATCCGCTCGCCTGCGCTTCCCACATCCTGCCCATTTTCCATAATTAGCAGATGCCCGCCTTGGTTGTGGACAGAAGCATGGTAGAAATCGATCCCTGCTCTTAATGTCACAGGCACCCCGCCATCAATTGAGAGGCTTTGAAGGTCCCAGGTGTCGGCCTCCACGGTCATCCCGTCGCGTGGAACTTCACTGGTTTCCAAGTAGAGTTTTCTTTCTCCCGTCGCAACGATCCGACTGTTCAGGTTTGACGGAACATTGTATAGAACTTTCGCGTCCGTCCCATCAGTTGCCACTGACATCACTTGACGGTCATCCATGAAACACACGCGATTCCCAACCAACGCGAGCCAGTTGATTCCAGTCGATCGCACCCCATAGATGAGCTTTTGTTCCGAACTACCCATGTCGATGGAGACGATCCTGGTACTGCCCGAGCTATCGCCCGCACGGTCTACTCTGGTTCGTGTCCATAGGATAGATGAGGTCAACCGTTCCATCGGTCGTTGCCCGACAGATACCTCCCTGCCTCCTGCCAAAGAAGTTATCCTGCAAGCCAGCGTGCGATGTCGACGATCCTCACGCCCTCGTGAGTATACTCGCCATGCTTCGTCCTCGCGATTACCATCTTCGGGTAGGCGTCTTTGATCTGAAACAGAGGGGAGACCTCCCTCTCGAAGGTCTTATCCGAGCTGATGTCATCGCTCACCTGGATGTAGGTCTTCTCGCTCTGCCTGATGGCGACGAAGTCAATCTCCTTCTTGTAGAGCGTACCGACATACACCTCATAGCCACGCCTGAGCAACTCAATGGCCACGATGTTCTCGTAGGTCCTTCCCCAATCCATGTCCCTTGTGCTCAGCAGCGCGTATTTGAAGGAATGATCAGCCAGGTAGTACTTCACGCCGAATGCGAGGTACTTCTTCCCACGGATGTCGTAGCGCCTGATCCGGTAGAGGGCAAACGCGTCGCACAGGTAGCCAATATAGGCGCCGACGGTCTTGTGGTTGGGAGCGGAGCCGCCGCTCCCAAGAGCATTCGCGACGCTCCTTGCCGACGTGATGTTGGAAACGTTGTCCAGCATGAAGTCGCCTATCTTGTCCAACATCACCTTGTTGCGAACGTTATGCCTCTGCACGATGTCGCGCATGACGAGGGTACGAAACACGTCCGCGATGTACTTGAAGCGTTGCACAGGGTTCTTGTAAAGGTATGAGCCGGACATGCCGCCTTGGAGCGCATAGTCATCAAACGCGTCGTCGACGTCCGTCCGCCCGTAGTACTCACAGAATTCGGAGAACGAGAATGGGAACACCTCAAGCTCGAACGTACGGCCCGTGAACAACGTCGCAAGATCGCTCGACAGCAGAAACGCGTTGGAGCCGGTGATGAAGATGTCGTAGCGCTCCGAGGCGTGGAGACTGTTGATGGCACGCTCGAACCCTTCGCACATCTGAACCTCGTCGATCAGGAGAAAGTTTACGGCCTCGGGCTGATACCTGTCCTTCACGTAGTTGAGGAGAGCATGGTATTCGGCGATCCCCTCGAAGTCGTCGAGGTTGTAGTTGACGTGGATGACGTTCGCGTCCGCGACGTTCGCCAATATGTAATCACGCAGCGCTTCGAGAAGCTTGGACTTGCCGCTTCGCCTTATCCCGGTGATCACCTTGATATCGGGCGTGCCCATCACGTCGACGAGCGTTTCCAGATAGCGTGTTCTCTCGATGAGCCTCATCCTACACCCCCTGCAGCATCGACGATACTATCCCACTTATTTCCCAACATTGAAAAAAATCGATATTGGGTAATAGGGGTCCAAATCGTCATTGACCATGTCTCCCTAAATTGACGGATCCCCGATAAGGGGAAGATGCCAGAGAACTTGAAATCGATTTAGTGCTACGAAATCGGCACAAGCAGGCGCTTCTTGCCTGAGCGGGAGGCGATAGCGGTGTAGGGACTATCCCACAAGGTTTGAGACTGAGCCGTTTTGTTCCGGACCAACCATGTCGATAGAGACGATCCGAGTACTGATCGAGCCATCACCAGCATATCTATGTTCGTCCTCTAGACGAGTCCCGCAGTTGGCACAGAACATGTCGCGCTCCTCCCTATTGCCACAGCTGCGTGCTACTTCCACACCCGTACTACCGCATACCTGGACACATCATGCGCTACGCCAGACGCAAGAAGCCTCCGCATGCCGCCGCTCACCCAAGAGAGAACGGCTCTCTCCACATCTGCTCCCGACTGAACACGTGCGCCGACAAGCGCTCCATATATGCCCACACACAGGCGCAAGAGAGCAGCTCCAAGGGACCTGAGAATGCTCCTACAGAGGCACATTCCCCGATGAGGTCATGGGCCCCGCGAGGCGGGGGTGACCGGGCACCGCGCGCGGGAGGGCCACCGCCTTCGCGTACGCGAGGTCATCGGGAGCCAGCGCGACATCTTCAGTACGTTCGACGTCGAGTGGCAGCGTGAGGGCGTGCAGCCCGTACGCTCGACGTCGCGAGTGGCAGTGTGGGCGGCGCTGCCACTCGGGCCTGAGCGCACCGTCTTGGTACGCTCGACGTCGAGTGGCAGTGTGAGGGCGTGCTGCCGATACGTTCGACGTCGAGTGGCAGTGTGGTCGGCACTGCCACTCGGCCCTGAGCGCGCAGTTCCGTGTGGAGGACACTGCCACTCGGGCCTGGACGTACCGTTTCGGTACGCTCGACGTCGAGTGGCAGTGTGAGGGCGTGCTGCCGGTACGCTCGACGTCGAGTGGCAGTGTGGGCGGCACTGCCACTCGGCCCTGAGCGCGCAGCCCCGTGTAGTCGGCACTGCCACTCGGGCCTGGACGTACCGTTTCGGTACGCTCGATGTCGAGTGGCAGTGTGGGTGGCGCTACCCCGTGCGTTCGCCGCCATAGGTCACTTTTTCACAGCTTAGGATAATTCTGCGACTGGTCAGTCCGATTTAATCCGTGTGCCCCTAGCTCTTCCGGGAGCGGCGCCACAGCTCAAGGTAGCGTCCCACGTTTGCACGATCTAGCCGCGTCGCGTTGGGATTGGGCAAAGATCTCACGAACTGGGCACCGTAGCGCTTGGTCACTAGACGCGAGTCGGCAAGCACGAGCACTCCCGCATCATCCGAGCTTCGTATGAGTCTTCCCGCCGCCTGTTTAACGGCAATGATCGCCTCAGGAAGAGAGTGCTTCCACCAGGAGCGATCCTCACGAAGCTCGCGCTCGCGAACAAGCGGGTCCTGGGGATTCGCGAAGGGAAGCTTGGGAATAACGACACAGCGCAACGTGTCACCTACCGCATCGAAGCCCTCCCAAAACGAACGAAGCGCAAGAAGCGAACAGCTCTTATCAGCCAAGAACCTTTCGCGAAGACGTCTTGGAGAGGAACCGCGCTCCTGGCATAAAAGATGTATCCCGGCCTGTGCGAGCCGCGGCTTCAGTCCCTGATACACCTTCTCCATGTCCCGCCGGTTCGTGAAGAGTGTGAGCGTGGAGCCGCCCATAGCTCGATGGACCTCAAATAAGAGTTCCTCAAGGGCAGGCAAGTACCGCGTATCCCCTGGCTGGGGCATGTCCTGGGCAATAACGACTGACATGTTGTGCTCGAAGTCGAAAGACGATCTTAGGAGTATGTCCCTGTGAGTCCCAGCATCCTCGACGTCGAGTCCAACTGCATGATCAAAGTGCTCGAAGCTCTCCCCCACCGCCATCGTCGCCGAGGTAAACACAACGCTTTCCATCTCGGGGAGCCAGCGCTTTCCAAGCTCAGAGCCTATATCGAGCCTCTGGGCAACAAGCTTCTCGCCGCCCATCTCACGCCGTCTACGAGAAAGCTCAGCAAAGTAGAAGTAGTTCTCGTCCTCACCCGAGATGACGAGCCTGAGCGTCACGAGCAACTCTTCCGCGAAGCTGCCTGCCTCTGTGAGGTCTGCCGCAAGGGATGCATCCTGCCCGGACAGCGCCTCCGCCGTCTCGTGGATGTCCTTGACAAGCTCATCTAGCTGCGCCTCGGCTGCAGACGCCGCTCCCAAGAAGGTCTCCCACACCTTCGTCGCACGCAGCTCATCGTCAATCCAGAGCTGAATGCTACCATAGCCACTCTTTCCCGTATGCTCGCTTAAGGCGTGGAGTGCCTCGACAAGTACGCTCACAGAAACCGAGGCGCGCGCCGCAGCGGCAGAGGTCTTGGTAAGTAGGCGCAGCGGCAGCGTAGAGGCCTCATGGGAAGTAAGCTTGGACATGATCGCGTGGATCGCTCCCGTCTTAGTTCCGCCAAGTCGCACAAAGCCCTCGCGAGCCGCATCGCCCGAGAACTCTCGGGCCCACTGTCGACGAGCCTCGTCCTCAAATCCATGCGCCTCGTCGACCACCCAGTGCCTGATGGTAGGCAGTATTCTTCCCTCCATATCAATGTCGCGCAGGAGCAGGGCATGGTTTGTGACGACGATGTCGCTCTCGGACGCGCGACGTCGAGCCCCGTGCACGAAGCACTCTGCGGGAAAGTACGGGCACTTGTTGCGCAGACATTCCGCAGGCGTGGTGGTGAGCATGGAGCGAGGCACGGAGCGCCAGCGTATACCAAGAGCATCGATGTCCCCCTCCACCGCCTGGCAGGCGAATGCATAGCTCACGGCCAGCGACGTAAGCATATCGGACTGTGTCGCACTGTGGGACCTGCTCCCCTCATCTGCGGAAGGAAGCTCCACCGTGCTCGCATAGTCAAGTCTGTGCAGGCAGAGGTAGTGCTCGTAGCCCTTGAGGCTCGTGAAGCTGACTCCCTGGGGCAAGACGCTATCGAGGGCTGGCAGCTCATGAGAGACGAGCTGGTCTGTGAGGGCGTTCGTCTTCGTGGCTATGCCTGCGGTCACGCCGTTCTCCTGTGCGTAGCGGACCTCGGGAAGCAGGTAGGCCATCGACTTCCCAACGCCGGTGCCTGCCTCTATTGCCCTGTGCGTCCCCTCGGTGAGTGCCGATGTGACCTCGAGCGCCATCTCGATCTGATCGGACCTCTCCTCAAAGGAGTCATACATGTCACTTAAAAGTCCACCCTTTGAAAACGCCATCCTAACCTCATCGGTATCTGGTGCCAGAGACCTCGCCCCCACCTCCTTGACACGCGCTGTCCCCCTTCCAGCAGCATCACTAACCAAGCTGCTTCGGATGGCTTTGAGGAGAAAGGGCCTCGGCTCCTGCATGCTGGCAATGTGCGCGAGGATGGGCCTAAACTGCCAACTGACCTCCTCGTGCATCTGCGAGAGGCGCCGCATGAGCCCCTGCGGCAGCTCCATGAGACCAGAGAGGATGATGGGCCACATACCCGCGAGCGCGTCCACATCATCCATGGCACGATGCGTCACGGTGTCACGGCCAAAGGCCCTGGCCATGTCGGAGAGCCTGTGGGAGGAGAGCATGGGAAGTGCGATCCGCGAGAGGGCCAGGCTGTCGACCCAGAGTTCGCTCACTTCACGACCACCGGGAACCTTCTCGACAAAGCCACGATCGAAGCTCGCGTTATGGGCAATGACGGGCATGCCTCCCACAAAGTTTGCCAAAAGCGAAACGGCCTCTTGGGGACACGGAGCGTCTGCGACGTCGATGTCGCGAATATGCGTGAGCGCACGTATGTCGGGCGGAATGGGTCGGTTGGGATTGACGAAGGTCCTAAAGCGCTCTGCTACCTCCTTCCCGACAAGGCGTGCGGCCGCTATCTCTATGAGTTCGCAGTCCTTAAATGAGAGTCCCGTCGTTTCGGTGTCAAGAACGATGACTCCCTCCTCGAGGGGTCCGAAGTCAGTGTGCGCGGCTTTATCGGGAAGCCCGATATATGCATCTCGCACCGCAGCTGTCACACCCGGGACAAGCAGGGCGGCTATGGTCTCACTCACTGTGTTAGCGTGGTTCTCTTGCATACGCGAGTCCACGCTAGCGTGCGGCGCGCACGGAAACATCCTCGAGGGCCCACTGGACAAAGAGGGTACAGAGCTCAGAAAACTCGATACCAGCATGACGAGCGGCATCGGGCAAAAGGCTTCTGTCCGTCATGCCGGGGATGGAGTTAGTCTCGAGCATTACTGGCGTTCCATCATCCTTGACGATGAAGTCCGTGCGAGAGACGCCCCTGCATCCAAGAGCTTTGTGGGCGGCGATACCAAGTTCTTCAGCTCTTTTATAGACAGTCTCATCGAGGCGAGCGGGAATAATGTGATGCAGCGATGCGGGCTCATACTTGACCTTCAAATCATAGAACTCAGAGTCAAGCGCTATCTCGATGATGGGAAGCGCCCTTGGCTCGTCGTTTCCGATGACGGGCACAGTGATCTCCACACCAGAGACGCATTCCTCAACAAGCACACGGTCGCCCTCGCTTTCCGCCTTCCGTACCGCAGCGGCAAGCCCTCCCCTCTCGTTGACGCGGCTTATGCCAAAGCTCGAGCCGTTACTTACAGGCTTTACGAAAAGGGGCAGCCCCATCTTATCCACAATGGCATCGAGGTCATCATCTGTTGGCTCTGAACCAGGGGCAAGGGTGACGCCTGATGGAACGGGGATACCTGCAGCACGACAGATGTCCTTTGCCCTCTCCTTATCGGCAGAAAGAGCAGACGAGAGGACACCCGAAAAGGTATAGGGTACATGAAGAACCTCGAGAAGCCCCTGGATGCAACCATCCTCACCATAACGGCCGTGTAGGGCAATGAAGGCCACATCGTAGTCCCCTGCGGACAGGCACTCGACAAAGTGAACGTCGGCTATGTCAAGGAGTTCTACGGTTATGAAACCGGCTTCCCTGAGTGCCTGTTGACAGGCACGACCCGAGCTCATGGAGATGTCACGCTCGTCGGACCATCCGCCGCTGAGGACGGCGACCCTATATTGTGTAAGCTCGGTTCTCTCCATAGGGAGCTCTCTTTCTGCCCGTAGCGTCTGGGTTAGACTTTGTGCAGCGAGTCCTCGCCACACGAGACCAGCGTGGCCTCTGCTCCTCTTGAGGATACTCCACCTTACTGGCAACCCACGAACAGGGATCACGAATCATGCAGAATGACATGAGCGACCTCTTTGAGGCATCAGAGACAACTACAGACCCAAACCTGAGCGCACAAGAGGCGGAAAGGCCTTCTATCACAGGAAAGCTCGACCTTCACAGTATGACCCGTGGACAGCTACAAGAGCTCATGAGTGAGCTGGGACAGCCTGCTTTTAGGGTGAAGCAGATCGAGGAGTGGGTCTGGCGTAAGAATGTCTCGTCTCTCGACGAGATGAGCAACCTTCCAAAGACGCTGCGTCATGCACTTCAAGACCGTGTGACACTTGACAGCGCAGAGGAGATCGCACGGCAGCTATCCGCTGACGGAAGCAGAAAGTACCTGCTGCGCTTTCCTGATGGGGTGAGCGTCGAGTGTGTGGGCATGCCCTCTAAAGGAAAGCTTACCGCCTGCGCCTCAAGCCAGGCGGGGTGCGGAATCGGCTGCGCCTTCTGTGCGACGGGGATGTTTGGCCTTACGCGCTCGCTTTCGGCAGGCGAGATATACGAGCAGGTCATGCACGTGCGTGATGACTTTGGACGTCGTGTCACAAGTGTTGTCCTCATGGGCCAGGGCGAACCCTTTGCAAACTATACGGAGACACTCGCGGCCCTGCGTAGGCTTAATTCTCCCGATGGGGCAGGTATCGGCGCGCGCCATCTCACGGTCTCGACCTGCGGCATCATTCCCATGATAAAGAGGTTTGCCAACGAGCCCGAGCAGTTTACCCTCGCCGTGTCGCTTCACTCGGCCGTGCAGAGGACCCGAGACATGCTCATGCCGGGTGTTAAGAAGTATTCGCTCATCCACCTCTATGACATCATGAACGAATACGTCAACAAGACCGGAAGGCGTCCAAGCTATGAGTTTGCCCTCATCAGGGGCGTTAACGATAGTGACAACGAGATTGCTGCCCTTTGTGATTTTTGCCGAGACAATCTTGCGCACGTCAACCTCATCATGCTCAATGAGGTCAAAGGATCAAAGTTTCAACCCTCCACCAATGAGAGGGCACGCGAGTTTGTGCGGCGACTGACAAGCGTTGGGGTCGAGGCAACCATCAGGGACTCCCGAGGCTCAGACATTGATGCCGCCTGTGGCCAGCTTAGGCAAAATGTCGAGAACGCGCTACAGAAACACTGAGCTCGTCATTCTGTGGCCTCTTACAGCGTTTATGACTACACTGCGGTGAGCGCACCCGTCTCAAGCTCCGCAAAGTCGTAGTACCACCCAAATGACATCCTGCCACACCGTATAGGTGGCCCTCAGTATCCCAGGCGTTCCCATTCCTGCTGGATTTGCCTTCTGTTAGCGTCTAATTGGTCGAAATCCGTCTTCTCTCCTACCAACCCATCAAGCATATCTAACAAGGCATAGTAACCACGAGCAAGTGACGATCCTGTCTCACGTAGGTTGCGACGGGCCTCGTTTGTGAGCAACAATTTATACGCGGCAAAAGTCATGCCAGCTGTTACCAAAACAATGCCCATAGCGTTTCTCGGCCTCATGGGTGTCTCTACTCCATCCCCTCACGAGAGAATAATGACACGAGGCGGGCAAGTTCCTCCTCATCCTCGAACTCAATTTCTATCTTATTGCGGTTCCTCACACGCTTGACTCTAACGCTTGCATTCAGAGCAAGGCGAAGCTGCCGTGCCGCCCTCTTAAATGAGTTCGGTGTAGGTTCGCGCCTCTTTTCTTCCTTCCTCATGCCAGAAAATAGCGGAGCAAGACTTTCTGTCTGTCTAACCGATAGTCGCTCTTCCAGTACCTTTCTGGCAAGCCGTATTCTTGCCTCTTCGTCTGCCACTGCAAGGATGGCACGAGCATGTCCTGCGGATAGCTTTCCCTCAGCCATCATGTCTTGGACTTCCTCAGGCAGATCAAGTAATCGCAATGTATTTGCTATCGAAGAGCGAGACTTAGATAGGATCTTACCAAGCTGCTCTTGAGTAAGCCCATTGTCCCTAATGAGCTTTGAGTATCCCTGAGCTTCCTCAATGGGATTTAGATCCGCTCTTTGAAGATTCTCGATAAGGGCAAGTTGAAATACTTCCTTATCAGAGATCTCCCGTATTATAACGGGAATCTCCTCTAACTCAGCAAGTACTGCTGCCTGATAACGACGCTCGCCTGCTACAATCTCATACTTATCTCCCACTTTGCGTACGAGGATCGGCTGTAATACCCCATTTTGTCTGATCGAGTCCGCCAACTCGTTGAGCTTGTCTTGATCGAAAGACTTTCTTGGTTGATTCTCATTCGTTTTAATCTGGCTCAGGGGAAGAACAGACTCCGTCCTCATAGCGCCAACCTCAACGTCAGCGCCCCCCATGAGTGATTCTAATCCCTTACCGAGCCCGCTCCTCTTAGCCACGTCGCACCACCTCTCTTGCAAGCTTTTGGTAGGCGAGAGCGCCCTTGTTCACTCGGGAATAATGGTTGATTGGCATCCCATGAGATGGGGCCTCAGAAAGTTTTACGCTTCTCGGTATGATTGACTTAAATACTTTGTTCCCAAAGTACCTCTGAACTTCATCGACAACTTCCCTTGAGAGTGTCGTTCTTGCATCGTACATGGTCATAACGACACCAAAGACTGTAAGCCCTGGGTTGAGTCGAGTTTGAACCATTTTCATTGATTCTAGTAGCTTTGTAACACCCTCAAGCGCATAGAACTCACATTGAATAGGGATGAGCAACGAAGTTGCAGCAACGAGGGCATTAACTGTAAGCAGTCCAAGTGAGGGAGGACAATCGATAAATATATAGTCAAATTCATCCCGGATGGGGGCAATGGTCTCTTTGAGAAACGTTTCACGTGAAACCTGGGCGACGAGTTCGATCTCTGCGCCAGCAAGTTGGATGGTTGAGGGAATAACGAAAACCGATTTCTCTATTGTTGGGTGAATCATATCATCTATGGAATCGCCCTTAAGTAAGGCATCATAGATATCACCTTCAAGTCCCTCCTTTTCTATACCAAAGCCGCTCGTACAATTTCCCTGTGGGTCAAAATCTACTACAAGAACCTTCTTCTTGTTCTCTCCAAGTGCAGCTGCAAGATTAACGGCAGTCGTAGATTTGCCAACACCTCCCTTCTGATTGATTATCGCAATCACATGTGTCTGTGCATCTGGAAATGCTCGCTTTACGTCTCTAAAGCCCACATATCCTCCCTTTAGGTAGAACTAATCAACTCATATCGCTCACGTCTTCATATCATATGCTAGTTGTTTCACGTGAAACTGCTGAGATGAAATTGTCCGTCTGATTCTATTCCACCTCGACTCATAGAGTTACCTCGTAATCTCCGCCTCGTACATTTCAATCATTGTCGCAACTAAGAGATATAGCTTTGAGAGTGGCACTCATAGCAAAATCAATGATGTGTAAAACACAGACATAGAAATTGGATCAAACATTGTCAGTATCATGCAGTATATGGCTCTTCGGGGTTTGTGTGGGTTGACGCTTATTAAAAACGCCAAGCTATCGGTGACACCGCTCGTGCAGAGTCTGTCGCGTAGAACCTATTTCCTCGATCAAGGAAAAGACGACCACTGAGGGAGCACCACCGACACACCGCAACGGCTAAGGAACTCGTGCCATCAAACGCAGTTCACATCGCAACTCGCATCGCAGTTCACGCTATGGCTCGCGTCACAACCCGCATCGCTGTTCACGTTATAGCTCGCATTGTAACAGCGTACACGGATACCACGAAACGGTACCGAGAGGCCGTCTACGTCGATCTGTGTACACTCCTTTGCTTTCACGTCTGTCTGTAACGGTAAAACAGTGTACACGAATGCCCCAGAACGGCTTTGAAGAACCGTTTTCGTTGATTTATGTACATTATTGTGCCTCCACGGCCACCCGTGCAACTGGGCAGAACCATGGATTTCACGACATTGATGGTTCCATGGCCCGTGATGTCTGGACGCTCGGACCTGAGGCCCACGCCGCTGAAACAGTGAAGCAACTACCTACCCAAACGAGCTCACAAAACCATCAGTATATACATCTAGATCTGTGAGTAGGAACTGTGACATATCCATAGAGCACAGGGAAGACGTAAAACAAATCAGACTGACAAATTGGTTGAGACTGTGCCCGTGACGAAAAACTTGGGATGATGTGACATACTCACAAGCAGAGGGACGTCTTTGTGCAATGGTCGAACGATCGAGACAAACAGGCAGTGGGAGGGCCGAGGATGGCGCCGGGCAGGCAGGTATGCCTCACACCGACTGAGTGGGAAAGCAGGGTCAGGCAAACGAGGTGAGTCGGTCTCCTCGACCAGATGGATCTCGTGGTGCCCTGGGCCATGACTTCCGTCCCTAGTTGAGCCGTCGGGGACGGACACAGACAGGCACGGCAGGCGGTCCTGACCCGTCAAAATGCTACCTAAGATGAGCCTCGTACAGTGCTGGCCGGACCCATTCGATGTTGCCTGCGAGGACGTCTGCTACGAATCACTCTCGGTCCGCAACTTCGCGCGGTATCGGTATTGCGTGCTCGACACCTGCGAGGTGCACGGGCTCGTGCAGGGTAACGATGGCCTCTACCACGTCAACGCGGACTTGTGGTGTGTCGCCATACACAAAGAATCCGCTTGGATCCGCGCCCCTCTGGGACCGGCTGGAGCGTCGCGATGGACCCCTCCGAATCCGGGGCCGCACGACGGGCCCAACGAGACAGGCGCGGGGGCGGAGCAAAAGCCTCCGTGTGCGTGAGAGCAAATACCCCTGCCAGGTCACCAGACGTACTCTCGACTACACAGAAATACGCTATTGTTGCATCGCGAAGGGGCGGATGCACATCCGTCTGAGACTATACAAACACGAGTAGCTACGAGAGTGTCTTGTACACCAGCCTCTAATCTTATTGAACTAGGCTGTGTTAACCCTATTCTGATGCGGTTGCCTCTTTTGACCTACGTCGGTGCA
>ERZ773042.690-NODE-690-length-22259-cov-6.835390_pt1 | contig 22259 bp, 28 predicted proteins | sample MGYA00511664_ERZ773042 | MGnify/ENA primary metagenome ERZ773042 (study PRJEB29015, sample SAMEA2737984) | human oral metagenome | biome: human oral; feature: human-associated habitat; material: dental | place: China | collected 2036 ... | reverse complement strand
CACAATACAAGCCGTCACCGGACTCATCTTCGCCTACACCCCATGAATAAGCCTCTATGTGTTGTCTGCGAGGTCGAATGGCGCGTTGTCGGGAGAGACAATCGGGACTCCGGAGATGAGGGTGTAGCCGGGTATGCGTATCTCGACTGGGTTGGTTCCCTCAAGTCCGTCGAACACGGCATAGGCGCAGAGGAAGGCTTTTTCCTCCTTCGGATTCACCACTGGCTGCTTGTTTATGGGGGTCAGCACGACGCCTCGCTCCTGCGACAGCAGACGGATGCCCGACGGAGTGAGCAGGCCATTGCTGCCCCTGGAGAAAGCTCCGCTCGATGTGAGGAAATCGAAGCTGGTCTTCTTGGCCGCAACCTGCAGAATAGTCATGCCCGCCAGCACAGCAACTGGGCCGATCTGGATCGTGGTTTTCCCAGCGGTGGCTGGCTCGTCGGCGGCAACTGCCAGGGCCGGGGTGATGATGCCCGCAGCACCCGCTGCCGCTGCCGAGATTGTGATGAAGGAACGTCTGTTCAACATGGGTCTGGTCTCCTGTTCGATGTGGGGTTCAGAGTGTGGTTGCGCCGTCACGGCAAGGTCATTCCGTCGATCTTGGAGCACATGACTCCCACGGCGCCCAATCTCAGGCATTTGTTGATCGCCTCCTGGCTGGGGCAGATGTGCCCAATGATGGGACGCCCATAGCCCTTGGCGGTCTCCCATGTGGACTCTTTGGCCTCCCAGTCCACCCCGATCAGGTCCCAATGCCCAGCCTGCTCCCTGGCCTTGCTGTTGAGGGCATCGCTCTCTTTGTAGAAGAAACCCCAGGTCTTGAATCCGGCTGCACGCCAAGCATCTGCCAGATGCGTTGCGTCAGCCTGGAATTTCAGGATGGTGTGCTGGGGGTCGAGCCAGTCAAGATAGGTCTTGACTGGCTGGGCGCTGTACTTCGGGTCGACGAACAGCACGTGGTCTGAGCCATAGGCGGCTGTCAGGTCCTGCAGCCGGATGAACGGCTGGCCCTCTGTCTTGTACTGGCGCACCTGCTCCCAGGTCATCTGGGTGACGGGAGTCTCGGGGGCCGAACGGTCGACGCCCTTCAGGTTTTGGTTGTGCACGCCCACGGGTACGCCGTCGGAGGTCAGGGAGAAGCTGAACTCCAACGCGGGTATTCCTCGATTGACCGACTCGTTATAGGCCAGCAGGCTCATATCTGGCCAGTCGTCCGAGCCGCCACGATGGGCAATCATGAATCCGTTTTTTCGTGAAAGCAGCTCATCGACGGTCACGCCGCGGGCTGTCGGAGCTATCCGGGTTTTACTGACTACCCCGTTTAAGCCCATCACCTGGACATCCACGATGCCAGTGGCTTCGGCGGGCCGTGCATTCTGAATAACTGTCACGTGCATTGACTCCTATTCGTCTTTAACTGGCTGAGTCGATCAATTGTGGGAGGAGGGCAGTCGTACAAAGACATTGAAGATCACGAATGAACGCTCGTCGTGATAAATGTGATTGTTGGAGCTGCCTCAATCGCGGTAGGCGCAACAAGAGCCCTTGGCTCAACCCACGATCAGCCTCAAACCGTATGGTTATCAGGTGCGTACCCCATCTTCAGGTACGTCTCCAACCTACCCTGCGATGGGGTCAGCGACTCTTCCCACCCCAGCCGGGCTGGAGGGCTCGCCTTCTGGGGTATTCCGGAGCCTGCCCGGGGAGCCGCCTGTCTGGACGGCACCGAGTGTCGCTTTCACATCGGGGGACAGCTGGGCGCAGGCATCTGCGAGATGTTCCCCGCGCGGGGGCCGAACGTCTTTCAGGTGGCTGCGCCGTCTGCATGATGCGGGGTTCTGTGATGCTTGCCCCTGACCGGTGGGGGGGATCAGCTCTGGGCGGGCCCGGGGCGCCTCAGCGTGCGGGGCAGCACCACGCTCTCGACCATGTTCAGGATGATCAGTGCGACAGCCAGCAGAGTGACCGAGTAGACCGCGGCGACCTGGGTGGTCAGGAGGAACAGCACCAGGATGCCGGTGGCAGCTGATAGACGCGGCACCGCGAGGGTCTGGAACAGCCGCCATCGGGTGAAGGCGAAGGTGACCAGATAGAGCATCGTGCCGCCGAACAGCAGGATCGCGGTGTCCAGCGGTAGCGGCTCAGCGGGATTGGCTACGGCTTGGCCGATGCCTGCGGCGATTGCGACGATCCCGGCGATGAGCGACAGATGCCCGTAGGAGAGCACCGGCCTGATCAGCTCAATGCGGTTTTCGCTCTCCTCCAGTGCGGCCTGCACCGTGGCGGGGCCGAAGGCGAAATAGACCCACCACAACCCGCACAGCATCGTGAACGCCAGCAGCAGCGTCACCAGATGCAGCCAGTCGAGGTGCTCCGCGCCTGCGGCCGTGGACACGACGGTCTCGCCCAGCGCGATGATGATGATGGGTTCACATACCCCAGCCTGGCCGACCCCACGGCCAGCTCACTACTCGCTGTTGCCTCGGTCATCATGACTCCTCCTGCCCTCACAGGCGATAGAGCCACTTACACCATTTCCCTGACAGACCCTCGCTCCACTCACATACTCCTGGGCTTGGATAATGTGGAATTTCTCGGATTCGCTCAGAGCATGCGTTGATTTGGGTCTTAGAGATGCGGCCTGCGCCGTCGAGGATTTGGCGATCATTGAGATCGAGGAAGGCATGACCAAGCGGCCGAGGTCGAGATCATCGCGGGTGAGGTAGTTCTTGCCGATGGTGACGTTGCTTGGCAGGATCTTGCCGTCGGGGCTGCCTGCCCAGCTGATTAAGCCCATGTGGGGCTGGTTGGCTCTAGCACAAGATTGGATGATCTCGACGACGGTGTGGTCGTGGACGGCGTAGTAGAGCTTGTTCTGGACGGTGGCGAAGAAGCGCTTGGTGGTGGGGCGTCCTTGTCGTAGTCGATACTGCATGTCACCTAGCCTGAGTCCTTGGATCGAGTCATCCGAAATTTCCGGATAGTTGCCTCACGCACCGCACTCAAGCGGAGCTTCCGGAAAATTGGGGTTGGGGTGGCGGCAGAGATGCGGCTGGGGTGGTGGAGAATCTTTGCCGTAACTGCGGGATAGTGAAGCTTCGTCCTGCGGCAAATGGGTGGAACCGAACGATGGACATTGGTTGACGCGGTAGCTCGGAGATGATGGTCGGGCTCTCGCGCTCTATCTTGACGTCAAATTTCACTGCATGAGCGATATCAAGCACCCTCCGGCAGCATATCCGCCATCTCGTTTCTCTGTACTGTCCGCTATCATGTTTGAAGAACCGCCACAAGCCTGGCAGCCGCCAGGTGATCTGGGCGGCCCCAGGCTTGGGTTCTACTTTGCCGGTAGATCTCCAACCTATGTGTTGGGTCGATAGCTTTTCAAGCCCGCTGGTCCAGCATGTCCGAAGTTGTCCAGATCATGTAGGTGCGTTCCTGACAGCTCCACGAGGAGCAGAAAGGAGCCAACTTGACTCCATATAAGCCCGGCGAGAAGGTGCCCCAGTCCGGACAGTACGTCGAAGTAGGACCACGGGGCGGCAACGCCTCGCCTACCGAGATCACTGGCGTACAGGGGGACCGTTTGCCACCAACCTCTCGTCCCGGTCGGGGATGGAAACTCGTCGATCCCACTAAGCACAAGAGGTAACGGGGAACGCTGGGGCGAGCACAAGCTCGCCCCAGTCTCTCGTAGTTTGACGCAAAGCAAAATATAATAGAACTGAGATACAAAAGTTAGAATGAACCAACCACCCGTCAGTCAAGATATCGCAGCCGCCTTCGGCAAGTTCTTTTTCGGCGGCATTGGTCCGACACACACGGACCTCACAGGGGTATTTCTCGGTGCTGGGCTCAGCGATGTCGCTCCCGCTCCTAGGGGATCGCAGTCCAAGCAAGGACCGAACAAGCAAGAGCGGGTGCAGAGAACGGTCCTCGCCACTATCCGAAAACCCCAGTGCGCTCGGCCTCTTGTTGATGGCCTCTTGTCTGCACTGAGGACTCATGGAGCCATCGTTGAGGGCAGTCCTCAGTTCGACAAGGCGAACACCGAAGTGTTGCGGAGAGCGCTGGCCCATCAAGGCTGGAGCCTAACCTCCGACGGCCACATGACTCCCATTGGCGCAATCAACCTGGAGACTGGCGGGCGTGAGGCCCTAGACGACCAGATTCGACGCCTCCGTCAGAACACAGATGACCCGGCTCTGCTCCTCGGTACCGCCAAGGAGCTCTTGGAGTCGGTTGCCAAGTTTGTCCTGCAAGAGCTCCGAGTCCAGGGGTCAGGTCAGAACCTGAATTTCAATAAACTGTGGCATCTCGCGCGAAAACGGCTCGGCATCCTGCCGGAACAAGTGGCTGGCGATGGCAAGGGCAGTAAAGCCATCAAGGCCATTCTGGACTCCGCTTGGAAGATCGTGGAACAGGTCAACGTGCTTAGGAATCTACAGGGAACGGGCCACGGCAGAACTCTTCCGCCTGGGGTCACTGCTGAACAGGCTCTCCTCGTTGTTCGTGAAACTTGTAGTATCGCCGAGTTTACGTTAGCGACCCTAGACCGCCAAAGACCCAAATAGTAGAGAGCTGTTCAGCCTACCCCTCCACCAACTCCCCCACCCCGACCTCCAGCACGTCGGCTAGGGCCAAGAGCGTCCGTAGCCGCGGGTTCATGGGTGTGCCAGGTTTGGATTCACCCTTCTCGAACTTCTGGTAGGTGAAGGTGGAGATGCCGGCAGTGTGAGCGACAGCTTCTTGATTCATGCCCTTGGCCAGACAGAACCAGATTGATCTCCTTTATCCTTGGGTATAGGAAAAAGGATTTTGCTTAAAGAGCACTATTGCATCAAGAAATTTGAAGCGCTCGACCGGGGAACTGGGAAGGAAAGCAGGGAAACTAATAGGATGAGGAGATTTGAGCGACTCCACCCTTTCTTCACTTTCTATGAACAATAGCTTGTAAGTAAATTGAAGTTGCTTTTACGTACCTGCAGGTTACCTTCGTGAATGCGGTACCCGATACCCCGAGCATCAAGGCACTTGCTGAGCGAATCAACGTTTGCCCTCTGGATGGTGATGAATTCTCCCGCGCCTTCTAACTTCATGCGCATAAAGAAAACTGTGGTTAAAAAAATGACTGCGGCAGCGAATATAATTACAGCCACCATAAAACGCTTTCTGGCACGATACTTCTTTTTATTGGAAATAAATTTCATGTATTAAATTGTATCATATAGTCGTTTTTGCAAATAGCCTCAACAATGAGGGCGCGACCTCTCCGGATCCGGGGGTCGCGCCCTAGACTGCTCTATTAGTTAGAAGGGTATTTACCGTAGACGCCACCCAGCCCAAAGAGTTGGTAGTTACGAGCCTTCGACTCGCACTGTTCAATGACGTAGCCCCACTGATCGGTCAGGTTCATGTTGCGGGCATCCTCGCCGATCTGTGCTCCGACAAGGTTATTGCTTTCGTCCATGTCCCTTTCCCGCTGCGGGTTGTTGGGCGTATGGTCTTCATGAATCTGACCGATCCCGAATGCATTGACCTTCCCGATGCGGGTAGCGGTAGCTCCCATCCAGATGCAGTGCCGGAAGGCATCTGCCATGCCGTTGTGCTGTGACGGATCGTTGGGAAACTTCCAGTTGGTCACGCGCGTTGCCCAGCCCATGGCATCGAAGGCCGCGAAACAACCGAAGTGCTTGTAGCGAGCACAGTCAAATTCCTCAGAGGACCGAAGCGTCAGCGCACTGTCAGCTTGAGCGACCGGTGTAGACACTACGATTCCCAGGATCGTCAGTGCCAATGCCAGCAGGATTCTCGCCAGCCTCTTGAAGCGGTACATCTTGTTCCTCCTTCGTTGGAGTGTTGTATGTAACCCTTCTTGGGTAATTTAAGTCTAGGTTGGTTCGATCGGTTGACACTAGAACCTGAGAACTTCCTGAAGACGCTTGGGCTACTCTGCGGGACACCAAGAGTCGATTGGATAGGGCTAAAATCACAAAGATGTAGTTTCAAATCCTGAGAAATCTTTGGTGCAACTTGAATAAACCTAGTGAGCGATTTCCGACACGCCGTCCGCGGGGGTCGGAGGGTCGACTCGCCGTCCTCATAACAGCTCGCTTGGGACTCCCGTGGACTACTCCGCCACCCGCAGCCCCCGCACCAACTCCCCAGCATCCACGCCGAGGCCGCCGGCGATCTTCAGGATGTTGTGGAGGCTGAGGTTGCGCTGCCCACGCTCGACTTGCCCGATGTAGGTCCAATGCAGTCCTGCTCGTTCGGCCAAGCTCTCCTGGCTGAGCCCCTTCGCCTCCCGGGTGGCACGAACGCGGTCGCCAAAGGCCCCGGTCATGGGTGACAGGGGCGGCTTCCGCGCAGGATTGGGCACCTGCCAATCCCAGTCACCTAAAGACGGAGTATCCAGAGACGATAAGTCCTGTGACGATGTATCCTGTTAGGACCGTCGACGGAAAGGAGACCACCATGGGTGGCGACTGAGTAATCCACTGTGACCACGCAAGACGCGCCCTGAGCGCACAAGTCGCCCGCTATGCCGCTTGGCGGTGGCGGGCGTCCCTCTTGATCTTCGACGCGGCGTGCTCGCCATCTTTGCGTGCTGGGTTGGTGCGAGCGGTCGACGCGGAACGTTTCGGTACTTCAGGGTGTGAGGCTTCGACTGTGGCTTGTGGCCTGGCGATAGAGTCTTCGTCCGCCAACGTCCAGGCAAACACCAGGCCAGCGCGCGGGAACAGCCAGCCGTCGTAGCGGTAGCGGAGCGCTGAAGCATCGGCTTCCTCAGATACCCGACCTCCATCACCGCGGGACGCAAAGTCCATGACTCGCATGGCGGCGACTACTGACGGGTCATACTTCATCTCAACCTCGAGCCCTTTCGTTGGCCGGTCAATGTCAATATGGACAAGTCGTCCGTCGCGCGGCGTCTTGGCCTTGAACGTGAACGACACCACCACTGCTTCACCCTGACGGACCCGCTCTTCACCAAGGTCCACCACATAGACCTGCGAGACATCATCTGTTTGCCGCTCGAAGGGCAACTCCACACCATCGACGGTGAATTGGGTCAGACTGAACACCTCAGGATCGTTCACCTTGAACCCCGGAGAAGGTCGACGAAACCACACGCTCGTCTCCCCGCGCTCAGCCACCATCTGGTCATATCGCTGACGGTCTGAGACTACGGCGAACTTCCGGAACCGGTGCTTGGGCACCACCGTGTATTCCCAGCGGACCAGTAAGTCAAAGAAAGGGTTAGGAGCTATGCTCCTAACCCTAGGTATACCTAGGGTCGCGTCGACTCGCGCGTCATACCAGCGTTCCTCAGCCGTGATCGCCTGGTGGTTGATGTCTCCATAGACTTCACGCCCGAAGGCCGCATCACCAAAACGCATGCCCAAACTGTTGACCGCCAACTCGTCCAACAACTTGGGCGTGGCTATCCGCTCCAGGTCGTCAGTGTTGAACCGGAATCCCTCAATCACCGCATCCCGCATCGCCGGCGCCTCATCGTGAATGATCTGACGGAATTGGCGAGTGGTGGCGGTTTCTTGGTCTTTGCGGAAGGAATACTCAAACAGCGTACCGAGGAGCCCGGCACCAAACAGCGTGCCGCCCAGCTCGCCGAGCGGCAAAGCATGCAGCCACGACCAGTCACCCAAGGACAGCGTGGAAAGCCACGAGTTGAGCATGATGAGGAGGATGCCCACCAAGGTCAGAACCACCGCCAGAAGCGCCGCTTTGGTTTTGCGGAGACGAGCATGAAGCGATGGCTTGTTGTCAGGATTTGGGTGCGGCATTACTGGGTATGATTATACAGGAAAAGATTTAAGCTTGCCAAGAGTTTAACCACTCCAAGCGTCGGACATGATATTGAACAGCCACCCTCTACACTTTTACGCTCGCTACACCTCCCATCGCCCTGAGGTTTATACCCAGTCTATGGCGGACACCTCGAGGCCAGAGACCTTATCGAACTTCTATGGGAAAAAGTAGTTCAGATTAATCATGGATCAAACATACTTCGCCACCCAAGGAGGTTTATTCACAGCCATCCACAAGCACCCTCTGACTAGGGAGTTTGCTAACCAGAGGGCAGCCTATGAATAAGCCTCAAGCCCTATCACCCCCTCAGGCAGCATCGACTAATCAGATCTGCTATAATTTAGAGAACTCTCGGAGGAAAAAGTTTACTGTCGGCGGATAGTTGTCGATTTCTAATCGAAAGGTTTTCATGTATACCTGGCTAGAGGAGTTTTCTTATAGACTAGCCGCGTCTCAAGAAACTCTTGTTCAGAATCAAGCTCCCGATGGTGGCTGGGGACTTACTTTTGACTCGGCAAGCTCCATCGTGAATACATCAGAAGCTCTACATGTTCTTAGTATGAATAATCTCGGAAACTTGACCTCAATAGAGCGGGGCCTTGATTTCATCAAGAAAAATTTATCCCGACACACACAACCCCGTGAATCCGGAGGGCGTGGAGCGAATACACGCTTTGTCTCATTTGCGATATCAGCCTTAGCCCTAAATCCATCTTTTATCGACGAAGAAACCTCCGCAGCATTAAACTGGGGAATAGCATGGTTGGAGCATGCCCGAACCAGAGACGGGTGGCCAGAGCGCTTGGGAGACCCAGATACATCGATCCATCAAACAGCTTATGCTGTGTCGGGTTTATCCTCTTTAAGAAAGATGCTGCTCTCTCTTCCAGAGCTGGCACGTCAAGCTTTAACTCTGCCGAAAACAACTCACTTAGAAGCTCTAATTCTACACGGAGCCCAAGGATTGCTTCGCCACAGAAGGCCTAATGGCCTTTGGCCAGTTCAAACATATTCTCAAACAGCTGCTAGTCCAAGCAAAAGTTCCTTGGCGCTGCTGGCTTTAAATGCAGCTTCTGACCTGATGGAAGAGGACAGAAAGCTAGCTAGCGGAACCTCTCTATCTGCCGCCGACCGGCGCGAAGGAAAGTTATCCGACTTTATCTACAAAGGGGCTATTTCACTCGCTCAACTCAACCCTCGTTGGAAACGCTGGGTTGAACATGATCCTGAAGTTCCCGGCACAGACTGGATCCATCTCGCCTACGCTATGGCACCCTACGCCTGTATAGTGTCGGGCGTACACGTGTCTGAAGCAGAGATTAAATCTTCCCTCGAAGAGTTACGTCAATCTTGGTCAAATAAACACTCCTTTTGGGTTGAACTCGGCGGAAAGCCAACAATTCGCGCCGCATTCCACATATCACACTGCTTTCAGGCTGCACAAAGCCAAGTATTAGGATTCCGAGCTGCAAGCATTCATTCGATACCCTCAGCAGTTTCAGAATTCCAAGTTTTTGATTGGGGCTTTTCGATAACTATTACTCCTGACGTGCACCGCGTTAGATTATCACCTAAGCTACTTCAGCTACTTTCCGTCGTCTCTAGCCACGACACCGCATCAAGCGATACTATCGCCGACACCCTAGGAATTGCAAGGGGCTCGGTCGCAAAGTACATTGCTCGCCTCAATAAAATAGCGAAAGAGAACTCATCTTCGTTTTCTCCGGCTATAATTTTGACTGGGAGTTCTGGCTACTACTTGAACCCGCAGCTTCGTGAACTGATGGATGCATCTTAATGGCGTAGGACGCCAAGTACCTTACTTGCTCGAAAGTCTTTAGAGATGAAAGTTCTTTTGCGCTGAACCACCTCACATCTTTAACTTCACTCTCCTGAGGCTCTATCCTGCCACTTAAACGGCGAACCCAGAAAAACTGGACCAAGGCTGGTGTGGTGAATCCTTCCCTCTCAAGGTCAACATAAAAAGGAGTGGGGAGAGGGGTGGCATTTCGATCAGAAACCCCTTGCTCCTGAGAGGCAGACAGTACTTCTACTTGAAGTCCAGTTTCCTCACAAAATTCTCTGGATACAGTTTCGTGGAATAACTCACCTGGCTCGATATGCCCACCTGGAGGAACCCACTTGTTGAACCCAGAGTGTAGAACAAGTAGCACTCTTCCTTTTTCCACTAGGTATCCTGAGCATACGAGATTATAGGGATGATCTGTTCTAGCTATAGTTATTCGACCAACCATAGAGAAATGATACCACATGTCAGCTGACATGTCAGCTGACGAGCTTACTGGCCGTCAGCTAGCTTCTACATGATGGAGCGATTCTAATGGTGCTACGCAGATCGAAGGAGACTTCAATGGACAGTGTCATCATCGTTGCCATCGTGGTTGTATTCGCCCTCGGACTCATCGTCGGTACACGTTCTCAGACGCAGCGTCCCTGCTCACACGGGTCGATGAACGAAGTCCGAGAAGTCATTTTGCTGATGAGGCAGCTGAACGAGCGTCCGCTTACGAAGAAAACCAAACAAAAGAAGAAGTAAAGGAGTCCTCTCATGTCTCTTCTCCCCACATCTACCGGCCACGCCAGTCTCTCCCTTGCCAATATCGGCACCTCTCTTCCGCGTGCTGTGACCAGACCTGTTCAGCGTGAGTTGGATTTGCTCCAAGGTCGCAGCGAGATCGCCGCAGCCCGGGACAACGCCCGTGCAGGTCTCACCAACACTGCCATGCACAACGTCGGCGCCCTCGTCATGACCGGTCAGAGCCTCGCTAAGGTTGCGCCGGAGAGTGCGCCGTACTTGGAGGCGTTGTTGGGTGCCTATGCCACTGGGGCGGCGCAGGCTATTGCGAGGTTCCAGTGAATCTCTTTGGTGTCCTGATCACTGTGTTGGTGGTGGTGTTGCTGGCGGGTTTGGGGTTGGTGGTATGGGGGTGGGTGGAGGTTTGGCGGGAACGCGATCGTGCCCGGAAGCATCGGCAGTACTGCGAGCAGCTCCGTATCCACCGCGATGCTCGCCATCTCGCCAGGCAGCTTCAGTGTGAGGCTTTCCGTGTCCGCGCGGATATGCTTCGCCATGTCGTGCAGCGTATGGACCAGTCGCAGCGCCCGCACCGACGCCCGGGAGGGCGCCATGGCTGAGACCCCTTCCTCGCTGGCAGACAAGCTTCTTGGTTGGTGCTTCACCGTCCTGTTGGCTGCCCTCGCTTTGAAGATTGCGGTCGACCTCATTTCCAGTATCTGGCCCTGGCTCGTTGTTGGACTGGTGGTGACCGGGTTCGTTGCCGTGGTTGGGTGGGTGGTGGTGCGGTGGTGGCGTTGGCGTTGAGCCGCCACGTGTTGATGCGAAATCCAGTACAAAATCAGGCCCGAGGTGCCCGTGGCGCGCCTGTTCCATCCGGTGTTGTGAAATACACCAAACCCATTGACCGTTCAATTTTTTGAACGCATACTCAGGGCAGTTCGTCGCCCGTGGCTGGTCCGCAACAAGGAAGACGGCATCGTGCCGTGCCGGACCGCCCCATTCACGGGTGGAGCTGTCACATCACATCAATTCAAGCCCTTGAAAGGAGGCTGTGTTCGTCATGCCCAGAAACAACACATCACCCCGTAAACCTCAGGCCACCAAGCCACGCTCCTCGCGGAGGTCAGGTCGTCCTGATGCATCCCCGGGACGTTCCCGCCGCGCCCACCGGTTGCGGGTCCGTTCCACGCTGCGCCGTGAACCAGATGTCCGTCGTATCGCTCGGGCGGTCATCCAGCTGGCCCTGGTCGAGGCGGAGCGCGAAGCCGGTCTGTCTCATGAGGTGGCCGTCCCACCGAGTAACACCGCTGGCGCGTCTGACGTGGTGGAGGTGTCGTCATGACTCTGGTGCCTGTCAAGACGGCGTCGCCAGCGGTGCGGTCGGTCAGTGGCCTGGTGTGGCGTCAGCTGGTGCTGCCGGTGCCGGTGGATGAGGCGCGGATGCGTTCTGTGGTGGCGGCCCTGGCGGGGTTGCCGGGAAGTCCTCATCTGGCGTTCGAGGTCATTGGCCGAGGTGGTCGGGTGTGGTGGCGTCTGGGTACTGAGCCTTGGGTGCTGCGTTCGGTCCAGGCGTTGCTGTTGGCCCATCTTCCTGGTGTGCGGCTGGTCGATCCCGGCGTCCACGTGGTGCGTTCGGGCCGGAAGCTGGCGGTACCCCGGGAGGCCTTCCTGGCCACCGACGCTCCCGCAACTGCGCCCGCTTCGGCAGTGGCGGCCGTACGGTTCACCAACACTGTCCTGCACCCGTTGCGTACCGACAGCACCGAGACCGTTACTCGGAGTCTGCTGGCCGTTCTGGCTGGCACTACCACGAAAGAGACGGTGCGGCTGCAGGTGGTGTGTGGCCGTCGGCTGCCACCGCGTCGCTATCCCACCACTGAGGGTGCTGCGACCCCGTCGCGGCAGGTCACGGCAAGTCTGGAAGACCCGGGGTTCCAGGTAGCGGTACGCATCGGGGCTTCAGCGGCCAGTCCCTCCCGGGCTCACTGGCTGGTGTCCCAGACGGCTGCCAGTCTGCGGGGGTTGGAGCTGCCGCAGGTCAAGCTGCGGCTGTGGCGTTCCTCTCCTGGCGCATTGGCATCGGCTCGCTCCCCGTGGCTGCTGCCGCTGCATCTGCGGGCCTCCGAACTGCCCGGCCTGTTGGCCTGGCCCGTCGCTGAGGGACTTCCCGGTGTCGCCAGCCCCCACCCGGTGGCGCTGGCACCATCAGAAGCCATCCAGACCAACCCCGAGCTGAGTAAACGGATCATCGGTGAAGCAGTGAGTGACCCCGGCACCTTGGTGGGACTCTCGGGTGAGGATTCACTGCGACACCTCCACCTCATCGGACCCACGGGTGTGGGGAAGTCCACCCTCATGACCCACCTGGCGTTGGCGGACATCCACGCCGGACATGCCGTGGTGGTCATCGACCCCAAGGGAGACTTGGTAGCCGACATCGCTGCCCGTATCCCCGATGCGGTGCTGGAGGAAACGGTCATCCTGTCCGGCAAAGACAGCCAACCGGTGGGGATCAATCCGTTGACGGGGACCCGTGACCCGGACCTAGCAGCCGATGTGCTGCTAGGAGTACTGCACTCCCTCTACAGCGACTCGTGGGGTCCACGTACCCACGACATCCTCCACGCCAGTCTGCTCACGCTGGCGCGTCGGGGGGATGCCAGTTTGGTCATGGTGCCATTGCTGCTCACCAACCCCGGTTTCCGGCGCTCCATCACCGGCGGTGAGGCCAAACGCGACCCGCTGGGGTTGGGGGCCTTCTGGGCCTGGTATGAAGCCTTGTCTGATGGCGAACGGCAACAGGCTATCTCGCCGCTACTGAACAAGCTGCGCCCCATCCTGCTGCGTCCGCAGTTGCGGGCTATCTTCGGGCAGCGCTGCCCCCGTTTCCACTTCTCCGACGTGTTCGCTCCCGGTCCCGGACGCGACGGCGGGAAGCGCCCACGGGTGGTGCTGGTTAATCTGGCCAAGGGCGCGCTCGGATCCGAAGCTGCCCAGCTCATGGGTTCAGTGGTGGTGTCCCTGGTCTGGCAAGCCGCTCTCGGCCGGGCCGCTCTGCAAGCGTTTGGTCGCCGCCCTGTCATGCTGCACATCGACGAGGTACAGGACTACCTCCGTCTCCCCGGCGACCTCGGCGACGCCCTGGCCCAAGCCCGCGGTCTCGGCATGGGCCTCACCCTGGCACACCAGCACCTGGGCCAACTCCCGCCCGGACTCAAGGCCGGCATCCTGGCCAATGCCCGCTCCCGCGTCGCCTTCACCCTCACCGGCGACGACGCCACCATCGTGGCCAAACGCTCCGGCGGACTACTCGTCCCAGCCGACTACCAGCAGCTACCCGCCTTCCACGCCTACGCCCACCTCCTGGCCGGTGGCGACCTCCAACCACCCACCCTGGTCCGCACTACACGACCCACCCCAGCACGACGCCACCCCAACGAGGCCGCGCTGGTATCCCGTCGCCGCTACGGGCAATCCCTCACCGACATCGAAGCCGACCTGGCCGCTCTCATCCCCGGCCCTCACGTCAAGCGTGACGGAACCGGTGAGGCAGGAGTCATCGGAAGGGTACGTCGCCCACGTGTCTCGGTCGATCCCGACCAGGAAGGGGCCGCCTCATGATCCACCAGCCCATCCATCACCCCATCCCGGGTCTACCGGTCGCTGTTCCATCCGGCTCACCCATCATGAACCCAAACCACGTAGCCACAAGCCTTTCCAGCCAATCACGGGGGACGAATACTCCTCGTTCCTCGTCACCCCCGGCCCGGAAACCAACCGGGCGGGTCGGTACACGTCAACGACAGCGCCTCGCAGCCGCCCTGTCTGACCGTGACCACCACGTGCTCTCCCAGATCTGGCGACACCGCTACCTCACCACCGCTCATCTCCAAGCGTTCTGCTTCACCGGGCACGCCAGCCCAGAATCCGCCGGACGCACCACCAGACGAGTCCTGAACCGGTTGGAACGAAACGGACTCATCCGCGCCCTCACTCGCCGCATTGGAGGAGTCAGAGCAGGCTCTGAAGCCACGGTCTGGCAACTGGCACCCGCAGGAGCCCGCATCCTGCTCCCCAACAATGGTAGTTCCTGGCGAACCCACGAACCATCCGAACGATTCCTGAACCACACCCTCGCAACAGCGGATTGCCACCTCACCCTCCGTGAAGCCCACAAACGAAACATCACCGTGACCGTCCAAACCGAACCCACCAGCTGGCGACACTTCACCGGAATCGGTGGCGAGACCCGACTCATCCGCCCCGACCTGGCCGCCCACCTCACCGGCACCGACCAGGACGGCCCCTGGGACGACTACTGGTTCATCGAAGTAGACATGGGCACCGAATCCCTCCCCAGCCTGCTGGCCAAGTGCCACGCCTACACCGACTACTACACCAGCGGCCTCGAACAAACCACCCACGGCAGCTTCCCCCGCGTCCTATGGCTCATGCACGGCCCCCGAGCTGAACAACGCACCACCGAACTCACCCGACGCATCCACCGCACCACCCGCCTCGAACCACGCCTATTCGTCACCACCACACCAGAAAACATCGGACAAGTGCTGTGGGGAGATGAAGAATGAGATCAATTCAACTGCTTCGCATGACGCTTGCCAGATTCATCCGTCCACGAGACCACAAGCTTCATCTTTCCGGAGTCGCCACTTGCTAGAGCACTCCCCTTTTCTACACGCCCGGGAGGCCACTCACCAGAGGCGTCGGGGAGCTTCACACAATACCCGCCCGTATACGTCAGTTCAACATCCGTCGCCACTCCGTTGCCAACATTCTTCAAATGCCACTGTTGAGAAGACTCGTAGTCAAACTCCCAGACGACATGACGTGGGACGTGACTGTTGGCTGCGATCTTTTCAAGAGCCTGGAGCCGTCGTTCATTCTCGGCTTGGTCGGCCTTGCGATCTCTTCGACTAACAACAAAGCCCCAAAAAGCCCCGATAGCAGTGAACACCGTCAGAACAAAGTTCAAGATATCCATCACAGGCACCTGCCACGACACACCACAAATCTTAGCCCTCAGAAAGGAACACCCATGACCACAACACTCACCGCCACGCCCCAGCCACGCCGCACCATCATCGTCGGCGACGCCCTGAACCGCCTACAAGAACTCGAAACCAGCAGCATCGACTGCGTCATCACCAGCCCGCCGTACTTCCGGCTACGCAACTACCAGCACCACCAACAACTCGGCCTCGAAGACACCATCCAAGGCTGGGTGAACAATCTACTCACCATCACCGACGAAATAGCCCGCGTCCTGGTCCCCACCGGCACACTATGGCTCAACCTCGGCGACAGCTACAGCACCCACCAACACGAAGGCGCACCGAAGAAAAGCCTGCTGCTCGGCCCCGAACGCCTCGCCCTGACACTCATCCAGCACGGCTGGACACTGCGCAACAAAATCATCTGGGCCAAAACCAACTCAATCCCCTCCCCTGTCACCGACCGCCTGTCCTGCACCCACGAGGTCATCTACCTGCTCACCCGCAACCCCCGCTACTACTTCAACCTCGACGACATCCGCCAACCACCAAAAACCCGCTGCACCACACGAAACGGACACCCCAGCCCGCCACCACGCCAACCCCGCGCCCACACCCGACCACAACTACACCCACCAAGGAGTCATCACCGAAGGGGGATGCCTGAACACTGGCGCGGCCCCAACACCGACGGCGACAAGGGCCTTGCCGCCATGAAACGCCAGAAAACCATCTGCCACCCACTCGGCAAGAACCCCGGCGACGTCTGGCGCCTGGCAGCCTCCAACTACCGAGGCGCCCACTTCGCCACCTACCCAACACACCTCGTCGAACGCATGCTGCTCGCAGGCTGCCCCGAACGACGCTGCCGCACCTGCCGCGCACCCTTCACCCGCCCCACCCGTCGTCTGGGGACCGAAGCCCTCCGCCTGGCCCTGACACCGACCTGTCACTGCACCCCCACACACAACACACCCGACACCCACCCAAACAGCGAACCCGGCATCGTGCTGGACCCCTTCCTCGGATCCGGCACCACCGCCATCGTGGCCGAAGAACACCAACGCGACTGGCTCGGCATCGAACTCAACCCCACCTTCGCCGACCTCGCCTGGCAACGCATCCAAGACGCCCGAAACAAACGCCAGACGCACCCCACAGACACCACCACCCACAACCACACAGACAGAAAGGAGCACCCATGACCCATCAGCCACACCCCCACGACGCCGACCCCCGAGCACCCACCCAGCCCGATGATCAGCAGGCCATAGCCGAAGGCATCCAACGCCACGGCCCAGCCTTCGCCGCCTGGACCGGCCTCGTCGACGAAACCACCCCACCAGGCACCCTCGACCACCAACTACTCACCCAATTCGAGGACCACTACCTCGGCAGCTACATGACAACTCAACAGTGGGCCCGGCAAGAAGCCGAAGCCCTCGGCCTCGAAGACACCCTCAACCAAGCCCTACCAACTGCCCTCAGGCAGTACATCACCATCGACTACCAAACCCTCGCCCAAGACCTCGAACTAGAAGGAGACATCACAGTACTACCAAACCCCGAAGGCGGAGTGTGGGTATTCAGAACGATGTAAGCGTCTCCAGCTGATTCGAGATCCCGACGGAGTCCAGCACCTTATGAAATGCGTTGTGGGCTCGTGAAGCCACATCAGGGTCAGCTGCTAAAACACTCGCCCGCCACTCAATATAGTTATCAGGCTTTACGTTGACGGCATAATAAGTAGCAATATCCACCCACTCCCGCTGGGAGCATATATCAAACCATTCAGGGTGAAACTCTAGATACCCAAAAACGAGGTCCTGTTCGCGCAAATAAGTGTCAATATCCATACAGCAAGAATTATATCACCATGCCATGCCCATGTCGCCTCTAAAACCAAGCCCCCCATTTCGGCTCAGTTCCTGTTACCCAATCATCCGAGTGAATCTTAGCCACCTCAATTTTTCCGAATCTACGCCGACAGGCGTAAGCATCTACATGCCACGGCAGAGGGTCGTTCCGCGAATGAGGGTGTGGATGCAGTATTTGACCTTCACTCTGAAAGAAGATGATCTCACCCTCTGATGGGTTTAGACGCTCCGCCACTTCCGTTGCCTGGAATTTATTCACCAGGATACCTCCTTGTATCGGATGGACGGGATCAGTATACACCCGTGCACATAAACAGCAATAGGTTTCTAAAGTCGTCACACCCTCCTCGGCCACCAGGAGCCGCTCCCTTGAACCCAAACCGGGTTCAGCGGCTCCTCCACCCCGAGGAGGTGGCCTGCCCACTACGGCAGGACGAATCCGGAGAGGAAGTGTCATGAAGACGCTGGCCATCCGCCTCGATGACGACCTGCACGCCAGGCTGACCATCGTGGCGAAGCTCGCTGAAGTCTCGCTGACCGACGCCATCCGTCAGGCCATCGAGTCCCACGTCCAGACCATGTCGGCCAAGCCCGACATCCAGGCCAAGGCAGACGCCCTGCGCCAGGACATCGAACGGGAAGCCCGCGAACAACAAGGAGCCATCTCCCAACTGTTCGGCGCCACCCCGCCCACCAAGCCCACCACCCGCAAGCAGCACACGAGCTGACAGGAGTGGGTGTGCCGAGCTGTACATACGACGACGGCTCGGCATGAGCTGCCTAGGGACGGATGAATCCGTGCTCGGGATCGCTCACTCGTGGCACACCTAGGGCCAACGAGCCCAACCAACACGGGCGAGATGAGGTCGAGCCGCAAGGCTCCCTCATCTCGCCCAAGAGAAACCATTTAACCGCCACCTAGCTGCCTTGAAGCATCACTGCCGTGGCCTGAGCCGATACCATGACCTCATGACCCGCATCTCGACTGCCAGCTACGAAAGCCTACGCGAGGCTCTAAGTGTCACAACATGGTACAAGAGTAGCTTTGAACGCTTAGCCAGAGGTCTCCTGAGGGAGCAACCCGAGCTGCTAGCACAACTCTCCTTCTCGAGGGCTAAGCGCGAGACTGCGAGCACGATAGTCAATGCTCTCATGAGCAACGAGCGGCGCTATTCAGATCTGACCCTTGAGATCATGGGTGAACTTGCTGCCATGGACAGGTTTCCAGATTTCGACCGCTTGGAGGACAAGGATCGCATCAAGAGGCAGGGAGATGCCGAACGGGCAGTAGCCAGCCTGAAAGCTTCGCTGGAGAAAGAGTCATTAGCCAGAGATAAAGCAGCAGCTACACACCGGAAGATTGACGAATATCGCGAGGAAACGCAGCGGAAAGCATCCTTTAAAGCAAACCTTGATAGCCTCAAGGAATCCTACCTAGCGCTCAGCCGGCAACAGGACCGCCCGCAAGAACGCGGTCTCGCCCTGGAGGAACTCCTAAACGATCTCTTTGCCCTCTTTGATCTGGAGCCAAGGCTGGCATACTCATCTGATGTTGATCAGGTTGACGGCTCTTTCCGTCTTGATACTGATGATTACTTAATCGAAGCGAAGTGGACACAGAATCCCTTGGGAAGAGATCAGGCAGATGTATTTGCCCAAAAGATTGCCCGACGAGGCAAGCTAGCTGTCGGGCTGCTAATAAGCATCAACGGATTTTCGGAACCTCTGAAAACAGCATACGCGACGAGCTCCCCGTTTATTACGATGGATGGTTCAGACCTATTCCTTGTACTGGATAGTCGCTGGTCACTTGACGTAGCGCTACTTACCAAGAAGCGCTACGTAAATGAAACGGGCTCATGTCATATGCCTCTTTCCTGACAGCAGCATCGCATTAACTATCCAGCACCAGCATAGCTGAACTGATGCGCGAGCGAAAAAATTAGTTTGTGATCACTCAGGCAGGACCGCCAAAATCACATTAAGCATCCGAGCCTCACCTACCCCTAGAATCATCTGTAATACCGCATCCACGTTGTTGTAAAATCCACCAAACCCGTTCACATTTCTAAACGCGGAGCGTACAATAGAAACATGAACGAGCAACGCCGCATTTCCACACCCATTTCTGAGGGAACCCTTCGTCATTCCGGGAGCGCACGAGGGATTCCGGCTCGTGCCAGACCCCAGCCCAAGCTCGGAAGATTGTTACGGGAAGCCCGCGAGGCTGCGGGCTTGAGTGTCCGTCAAGCAGCTGCTGAGTCTGGTATCTCGCTGGGCGCTATTTCGCTCCTTGAACAGGGCAAGACGCCCAGTACTCGTATTGATCGTCTGCTGGCTTTGACCGAAGTGTACGGTGTAGAGCCCTTGGAGATCATCGAGGCGGCTGGCTACAACCTCACCCCCACATTGCCGGCTTTCACTCCGTATCTGCGTTCCAAGTACGGCCAACTGCCGCCCGAGGCCCACGAGGAGATCGCAGCCGCGTTTCAGCGTATCGCTGGTAAATACGGCATCGCTGAAGACAGCCGTGGCCCCGCTGCCGGCGAGGACGAAGTCCCTGTAGAGACGGGACGCACTACATAACCATATTTGCTTCAATCGAAAGGAGGCTCCATGACTACATCAAGCACACCAAGCATTCTGCGGAGCCTCCGCCAGCTCACACCCCACCGCGCCTGCTGTTTCAGCGAAGCACTCGACCTGGCCGAACGCCAAGCCGCCAAACTCAACCAGCTCCTGGCCGCCAGCCATCCCAGCTTCCAACTGACCGGCATCACCGAGAACCACATCACCGGCCTGCCCCACATCCGTATCGTCCGCGAACAGCTGCCGGTTTCTGGCATGAGCCACTGGAACGGCCAGGAGTGGATCATCTGCCTCAACCGTGACGACCCCGAAGTGCGGCAACGCTTCACCCTGCTACACGAGTTCAAACACATCATCGATCACGGCCAGACCCACTGGCTCTACACCACACAAAACCCCACAACCTTCACACGCCGCTGGGGTCGCCCACCACAACTGGCAGTCCACGAGCAGGCCGAGCGAGCCGCCGACTACTTCGCAGGCTGTGCCCTGGTACCACGCACCGCCTTGAAACAGGCATGGGCCGCTGGACTCCAAACCCCCACCGCATTGGCTGATCACTTCGCCGTCTCTGAAGCCGCCATTCGTGTGCGTATCGACCAGACCGGTATCGCCCGTCTCGACCCGGAACCCTCACCTGCCCGCTGCGCCCGCCCCATCCGCACCCCACGGTGGCAGCCACAGCGCTTCACCATCCAGCAACCACACTACGGAAGGAGATAGCCATGACCACAACGACAACGAAGCGTGCGGTGATCTACCTGCGCGTATCTACACGTGACCAGGCCAAACGAGGAGGAGAAACCGAGGGATTCTCCATCCCAGCTCAGCGAGAAGCCTGCCACCGCAAAGCCGAAAGCCTTGGCGCGGAAGTGATCGAGGAGTTCATCGACGCTGGCGAGAGCGCCAAATCCGCCCAGCGTCCCGAGCTGCAGCGGATGCTCACCTACGTCAAACACAACACCATCCAGCTGGTCATCGTCCACAAAGTCGACCGCCTCGCCCGCAACCGCATGGACGACGTCCAGATCAACTTCGAGATCCAACAAGCCGGCGCCCAACTCGTCTCCTGCTCAGAAAACATCGACGAAACACCAAGCGGCATGCTGCTACACGGCATCATGAGCTCCATCGCCGAGTTCTACAGCCAAAACCTCGCCACCGAAGCCAAGAAAGGCATGACCCAGAAAGCCAAATCCGGCGGCACCCCCGGACGCGCCCCATTCGGCTACATCAACACCACACAGCGAACCGCCGAAGGACGCGAAGTCCGCACCGTCGTCACCGACCCGGATCGAGCCCACTGGGTGCCATGGATGTACGAACGCTACGCCACCGGCGAATGGACCATCGGGATGCTCCGCGACGAACTCAAAACCCACGGCGTCACCACCCTCGCACGCCCCAAACAACCAGCAAGACCCCTCACCACCTCCATGGTGCACTCCATCCTCAGCAACCCCTACTACACAGGCCTAGTCATCTTCGGCGGCGCCACCTACCAAGGCAGACACCAGCCCCTGGTCTCCACCGAACTATGGTCAAAAGTCGAAGCCATCCGCCACGGCAGATCCCACGCCAAAGAGAAACCCGCCATCCGAACCCACTACCTCAAAGGCAGCCTGTTCTGCGGACAATGCGGCTCACCCCTCAGCTACGAAGTCTCCCGCAACCGCCTCGGCAACTACTACCAATACTTCTACTGCCTCGGACGCCAAGCCCGGAAAAACGGCTGCACCTTCGTCGCAATCCAAGCCCACCACGCCGAACAACTCGTCGAAGACCACTGGGCAACCATCACACTGCCAGACAAAACCCTCACCACAGTACGCGAACTAGTCATCGCCCACCTCGATGCCATCCTCAAAGAACACGACCACCAAGCACACCAAGCAGAAACCACCCTCGCCGAAGCCACCGCCCACAGCGAACGCCTAATGCAGGCCTACTACGCCGGAGCCATCGACACAGAACTACTCCGCAAAGAACAAGAACGCATCAGAACCGACAAAACAACCGCCGAACGCCACCTCCACCACCTACAAACCTCCCGAGACAAACTCCACACCGCCCTCGACCAATGCCTCTCCGTCCTCCACAACGGACAACAGCAATACCTCGCGGCCACCGACAACTCCCGCCGCGACCTCAACCAAGCCGTCTTCGACAAGATCTACCTCGACGACGACGAGATCACCAACAGCCAACACAAAGCCGTCTACCACTACCTGCTCGACAGCAACCTCCCAGCAGTCCTGGAGAACGAAGCCAAGAGGCAGCAGGACACCGCCACCCCTGACAACACCAAAAACCTCCGACCAATGGCCGGAGGTTCTAACGTGACACTTTTGGTGGAGCTAAGGGGATTCGAACCCCTGACCTCTTCCATGCCATGGAAGCGCGCTA
>ERZ773042.688-NODE-688-length-22322-cov-4.341178_pt1 | contig 22322 bp, 32 predicted proteins | sample MGYA00511664_ERZ773042 | MGnify/ENA primary metagenome ERZ773042 (study PRJEB29015, sample SAMEA2737984) | human oral metagenome | biome: human oral; feature: human-associated habitat; material: dental | place: China | collected 2036 ... | reverse complement strand
ACATTCCTACAAGAGTTCTAAATGCTAAGTCTGGAACTAATTTATGCATTAAACTAGCCCCGCATAAAATAACTAGGATTAAAAGTTTTTTTCTTAATCCCTTAAAAGCTCTCTTAGAATTAAGATTTTGCATTTTATACCCAACAATTAGCCCAGTTAAATAATCAAGGAACATTAAACCAAATAATACCTTTGCTAATGTATCAAAGCCTCCTATTAACCATATCAAAAAAGCTATAAAATATGCTCCAAATTTTAATAAAATTGCCACTTTACCAACCCCTAATTATAATCTTAAAATTTTATACCAGTATGAATAATACTCTCTGGCTTCTTTGGTCCTGTCTATAATAGCTTTATCTTTGTATCCCTCATTCTGCAATTTAGTTTTCCAGGATGTTGTTCCAAAACATTTAACTGCCATATAAAACTTTCTTCTGGTTCTGTTATCTATCCCAGTTTCTTTCATAATAAAGTTAAATATCTTATCTGCAAGAGTCCTATTTATACCAGTGTTGTTATAACAACTGTATAAATAATCGTGTATAACTGCTGCATTAATATATTTGCCATAAGGATTATATAGCCACTGTAAAGATTTAGGTACAGAAGCCCCATCAGTGATGAAGCCTCTAAACACCTTAATATCATAACCATTGACAGAGTAAATATAATCATCTAACAGTATTGCTTTTCCATTAGATAAAGGTTTAAGTATAAGTTTACTCTTTTCCATTTTTACCTTCTTTTAATTTCTTAAATAAAGGTTGCAGCTCTTTAACTACTGCTTCTATCGTATTTTCATTTATAAATATTCTCACGTGAGCTGGTAATTTAGATACAAATTCTTGAACTGCTTTCTTTTTAAGATTTCCTAAACCTTTTCCTTGAATTTCAAGCTCTTGGTTTATGACTTCTTGCTGAACTTCTTCTTTACCTTTATATCTCCAAGATAATAAGAAATAAACACCCAATGAAAATACATACCCTAAAACTTGCCATAATAATTGTTTATCCATACTTTTACCTCCTAAATATTTTCTTTTATAAAATTAATAAATAAATTAGCAACATCTTTCTCAACTGAAAATTTTAAACTTTCATCTGGGTTGCTACCAAAAAATGGCTCCACAAGTATATAAGTATCTTTGCTATTACATATTCCATAGCCCCCTCTTGTTTTGCTATCTTGAATTTCTATTATTCCGTGATTGTTTCTTATTTTGCTACCAAAAACATTCTGCAATCTTGCCATAAAATTAGTTGCTAATTCCTTAGCGTTATTATTTTTATAATAAACTAAACATTCACAACCATTGGCTTGCTCATTTCCAGCAGAATTAAAATGAAGTTCTATACAAAATTTATAATCATTCTTATTAAGTTCTTTTAAAACTTCATTCATCTCAGGAACATAAAATTTATTTGGCTTTCTTTCATATATATCTATCATTGCTGGAATTTCAGTTTTTATCTTTTCTGCTGTTCTTTTCCAATAGTCATATTCAGAGCCTACTATTTGTGAATATGCTCCTTTGCTTCTTTTGTTATGTCCGATAATTAATGCTACTTTCAATTTTGTTGCTCTCCTTTCTTAAAAATTATTAATTAGACTTTGTAATTTGCTGTTTTAAGTAATTAATTAGAGAAAGCTATATAAAACTACCTCTAATTAATTTGAACTCTTTAAATTAGCCTTTAGCAAGTTTTAAATGTATTTCTTTTCTTTTCTTCTCAAAATCGGCTTTTGTTAGCTCTCTTGGATTCTCTTTAGTCTTAAAATAGTTTTCTGTATCATAAACACTTTGAATAAATGTACTTCCAAAAAACATTAATTGAATAAATCCCATTAAATCCATTTCTTTTCCATAATCATCTTCAAAATACCAAGTCTTTTTTATCTCTTTTCCCATAAAAGTTTTTACTAAAAATAATAACAAAGCTGTCATAGCTATCCAAATAATGTCTTTATCTCTACATCTTTGCCTATGTTCTTTCCCATCAATTTTATAATCAAATCCATATTCCAATACTTCTGCTTTTAAACTGTCTATAACATTATAATAATCTTTTCTTTGTGCTTCTGTATCTAATATCCACAAGTGTTTTTCTCTATCCCAATTTAAGTATTTTGAATTTTCTTGTGGTTTAGGAACTTTTATCAGTTTCTTATTTTCAATAAACTCTCCATCTTCCAAATTTACTTCAATTCCATTCTCAACTTTTTCATCTTTTGTCATTTCTCTAATTATGTTGTTATCTAAAATTGGATAAATAAATGGTGCAGTTCTTTCAACTGTAATAGTTTCATCTTTTTTTACATTAGGATAATATGAAAAAATAGCATCCCAACCACCATATAACTTGACTTCTTCTGATGTTAAATTCACATCAAATAATAGTTTTGGTGATTTTTCTTTTGAATATATATAATACATTTTTTCTCCTTTCAAATTTTGGTATTTTAGGTTATTTACACAATGGAATAGGTTAACTTAACTTATCTCCTATGATAAGAATATCTACAACACTATGCCCATGTCCTATAATATTTGGCCATCTTTTTATAATTATCTCATCATTCGATATTGTTGAGGTAAAAACAAATTGATTATCTATATCTTCTGAACTTGCTAAAATTACGCCATTCGCTATTTTTAAAGGTAGATTAAATTTGTAAGGATTTTCATTGTAGTCAACATTCTTTCTTAGCGATAAAATGATTTTTTTGCTTGGAAACTCAATAATATTCCATCCTTTTAAATTACAAGAAGTGACTAAATTTTCCAATCTCTTTCTATTTTCCCATATTGAAAGCTCCTCAAATTTTACATCAGGAACACTGATTCTTCTGTTTTGAGTTTCTTTACAGATATAAAACTTCTTGTTTGCTGGAAAATAATAAATATTTCCTTGTATAGCCTCATTTAAAGGGAATTTTCCATCTTCTTTACCAAGTGCAGAAACTACTCTATCATCTATTTCTAATGCTGTTCCTCTATAGCCACCATTTTGTGTATAATTTCCTTCAAGGTATTCTTTATTAATCCAAGTGTTTTTTCCACTCCAATTTATTATAGTTGCATCAGAATTCGTTACTTCCATTCTAATATCTATTTCAAATGCTATCACACTATCAGTTTTGGCTGGAATATATTGAGCATTATCTTCATTACAATACCAGTACAAGCAACCATTAGAAGTACTGTCATTTACATAAATTCCTATCTCTTTCAGATAAAAACCTTGTGTTATATCATCATTAGTTATCTGAATTGTTAAATTAATAGCATTATTTTCTTGTTCTTTTTTTAATATTCTTACATCTTTTTTATATGAAATAAGAGATGTTTGATTCTTTGGATTTTGTCCACTTACTACAGCACCATCTCCTATTTCTACTTTTAAAAATTCTACAGCTAATTCATTTGCAAGCCTAGTTGCTAAATAATCAGCTCCTTTTTTTGTAAGTCCTCTAAAAGCCATTTAAACCTCCTTTTTTAATCTATAAACTAAAGTATTATTAAATACTTTTTCTCCAACTAGATTAGTTAGTCTACTATTTTCTTTTAAAACCTTTTTAGCTTTATAAATTACCATGCTCATTACATTAATTTTCTCAGATTTTGTATGAATTACATTAACTACTCTTAATCCTAAGTTAGCTGGAATCATAGGTCTTAATTCTTTGTATATACTGTAATCAAAATCATTAAATTCCTTTTGCTTTTCTAATCTAATATCTAATTCATATTTATCATTAAATAAAATTGGAATAGCTTTTGTCTCAACATTTTGATAATAAGTAATTAAAAATTCTTCTAACCATCTCCAAGTATATGGAAGAGTAGCATTCCATTTTATATAAACTCTCAATTGTCTATCTTTTAAATTATCAGTTGCTTTAGGATAAATGTTCATCATTTTTTCAAATTTAGATATTCCTAAAACATCTGTAGAAAATATAAAACCATTATTAAAACTTCTTCTAATTTCATTCCAAAGTTTTGTTAAATCTACATTTTCGATATTAAAAATAGCTTGTATTTCTTTATATTGCTGCATAAAATCGGGTAAATTATCATATAAATTAACATCTTTAAAGTTGGACATAATTCCCATCTCCCCACACTGGAACTTTAAAAGAGTCTAGTGTAAAGTTTTGAGCATATCCATTTACCTTGGTTTCCTGAATATCTATAATATTAGGATTTAATGCTAAAATTCGTGATTCTATTATTGATGTTCTGACAATTATCTTTTCTGATTCTTTGAATTGTTTTCTTAACTCTAAAAGATATGCTTTTAAAGCTTTATCAATATCAGTTTTTATATTAGTAACAGATAAATCTTTTAAAGTTAATTTCGTAGCAATATAAATTTTTTCTTGTACTGGAGTATCAACTGTAACTATATGCCCTATAGGAGCTAATCCTTTCCCTGTTTGGTCTTTAGTCGGGTCCAACACTTCTTGGATTTTAGAAATTAAAGATGTAGAAGCTATGTTAAATTCACTATCTAAAATAGTTACTCTTACTGTTCCTCCACCTTTCCAAACAGGAGTTACTTTAACTACACCTACCCCAGCTTGTGCCAATAAAGGAGCATTTTCCATAATACTTCTAAATTCATCACCTTGTAATTTCCCAGAAGCCATAGCCTGAGTTAATTGATACATTCCTGATGTTTGTTCAGAAGTTGTTGCTCCTCCAACTTTAAAAGATTTTGCCATTAATTCAGAGAATTTTACAGTTTCCATATTACTATTAAATGCTTGTGGAGCTAATAAACCTAATTTAGAAACTACACTTGCTGTATCTAAGAAACCTGCTCTAGAATTCTTAGCAGATTGAAATATAGCTTGTTGTAATTGTTCAGTTGATTGTTTTCCATCATTCATTAAGTCTAATCTAGCCATAGTTTGTGATAAATTATCTGAAACATCTAATCCCATTCTTAAAGTCTGTATTCCTGCATAAAGACCTATAAAACTTTTTATTTTGCCATATAAAGAATTAGCTTTATCCACTCCTTTACCTAAAGCAGTATTAAATTTATTTTGCTCAACAACATTATCTTGTATTCTTTTTTGTATATTTTTCTCTATTTCATTTAATTGTGCTCCAGCTTGTACTATCATACTTTGAGCATTAGCTAATCTACTAGTATCAATACTAACATCTGTATTATTAACATTTTGTAAAGCTACAATAGTTGTATTTATAGCACCAACAATATTATTTAAAGGAGTGGACATTGCATCCATAAGCATTATAGAACCTTGTATCGTTGACATTAATCCACCTCCATTATTTCTTACTAGTTTCTTTTTCAGCTTGAATTCTTATCTGAATACTTGCCATTATGAATGCTTGTTCCTCTTTTGGTAGACTCAAAAATTCACTAGGCAACATATGAAACTTATGGAGGCAATAGTAAAGGATATTCGCCTCACTATCGCCCCCATTTATTAGTTTTTTGCTTCTTCAGTTAAATCTTCAAGTGTTTTAAATCCATTGATTTTTTGAACTTCTGCAAATAAGTCTTGAAACTCACCTGGCAATAGCATAGCTGTCAATAAGTCAGGTTTGTTTTTAACTCCATAACTATCTTGTAATTCTTGATTTTGTAAATCTGGATAGACAACACAAGCAGAAATTAACATTGCTGAATACTTATTAGAATCTAATTGTGGGAATAATTGCCCTTTTTTCCCTTTCAATTCTTTAATTTCTGTATTAGCTTCTCTTAAAATTTGATCTTCCTGTGCTGTTAAAGGTCTTATTTCCCATTCAACAACTTTTCCATCTTCATCTTTAAATCTTTCAGAAACTGCTACTTTTTTATTTTCTTTTTGTACTGCATTTTGTTTTAAGAATACTTCCATATTTGTCATTTTTCATCACTCCTTATATCATTCCTTCTAAAATATTAAATGGTTTATTAATTATGAAATGTTCAAATGTAAACTTAATTTCTTCCTCTAAATACTCTGCTCCAGCATCAAACTTAGATAATATTCCACCATCAGTATTGCAACCTTGGTAAAGGATAGTTTGTCTACCTGCTTTTGAAGTAGGATCTTCATTAGAAACCTCTATTTCAAAGAAAATATCCTCTCCAGTATTTTGATACTTTTCCAATAATTCTCTAAAAATTGGAGCATTATAGTGAACAGTCATAGTACCACTACCTTTACCACCAACAGATTTATTTCCTTTACTTACTTTACCTAAAATAGGTACTTCAGTTTTTGTTTTTTCATAACTTGCTTCAAATTTAATTGCTGTCATTAAATTGTATCTTTTACCTTCTAATGTAACATAGCATTCTCCTAAGCTACCAGATACAGCATCTTTAGCATTCATTGTTATCATATCTGCCATTCTCTATCTACCTCCTATTGAACCACAACTGTCATATAAAGAATTTCCATACAAGCTACAGGAGTAACAGGATCTGTAACTACTACTGATTTTTTAGTTAATCCCTTTTCTACAGTAACTTTTTTAGGGTCAAAGTTTTCAATAGCTTCTATTCTTTCAAGTTCTTGATGATGTGCAACTATATCTTTCCATAATCCTTCTCTTCCTGAACTTGTGTTTCTGCTTTTTCCTAAGTGCTTTTTATTAAATAGTAAAGCTATATCATTTCCGATTTGGTCTAAAACTCTTATAACTTGATTAGATTGAAAATCATCATTTTTATATATAGTAATTGTTGTAAAACTATTTATATCTGTTAACACATAAGGATCTCCTGAATTGTTATGGAATAATAATTGTCCTGCTTTTATTCCATTTATTAATTCAGATTGAGTAAACTTAGTATCAACTATAAAATCTCCATCATATTTTGTATTTGTTAAAGTTGCATTAACTTCACAACTTGCTTCAGCACCTGTTAACCAATAAACTAATGATTGTTCTGGAGCACCTTCATCTTTAACTTTATTTTGTAGATTTATTACTCCTTCATAATCAGCAGGATATCTATATACAACACATTGAAGTTTTACTCCAACTTCATCTCTCATTCTCTTAGTCCATTGAACATATAATTTCTTTATAACTTCATCTTTAGAAGTACATCCAATAGTATTGAAAGAATAAGATTCAGCTAAATCTAAAAACTTTTGATGCTCAGCACCAGTTACAGTAGTTAAGTTAGTCCCATTTGCTAATTTAGTTCCAGCCGTATCTGTAAGTTGAGCTGCCTTTTTGAATACAACATAATCATTATCAATTAATTCAGAAGCATTAGAAACTGTTTGAGCATCTACTTTCTTAGTTCCTAACATAGTAATAACATCTTTTTTATTAGATTCATCTATATTAGTCTTAACTATAATAGTTATGTCATTCCCCCTTGTTCCACTGTATTTAGCAGTAGCATAATCATTACTTGCTTTAACACCATTACCATTTAATCTATAAAGATAAACAGTTTTAGCTTTCATAAATAAATCTCTTAAAGGTTTCATTTTTTCATCTGTATAATCATATCCAAAAAGTTTCATAGTATCTTTTTGAAAATCACTATTCTCAACTTTAAAAATGTCGCCATCTACTCCCCAGTCAAGTTCAGTTGCAATAGCAGCAAAACCTCTATCAGATATATTTACTGTTGCTCTTGAAGCAGAAACGAAGTTTATATATGCTCCTGGTAAAACTTTATTTTGAGTTAAAAAAGTTCCTCCACCATTCATTATTGAACCTCCTTATTCATAAATTCTTCTATAATTTCATCTATCTTTGAAAAACTATATTCTTCATCATCTTTTAATAAAACATTCAATATATCTTTTCTATTGGAATATTTTTTACTTGCGATAATTTGTTCTTTTGAATATAGAATTTCATCATCTTTTTTTGTTTTAGTTGCCATTAGTTCCTCCTATCTGGTTTTACATCTGTTTTTAATTCTTCCATAAATGGTTCATCTTCTCCTACTTTTCTTACAAATTGTTTGAAAGTTACAAAATAATGAAGATTACCATCTATAAACTGTGAATTTCTGTCTAAGCCTCTTAATAAATCTCCTTCTTCTGTTTTGATTAATTCCAAAATATTATTTAATTTTTGAGCCATTTCCATTAATTCCCAATTATCATCTTCATTTTTAGGAAAATATTGAATATCTAAATCTATTTTTTGTTTATACCTATTCCCTAATACTTGTTTTTCATTAGGATTTAATAGTTGAATAAAAAAGCAAGGCTCTTCAAAACCTTGCTTAATCTTATTTACATATATTTCTACTTCTGGAAATGTTTTCTCAAGAGTATTAGATATGGCACTTACTACTCTACTTAGCATTACCAAACACCTTCTTCAATATACTATCTAATTTCTTTTCTAATATAGCATCCATACTTTCTTTTATTTCATTCTCTGAAATAGTTAGCATAAATCTACCAGGAACCCAAGCTCTTTTTAACTTCTTTCCAAGTACAGGGACAAATCTGCCTGGTGTTTGCCTGTGTCCATACTCAACATAAGAAGCATAATGGGTAGGATTTATAACTTCAACTGAATACAAATTACCATTTTTAAAAACTTGACCTATTGTCCAGTTTCTTCTTAAATTTCCACCATTTTTTTAGTATTTGGAACTTTCTTTCCATCAACTGTTTTAGATGTTTGAGCTAAATAACTATAATCTCCAACTGGTGTTCTAAAAATTACTTTTCTTAATAATAAAGCTCCTAAAGATTTAACAAGGCTTGCCATTATTTCAGCTTGATTTTTTTGTATATTTTCTAAATTCTTTTTCATTATTTCTAATCCAGCCATATTAATTTTTACAGCTTGCCCCATATTAAGCTCCTTTATTATCAATAACTAAAATAACTTCTTGATGTACTGAGTATATAGCAGGGATACCTGAAGTTTTATAAGTTTTAGATATCCCATTTCTAGTTACAACTATTTTTGAATTTTCTTTTATTTCTACTTTATTTGAAAGAAATAATTTTATAACTTGATTTGTTATAGCTATCGAAGGAGTTTCACTTGTAGAAGATATATTTTGAAATGAAATTCTACAAGGAATATTCTCTTGAACTAAAATTCCTTTAAACTCAGTTGTCTTAGTTTTTGGATCCTTTACTTTTTCAAAATTATAAATACTGCAAGTATCTCTCCATAACTTTTGTAAATTTCTTACCATTGTAATCTCCTATATCTATATAACTCATTATCTTTCCCAATTATTAAATCATTTAGCATAACTTCAAATAATTCTTCAGGTGTTTTTACTGTATCAGAATAAGTTTCAGTTGTATCTCCTTCTTTAATAGATTTTAAAACAGAGGAGAAATCGTAATCTTTAAGCTCTCCATTGAGCTTTTTAAAATTAAGTATTTCTCCTGTTGCTTTATCTACTAATATGTATTTTAGTCCATCTGGAATATTCTCAAATGTATAATTTTGATTAGTAAAATTATTAATACTAGATAAAGCTTTTTTTAAGAAATATTCTATGCTTGTAGATTCATCTATTTTGAATAATTTTAGTTTTTCAATTATCATTTCTTTGATATTTTCCATAATTATCCTCTTGAAATTATTCTAACTATTGGGATAGATTTATGATCTATTACTTCTCCATCTTCTGATTTTACTAATTCCCAGTTAGCACCTTTTTCTAATTCTGCATCATCAGGTGATATTGTAGTAGATGTTTTATAAGAAATTCCAAATGGAGCATAACATAATCTTTTTCTTGATATTAAAGTATCTTCTCCACCATTTTTATATGGATTTCTTGCCATTTCATAAGGATGTAATGTTCCTAAATCTTCATAGTCAATTGATCCCACTCCTAGCAAGTAAGTACAATACTTTGTTCCTGTTGGAACTAATGCAGCATACTCACCTTCCTTAGCAGTCCATTTAGTGTCAAATTTAGCACCATTTACTGTTGCAACGGCAACTTCTTTTTCTCCTATTCCAGCAGTAGTAATTTTTAATGCTTCTGGATGTGATGCTGTTACTTTTGTATATTTTTCTCCAGTAAACTTTTCAACTGGCATTGAATCATCTATAAATACAACTCTACCATTCCAAGTAGCTAATCCTACTTCTCTTTGCATTCCATTTGCATCAGTTTGAGTAAAGTACTTTATTATTTGTAGATTTTCTAAGTTTGTAGCAACTGTTGAGTGCATAATTGCCATTTTGATAATGTTTTTATTATCTCCACAAGCTTTTTGTGATGCACTATTTAAAGTTGTAGCTCCAACTTCTCCATCTGCTCCTGCTTTTTGAGTTATATCAAATGTATGTGCCTCAACAAACTTAGCTTCTTCTCCACCTGTCATTGAGAATACTCCTTTTAATATTTTTATTAGAGTATTTTGATAAACTTCAGCCCAATAATCTACTAATTGTGCTGCGACATTATCCATGAAGTTAACTCCACCTGTTATATCAAATGAAAAGTCTTTTTCTGTCCATGCTGCCATTCTACCAATTGTAATTACTCCTCTATTAAAAGTTTTAGTAGATGTTGCTGTTAAATCTGTTGATCCATTATAGTTTAAAGGTGCTCCACTTATTTTCCCAAGCATAGGTAATACTGCATAATGAGTTCCTGTTTGGTTTGCAAAAGCATCATGTATTTCCTTATTTCCTCTAATTGCCCCACATTTTAATAATTCACTTTTTTTAGTATTAGGTATTCTACTAGAATACTTTCCAAATGCCTCAGCATTAAATGTTTTTGAATCAAAATATTTTGCCATTTTTAATCTTCTCCTTTTTTATAAATTGTTAATATCTAAGTTAGGATTAGCTTCTAACATAGCTACCATTTCTGAATAAGTTTTAGGTCCATCTCCACTAGGTGTTTTACTATTTCCATCACCAGGAACAAAACCATTTGGATTAGCTGGTTGTTTTTCAATCTCAAATAAGTATGGATCTGACTTTTTCAAATTAGATAATTGTTCTTCTAATCCTATAACCTTACCATCTTTTAAATCTGCTTTTTCTAAATCTAATAAAGCTTTTATTGCTTTTGAATTCTTTCCTTTTGCTCCTGTTATAGCAACATCAACTGCATTATTTAACTGTAAATCAAATAAGTCTTTTGCATATTTTTCAGCAGCAGTTTTATTATCAGTTTGAAGTTTTTCAATTTGAGCCTTTAATTCTTTATTATCTCCAGCAGATTTTTCTAATTCTTTTAATTGCTTGTCTCTTTCTGCAAGCTGTGTTTCTAAATTCTTTTTAGCTTCTAGTTCTTCATTAAAACGACCTTTTGGAACAAAACTTTCCATATATGTTTTATGAGCTCCTAAAACTTTATCAGCTTGTTCAGGTGTAACTCCTAATGCTATTAATTGTTCTTTTTCCATTTTTTTCACTCCTTCATTTTTATCGTTGTATGCCAACGTAATTGGTTGTCTTGTTCTTTATCGCCTACAATACTAAAAAGGCGTAATTTTTGTTTAATGTATAATAATTTTACTTATTATTTGAATTTAATCACTCTCCTTGAAAATAAAAAAAAGAGGAGTATAAAATTCCTCTTTAACTTATGAATATAAAAAACTATCTTAGATTTTATATTTGACGATATTTCCCGGCTCTGTAATTTTCAACAACTTTTATTTCTCCTAATTCTTCAATTCTTTTTAAAGCTTTTTCGTTTTCTATTTCAGATAAATTTATTTCTTTTCCATCTTTAATTGAAACAGTTTTGATATCATTAAAAATAAAATCTAATAATTTATAAACTTCATCATAATTTTTTGGATCTATTAAATCTTTTGAAAGGTTCCAAAACATTATTTTACCCCCTTTAATTTCATTGCAGATACTAAAACATTATAAAAAATTTCTTTCTCAAAATCTGTTAGATTATTAAGAGAAGTTGTATTTTTTATTATTTCAGTCCCCTTATCTATTATTTCTCTCACTTCTTCTTTTGATAAAATATCAGGAACATTTTTATAGATTAATGTAAATATTTTACTTTTATTTTTTTCTATGTAATCAATGTATTGCTTACTATACTCTAAGATATCTAACTCTTGCTTAAAAATTACTTCTCTTATAGGTATCCATATAGCATTTTTCCCTTTATACCTTTCATAATACACTATTCTACCAAAATCTGAGATAGTATTACATTCCTTAAATTTTCTGAACTTCTTTAATCTAGGTAAAATTTCAGCCATTCTCTTAGGGTAAGACACTCCTAATTTTACTTTATTTCCCACCAAGTCAGATAAATAATGTCCTGATGATTCAGCAAAAACTTCTTCTATATCTCTCCATTTATCAATAAAATCAACATCAGAAAAATGAACATCTACCAATTTATTATCTAACATAGCATGGTAAGATTCATGAAAAATTGTTTTTTCACGATAATATAAATTCCTTTCATCATTTAAAGATAGATTCATTTTTTCAAATTTTTTTTGTACATAATTTTTTGACTTTTTGTGAATTCTATATCATAAGAAGTTTTAACAGAGCCTCTATTATTAGAAATTACAAATTCCAAATTTTCATCTAAGTCTATATTTTTTAAAATTTTTTTCCCTACTGTTCCAAGCCCTGAGTTGTGTTTAACATCTTTTAAAACATTTTCTTTTATTTCTTTATCTATTGCATCATTTCTTAATTTAATTATATCAGATTTATTTTTGCTTTCAAGATTATTTCTATTATTTACTTGTCTATGATATTTTTTAATATATTGGTCTTTCCATTCCTTATAATTCATATACTTAACTTCTTTATATTCTCCATTTTCATCTCTTGATGCTCTTGTAGACTCATCATCAAAGTATGGAGCTATAACTGTTCTGCAATGAGAATGAAAAGGGGGCACAGTTACTCCTATCTCCTGGTCAGATATACTAAAAACTTTTCCATCCATTTCTTGACAAATTTCAGAAGTATGAAGGTCTAATGTTGCAACTATTTCATATTTCTCAACATCTATACTTTTAAAAGCTTCTATCTGTGCTTTTGAAGCGTAAGCAGCTGATTCTGTTTCTAGTAATCTTCTAGCAACATACTCTTTATTTTTTATCTTATCAGAAACAAATTTAGATATATCTTCAACAGCTTCATCTAATGTACTACCAGTTATAAAAGATTGAGTAATTTTAGTTCTCAATGTATTTATTAATTGTTCCTTATCTTGCCAAATTCTATCTGAAAAAGTTTTTCCATCAGATAACCAAGGTTTAGATATAACTTGATTAATCTTATTTTTATCCAAAGTAGCAAAACTTGTTTTAAGATTTAAACCTTTTGAAATTTCATACAATGAATGATAGTAAGTATCCTCATAAGTTTTCAATAAGTAATCTTCTAACATCTCATTTTCTTTATTTCTTAAAGTTTCAATGCTATTTTTAACTTGAAGTTGTAAAGCTTCTAATCTTCTAATATGTATCCTAGCTGAAGCATTTTCAAGTTCTTTTTTCCATGCTCCACTTTTAGCTTTTTGAGTATATTCTGCTAAGGTCCACTTGAACTCTTTTAATTCATCTTTGTTTAATAACTTTTTTGCATCTGCCAAGGATATTTGATTATTATCAGCTATTCTAATATACCATTTTTCAATATCACTTTTTATCTTATTTTCAGCTATTTTATATTGTCTTTCAATTTCTTTGATTTGAGCTTTATTACTAATATTTCTTTGATTTTCTTCTTCTGAAAACCTTTTAGTCCAGTAGTTATTACTCATTTAAACCAGGAACATTTTTAGTTTCAAAACCTCCTAGATAAGGATCAGATTCTGTATTCTCTTCTTTAAGTTGCTCTATTTCCTTATCAACATTAGATACCCAAGGGTGTTGAGATAGTATAGTTTTTTGAGATACGATACCAACACTTGTCTTGCAGTTATTAATTGTTTCTGCTTCATTAACCAATACATCTCTATTAAATACTATTTCAATAGTTTCATCAGTATTTAAAGCTTTATTTATAAAATACATTAGTTCTTCAAAAGAAGCTTGAAATTCTACTTCCATTTGATTAGCATCTAAATCAATGTCAGAATACATAGATTGAATATTCATCTCATTAGGGTTAGCTCCAAGTCTTTCGTCTTTAGCATCAAAACCTCTTGCATTTTCTATTATTGCTTTTTTAAGTAATTTTATTATTAAAGCATAGTTTTCCGAGTTAACTTCTATTTGAAGTGATTCAAGTCCACCTTTTCCACCATCTACATTAGTAACCTTTACCGCTCTATATGTAGCTAAGTTTCTTCTAAACTCTCCTAAATTCTCTCCATCATAGTTAGTTAATATTAAGATAGAACTTCCTGCATCTTCCATCATATTGTCTTGAAACTTAGAAATTATCTCATTCAAGGCATCTTGTAAGCACTTTATTTTGCATATTAAAGGCTGCTTTAAATTATTACTTCTAAAAGGTATCAACGGAACTTTTCCCCAATTATAACCTTCATTTTCTATAGTTATATAATCTGAATGTCCTAAAGATTTCAAACTTCCATTCCAAATAAAAAAGTCTACCCCATTTCCTGAGTAAACTTCTACTTTTTTAACTGGAACTAAACTATTATGTTGAAACTCTAAAACTTCATATAATCTTATAACCAACTCTAACTCATCTTTGTTATTATCTTTCCATATAGGTAATATTTCAGAAGGTTCAAATTTTTTAAATTGTAATTCGCCCTTTTGGTTAAAATATGGATATATCCAACCTATTCCACCATTTAAACTATCTTCACCTAAATTTCTTAAAGTTCTTAAAAATTTATTACCAAATAATTTTTTAATATTTTCATTATCACAAATAAAAGTTGGTTTCTTAGCTAATAGATAATTAACTTTTTGGTCAACCATTTTTGAATACTGATTATCTACAAGTTTAGAATTAACTAAATTATCAATATCTTCTAATCTACCACCTTCTACTATTGCTTTTCTTTTTTTACTTAATATATCCTGGTCCCCTCTATAATATCTTTCTCCATTTAACTGATCTACTCTAGTTTTTGAAGAAAGCCATTGATTTATTAAATATTCAAGTTTTCTAATCTCCATATTTTCCACCTTTGGCTTTTTAAATAATTTTTTTATCCATTCCCACATTATTAACTCCTATTCAAAAGATAACCCTGATATTTTATTACATTTTTCAGCTATTCCTGTAAGGACATCAGGTCCATCATCATGCTTATTTTTACCCTCTTTTTGGTATGTAGTTATAGCCTTATAAAATTTTGGCCATCTATCAGCCCAATTAACTGGGAAATAGATATGTTCCATAACCCAAGTTGCATTAGATAATATCCTAGCTCTTTTGTTTTGAGTTTGATGAAACCATCTAACTTTACAATGATTACTGTTATATTTTTCTAATAAATATCTTTCTACTGCTCTTGCGAAACCTCTACCACCATTGTTGGATTCTATATCAGCTTCCTTTATATTATTCTCAATTAATATTTTAGCTGTTGCTGGTTCTGTTATCTCCATAGGGTCTTTTGTATATAAGACATCTAAAATATATGCTTCTTTATTATATACTCCATAGCAAATAGAGCATAAATAATCTTCTCCAGTATCAGCAGTATCTGTATAGTTTTTATATGCTGTAAATAATAAGTTATTATTTGAATCTATAGGCAACTGATTATATGTTTTTAAATTATTGTATAATCTACCCTTAATGTCTATTGGTTCTTGCTGATAGTTGGCATATACAATTTCTTTTGCCATATTCTTAGTTTTAAACTCAAAGTCCTCAAGTGATAATGTTCCTTCATCTAAAGGTGTTCCATCATCATTGATAGCCTTATAATTTATATGGACCACATTATCATAATTGGATAAAATAAAACCAGCTAGGTCATTACTTGCCCACCTGGTCATTATAATTATTAATTTAAAACCTTTTTCTGTTCTTGATAACATTGTATTAGTAAACCAATCAATATGCTTTTCAAGTACATTAGAGTTATATGCTTCCTCAGAGTTCTTTATTAAGTCATCTATAACTATTAAATCTGCTCCAAATCCTGTTGCAGTTCCTGTTGGAGATGTAGCCAAATAATTTGCAACTTGACTTCCTTCCAGAGTCCACTTATTCATTGAGGCTTCTCCATACTTAATCTTAGTATCTGGAAATATATCTCTATAAACTGTTACTCCTTGTGTCTGTTCTGTTGCTATCATATCTCTTACTTGTTTAGCAAATGTAGAAGAAAGAGTTTCATTATATGATCCTGTCATAATTTTTAACTTATTATTTCTTCCTAATAACCATTGCACAAATAAGGTTGCTGTGTAAGATTTTCCAAATCTTGGGGGCATATTGATAACTAATATTTTTTTGTTAGAATCAATAAAACTTTGCAACTGATTACATAAATCTTTTAGATATTCTTTTCTATCATTGTAAAAGTCTTTTTTACCTAGTAATTTACAATAATACCAGAAATCTCTCCTAGCTAATTCTTTTTTAGCTTCTAATTTTATTAATTCTTTATCATAAGTCATTATATATTCTCCTTATTTTTTTTAAAGAAATCATATATTTTTACTACTATATATGATGTCACAATACTTGTCAAAATTACTCTTAACATTTATAAACTCCTTTGATATAATATATGTTGTGTACAAAATTTCTTCGAGGTGATGTTATGTTAGATCAACAAACGATTATAACTGTTCTTCTCTCAGGTGGAACAGCACTAACTGTAAAAGCAGCTTCTGATGGGGTTGTTAAAAGTTTAGTAGACTTATGGAATGGTGCAATTGGACATTATATCCATTCATGGTCTGAGAAAAGAAGATTAATTATGGAAGAAAAATTTATTCCTTCAATAGCTGAAAAAATTGCTAAAATTCCTGATGAAAATCTCCAAGAACCTAAAATGAGTATATTAGGTCCAACTTTAGAAGCTTCTAAATTTTATATTGAAGAAGAGGAAATAAGAGAAATGTTCTCAAATCTTATAGCTGCTTCAATGGATTCTACTTATAATGGCATAGTTCAACATTCATTTGTTGAAATTATTAAACAATTAAGTTCTTATGACGCTAAATTTTTATCTGCGATTCAAAATTGTATCCAAAGCTATGACCTAAAAAAAAATCAAACTATCTTTCAAAGAACTTTTTGCATAATGCCTGATTTTTTAGATTTTGAAAAAAACTCAATCGCTATTACCAATTTACATAGGTTAGGTATATTAGATTTGATCCAGTATCTTCAATTAAATGAATTTTCACAAAAAGACTTTATTATAAATAGTCAAATTATATCTGACTTAAAAAAAGAAAGTGATTTTTCTATGCAACCACATACATATGTTTTAAGTCCATTAGGAATAAACTTTAAAAAAGTTTGTATTAAAGACACTTTATAATGAGTGTCTTTAATCTTTTATTATTTCTTTTAATTCATCAGTTGTAAGATTAGAAAATGGATTAGAATTTATATTTCCATTTACCTCAACCTTTTGAGTATACTCTCCATCCATTTTATTTAATATATCAACTGCTTTTAATCTATCAGTATCTTTAACAGCTCTATCTTTTATCATTGATGTTAAGAATTCCCTTCTCTCTATTGCTGTCATAATTCTACTACTTTTAGCTTTTTCTTGTAGTTCATTTATATATCGACAAATCTCGACATTCTGTAATAAAACATTAGTTCTTGTCTTACTATATGTCTCACTATATCCAGCTTTCATTGCAGCTTCAGTAGCATTGCCACAAGCTACATAGTATTCACAAAAAGCCTTTTGTCTCGCATTTAATTTCAATGCTACTTCACCTCCAATTTTATAAATAAAAAAAGAGAACATTTTTAGTTCTCTTTTAAATTAAATTCCTCATTTAGCAGTCTTTTGTTTAATCACAAATTCTAATAAATGATTTATTTCATTTATATAATCAAGCAATTGTCCAAAAGTTCCATTTAACTGAAAATCAGTTATTGCCTCTTTTGGATATTCTAACTCTCCATAAAAATAAACTTTATTTTCATTTAAATAATAGCTGTAGCTAGGATATCTTTTTACAGAAGGATTAATATCATATAACAATAACTCAACACTTCCTTCTAGTTCACAAACTAAAGTCTTATTGTCTACAGCATACTTATTTTTGACTACTATTTTCTCTAATTCATTTTTTTCTGATAGTTTTTCAGCAAGTTCTATTAATTGAAATGGAGAAAATTCAATTGATTTTATTTTTTTTTCCATATTATCCCTCTTTTCATTTTTTATTTTTCTTTTATTATATCCCTTATTAAAAAAAATAAAAATATATAGTGTAAATTGAAAAGATAAAAAGATTATATAAATAAAAAACTCTCGTAGAGAACGTATCCTATTCATTTAAGAATCACGAGAGTATTGATGTTATTATGGCGTGCATATTGGATTCTCACCAATGAAAGACTCTAGCAGTCTAGCCAGGATATTAGCCCGATGCACCATATTATTTTGACTTTTTTACAAGAGTCAATAACTTGTTTGTTTTAAACTTTCGTATATTAACATTATATAACATATTGCAAAAATAAAAAAGGACATTTTAGGGACATTTTTATAAAAAAATATTTTTTATCTTTTGCAGGAACTCACTTTCAAAAAGATTATTTGCTATCATATTTACTAATGAATTTCTATTTCTTTTGATAGTTCTTTCATCTACATCAAATTTTTCTGCTATATCCTCTATCTTTATTTTTTCAAAATACATCATTGGAATAATATCTTTATACTTTTCCTTTTCTATTGAAGATAATCCATAATCTATAAAATTAACTAACTCTTTTAAAAGTTCTATCTCTTTCAATCTTTCTTCTTTTATGATTTCTATTTTTTCTATTTCACTAAGATTATTGTTGTTTGTTGCTCTTATTTCTCCAATTGAATATTTTTTCTTAATCTCGATGTTATCTAAATTATTTTTTAAATACTCAATTCTATTTTGAAAGTGATTTCTGTTTTTTAGGAGTTCAATAGTTTTTTCATATGGTGTTAATGTATTTTTACCAGGACCATCATTATCTTTTAAAACTCCTAATTGTTTTTTTACTTCAGTTTGTATTGCTTTTTTTATATCCTCTGTTATCATTAGGTTCTCCTATTTTAATTATTCTAAATTAATTAATGTATTTGAATTATTTCCTTGAACTTTTGGAAGTTTTCCATCCCATTTTTCAATGGTCATCTTTCTTAAAAGTTGAGGGCTTAATGAATTACTTTCAACAGCATTAGCCTTTGCTTGTAATTCTTTTTCTTGTAAAGCATATTCTGCTAATTTTACTTTATTTTCTGCTTCAACTTTAAGTTTTTCTTGTTCTGCTCTAGCCTTTTCTACAGCTTGTTCTGCTACTTTCTTACTTTCTATCGCTTTTTCATATTCATCACTGAAATCATGATTAACGATAAATACATTACTTACAGACAGACCATATTGAGCGAAATCATCTTTTAAATCTTCAAATATTAATCTTGATATCTCTGCTCTTTTACTTACAAACTCTTCAATAGTATATTTTGCTATTGTAGCTTGAATTATTTCCTTAACTCTGGGTCTAATAAATCTTTGTTCGTGTTTATTGTTAAAAGTTCTATATAAAATCTCTGGGTCTGTGATAGAAGCTTGGACAGTAAACTCTAATTTTATACTTTGCATATCCTTTGTTGAAACTTCCATTGTTGTATCCATTTCTTCTGTTTTTCCAAAAATATATGTTTTTTCTCTTGTTTCCATAAATGTCTTCCCTTGAACAAAAGGAATTTTTAAGTGCAAACCCTCAGTTTCAACTCTTGTTATTTTCCCAAATGTTGATATTATAGCAACTTCTCCAGTATCAACAGTATAACAATTGATTATAGCTAGTATAAGTAATAAACCAGCTACTCCTCCAAATATTCCAATCTTTACATATTTTTTAAATTGTTCCATTTCATCTCTGTATTCCATATTTATCTCCTCCTATATTTCTTCAACTTCTACTATTACACCTTTAAAGGCATCTTGCTTTTCCATAGTTATAGATTTTACATACTTATCTGTGTCATCATTAATTAATTTGCATTTTACTAAAGCATCTTCTATCATCTTAAAAAGATAAGCATGATTAGATACATCTAATCCACTATTAAAATACATTTTTATTGATACTGGATTTTCAAAAGGTTTCTTTATTCCTACAATACTTCTTATAAGAGTAGCTATATACTCTTTATCTTTAGAACGAATATTCCAATGAACTCCAGAATATATCTTGTTTAATCCCCAATCTTTACTTGTAATTTTTAATGGAATTTCAAATCTTTGTTTCATCTATGCAACTTCTCCTTCTTCCTTTTCAATATTAGGTAAAATTCCATTCTCCTTTAAAAGGTTATATAAAAATATTCTTCCCTTTTGTGTCCAGTACATGTGTGTCTTGCTATCTATTGTTCCATCTGTCTTAGTATATGGATTAACTTTTGTTTGAGTATATCCATAAATTGCATATTTTTGATATAGAAACCATAATCCACTTTGCTTGTATTGAACTCCTAAATCATGTAGAATCTTATTAAATTCTTGTGCAGATTTTCCATAATCTTTTGCTATTGCAGTTACACTTAATAGCTCTTTACATTGTAAAATTAAATCATAATATAAAGCTTTTGGTTGCAACTCTAATATTTGTTGTTCTTTTATTTTATTATCTAGCTTTAAACTTTCATTTTCTTTTTTAGCTTTTCCATATTCAATTAACATTTCTCCAATTTTTTCAGGCTCTTTCATCATTAAATTATAGATGTCATCAGTTAAATACATTCCAGTTTTTCTAATACTTGGAAGTATTTCACTTGTTACCCATTTTCTAATTTTTCTAGCATTAGGTTTATTGCTATCAAGTATACAATCATACAATCCATCCTCATTAACAAATGTCATTTTAGTTAAACGTTCTCCAAACCCAGTATTTATGTATACCTCATTTTCAATGAGGTATTGTGAATCTAATCTAGTTTTTACTTGTGATGGATTCCCAATTTCTAAAATGTCACATATATCTTTTAAACAAAAAAATGGATTTCCATTCTTGTCAATTATTGTCCTAATTTCTCCAAACTCATTATTTTTAAATATTTGTATTTCATTCATCTTTAGAACCTCCCTTAAAATAATATTATTCCTAATTCAACTATTGCTATTACAACTGCTGCTGTCAAATAGAATCTATTTAAAACTAAATCTACTTTAGCTATTGTCAATTCTTTATCTTTGATAAAGCATTTTTTATTTAGTTCATAGTATTCACTTTTCCAGTTATTAGCATATGTTATATAAAATCTTTTTTCATATTTTAATTTTTTGTTTTCTATTTTCAACTTTTTAACTTCTTTTTTTAGTTTCTTAGTTTTTCTCATTGCTCCTGGTCCACTCCCTTTATTCCAGCATTTTCAATAATATCTTTTAATTTTTGAATATTTTTTTGTTGTTCTTTTATGTCAAAATTATTTTTTGATACTTGAAGTTTTAAAGCTTGAGTTTTATTGTTCACTAATTTTAAAGTTTTTCCCATATCTCTGTATCCAATTTTATTTACATTCATAGTTCCATTTATTGCATCAAAATATCCAATGTATGCCTTTGTTACTGGATAATTATGTCTAGTATAAGCTTTGTAAATCTTAGCAAATTCAAATGTTAAGAATTTTTCAAGCTCATCAGAAGGCATTGAGCATAGATTTTGCCACCCATCTAAAAAATCTATAACTGCATGTATCCCTTTGTCTTCAAACTCAACTGAATTATATGAACCATATCTGATAAGTGAGTTTTTTAGTATTTGCTTTGCTAAAACTACTCTGTCATCTAGTTCAGTTTCAGTTGTGTGTGTTGCATATTGAATTATTTCTGCAACTTGTGGAAAATTCTTATATACTCTATTTCTAATCATAGAGATAAAAGCTCCATTTAATTGTTCAGCTGTTAAACTAGATAAAGCTAAATAATATATATTTAATTTTTCTTTAGTCATTTCACTTGTAGGGAAATAGTCTAAAAATGGTTGAAATGCTATGTTAAATTCTTGGTTAGTCATTATAATCCATACCTCGCTTTCATTTGTTCCATATAGTTATCATCGACTTTTAAATGGCTTGTGTCCTTGCTTTCAGCAATTTTATTTTCATTGTTATTATTAAAGACTTTAGACTTCTTATATTTTTCTACCCACTCAGGCTCTAATCCTTGCCATTCTTTTTCCATAGCAATATTAATAGCTTCATCTAAAACAAACCAATTAGGAAAATCTTTAACTATTTTTTTG
>ERZ773042.686-NODE-686-length-22423-cov-3.621871_pt1 | contig 22423 bp, 9 predicted proteins | sample MGYA00511664_ERZ773042 | MGnify/ENA primary metagenome ERZ773042 (study PRJEB29015, sample SAMEA2737984) | human oral metagenome | biome: human oral; feature: human-associated habitat; material: dental | place: China | collected 2036 ... | reverse complement strand
ACTCACCCTTAACAATGTGCACGGGAACACCGATGCGCTCCACAAGGCTCGCATCGTCTGTCCCGAGAAAACCATCCTCATCTGCGCGCTGGTTCGCCTCGCGCAGGATCTCCTTGCGAAACCCCTGCGGGGTCTGCACCTGCCACAGCGTACTGCGCGGCGGCGTCGACACGACAATATTGTCCTCCGAGGCAATCTTGATCGTATTCTTCTCCGGCACGGCGACAATCGCCGCCCCCTCCGCACGTACCACACGGATGAGCTCCTCGATCGTCTCGCGGCGGATCAGCGGACGTGCCGCATCGTGCACGAGCACAATGTCCGCCTCCTCCGAGACAACGGCAAGTCCGTTGCGGATCGAGTACTGCCGCTCGGAGCCGCCCTCAACCACCTGCCACGGAGCAAGCCCCTTCACACGGCTGAGAAGCCCCTTCACCGCATCGACCTCATCCGCACCGACGGCAACGATCAGCTCACCGACCTCAGACACCTTGGAAAACGTGAGCAGCGTCCGCAGGAGCATCGGTTTGCCCGCGAGCGTCAGAAAAACCTTGTTCAGTCCAGCATTCATCCGATGTGCCTGTCCCGCCGCAGGGAAGACAACACTAACCATATATTCCCCTCCTGTGCGCCCTGTGATTACCGCGTCAGCTTTGCAAAGATCATGCGCCCCGCCGCCGTCTGCAGCGCCGAAGTCACCTCCACAGACACAACCTCGTTCATGCAGCGAAACCCGCCGTCCACAACGATCATCGTCCCGTCATCGAGATAGGCAAGTCCCTGCCCGTGCTCCTTGCCCGGGCGGACAATCTGCACCGTCATGAGATCGCCGGGGATCGCGACCGGCTTCACCGCGTTCGAGAGCGCGTTGATGTTCAGCACGGGAACCCCGCGCAGCTGTGCAACCTTGTTCAGGTTGAAATCGTTCGTGATGATCTTGCCGCCGACCTCCTGTGCCAGCTGCAGGAGCTTCGAGTCCACCTCTGCGATGTCCTCAAAGTCCGTCTCCGTGACCTCCACCTTCATGCGCGACTCCTTGCGGATCTTTTGCAGGATGTCAAGCCCTCTGCGTCCGCGCACGCGCTTCAAGGAGTCCGGCGAATCCGCGATATGCTGCAGCTCTTCGAGCACAAAGACCGGAATGAGCAGTGTCCCCTCGAGAAATCCCGTCTCACAGATATCTGCGATACGCCCGTCGATGATGACGCTCGTATCGAGCAGTTTGTACTGCCGATCCGACTGCGCGGAGGATACCGCCGTCTGCGTGGAGACACGCCCCTCACGAGCGCGCGACATATCGCGCAGGAAACGCGGGATAAAGTCAAAGACTGCCGCCAGCTCCTCCTGCTTTCGCACCATGATATGAACACCGAGATAGCCAAGCACAATGCTGAACACGATGGGAATATAGTCGCCGACAATCGGTATCATAGAGAACGCGTCACCAAGGAGACGCGCAATGATGAGTCCGATAAAAAGTCCGATTGCCCCTGCGATCACATCCCGCGTCGGCATCTTGCCAAGCTGCCCCTCCACCCACACGGAGAAACGTCTGAGACGTCCTGTGAAGAACGGCGCGAGCGGATAGCCGACCACGCCGCCGATAGCCGTACCGATGAGAATGCAGAGAAGTCCCGCCGGCGAGAGCCCAAGCACCCCGAGCTCGACATGCCAGAACGATGCCGCGAAATAGCCGCTCACCGTCGGGATCGCAAGCTCAAACAGAGTTCCGCCGACAATCGCCATGATGAGCACAATGAAAAAACGTAAGATACGATCGAATAACAAACATTCACCTCCTCTCATATGTATATGGTTGGAAAAAGAAACGAATCGCTCCCTTCTCAACTCTTTCAGTATAATAAAAAAAGTTCGCATTGTCAAAACAGAGCTTTTGACGGCTCTTTGTCAATAGTTGTGGAGAAAAATAATGGCGATTTTTAGGATTTTTTTGTACGGCGACTTTGACACTCCTCGCTGTTGAGAATATACATGATACGCCGACGGAAGTTTGCAAAGCTACGGAATCCGTAGCATACACGTTTCAAGGTCTTAATCGTTGTGTTGCAGCCCTCGGTGAATCCATTGTTATAGCCGGTACGGATCCCGTTCCAGATTTCCTCTTTCCACTGCTCGGTCGTCTTTAGAACTCTGATGAATGGCGCAATATTGGCGGCAAGAACGTGCTCCCTAAAATTCCGCAGCCGTTCCTTAAACGTCTTCCGATCGCAGCTGTCAAAGAGGCGATAGTATTCTTCTTTCAACGCATGGGCGAGGATCAGCTTTTCGGAGAGGCTGAACATCTGCGAGAGTTTTGCCTGTTCTCCTGAGCTGAGTTTATGTTGTCGTCGAAGCAGAACGCGGCGCGAGTTTTTGAACCATTTCCTATTATGTTTATCAAGTCCCGTCTGGACTTCTTTTCGGATGCTGTCCAGTGCATCGTTGGCAAGTCGTACCGCGTGAAATTTATCGGCTACGATTTCTGCATTGGGAAGAAAATCTTCAACGAGCCGACGAAAGAGCGGCGATAAATCAATGCTGACCAACGCAACACTTTCACGATCCGCAAGTGGATAGCCTTGGATTCTATCATAGAGTGTTGCCACGCTGCGATCATCAATGATGTCACAGCACTTACGCTTCTCTAAATCGTTGACCACGACCTGAAATTGTGCGCCAGCATTTCCTCGAAACTCATCGATTGAAATAACGGTGCTTAATGTTTTTGGGCTTGCTGCCTCTTTTTCTTCGACACAGTTCATCACTCGCTCAAAATAACGCATAACAGTGTTCGTAGAGATTCCATGTCTGCGTGCAATAAGTGCGGACGGAACAAGTTCGCTGTGCTCCTTGATAATGTTGTCGATTTCACTGCGAGGAATGCGCTGAAAACGTTCGATGAACGAGTTTTCCTCGAAAAAGGCTTTCCCGCACTTCTGACAACGGTAGCGGCGTTTCCGATAGATATAGACCGTATCGGTTGGAAGCCCGCATAAATTTTGCGAGCGATAGGAGTGAACATAGGTATGCTGTGATCCGCAAATAGGGCAAACATGATGCTTGCGCGGCAAATGAAATTGTACGCAGCTCTCAGTGGTTATTTCCTTGCAGTCCTCTGGTAGTTTTAATAAAAAAATGTTAAAATCCTCGTACATGGAGAAAGCCCCTTTCTGATTGTTTTCGCCAACACACAGTATAGCGGAATTTCTCCATGAAAAAAAGGATGGATGCCAGCATTTGCGGTCATCCATCCTTTTTTGATGAGAAGTATCGGTCAAAACGGAATTTCGTCATCATCCACTGCCGGGAATGGTGCTTCGGAAAACGATTCATCCGAAACAGCATCCGGTATCTCCTCATTTGTTTTGTTATCTCTCCTTCGGGGGGTCAGGAACTCGACCTCTGTGGCGACAACTTTCGTCCAATAGGAAGTGTTTCCCTGTTCATCTTGACGGCTGTCTGAATCAAGACGACCGATCACATTGATTCGATCGCCACGCATCAAATGATCGACACAGGCATCGGCGAGCTTATTCCAAATTTCAATTTGGAAATAATTGACGGGATATTTCCCCTCCTCATTTCTTTGAAAACCTTTCTGGACGGCAAGCGGAAAATGAATAACATGCTTCCCTGTCTTGGTGTAGTGTTCGCGAATGTCTGCAGCGAGACGACCACTCAAAGCTACGTTGTTCATCAGAATTTCCTCGCTTTCATTGTTGGACGTTTGGGGGCTGTATCCGGTTTTCCATTTTTATCCGGCAACGTCGCTTTACATTCCGGATAACCGGAGCAAGCCCAGAAGAACCCTTTCGTTCCTTTTCTACGCACCATCGCCTTGCCGCATTGCGGACACTTCACAATATTTTTCGGTGGGGTAATCGTTGAGGTTTTCGCGTTTTCAAGCAGTTCCCGCACATAGACTTCCTGCTGCGCAGAAAAATCTTCGACAGACATGCTTCCGCTGCTGATCGCATCCAGATCATTCTCCCATTGCGCAGTAATGTCCGGAAAGATAATTTTGTCCGGTAGAATTTTGCACAGCGAGATGCCTAGTTCGTTCGGCACGAAGTTATTTTTTTCGAGCCGGACATAGCCGCGCTTCTGGATGACTTCAATCACTTCGGCGCGTGTTGCTTCCGTTCCAATCCCGGAACACTCTTTGAGCGTTTCTTTGAGTTCCTTATCTTTTACATACTTATGGATCTCTTTCATCGCCTTTAGGAGTGTTGCCGGAGTAAAACGCGGCGGCGGTTTTGTTACGCCCTCCTGAATCTTCCCATCCTGATATGTGACGGAATCTCCTTCACGGAGGCTTGGAAGATTCTGCACCTCATCGGCATCATCCTTTGCTTTATCATCGGTCTGGTTTTGATAGAGTGCTTTCCAGCCGTCCTGCAAAATCACTTTTCCGCTTGCCGTAAAGATTTCCTCTCCAACGGAAACGTCGATTTTCGTAGAGAGAAATTCCTGCGCCGGATAAAACTGTGCGATGTAGGCACGCGCAATGAGTCCGTAAAGATTTTTTTCCTTTTCCGAGAGTGCCGCATAATCAGGGCGAACGGTCGTCGGAATGATCGCATGATGCGCTGAAATCTTTTTATCGTTCCACGCGCGGCTCTTGATGCTGCGATCCGCTTTTTCAGCAAACGCGGAAAACGGCGCAGAGAGTGCGGCAAGATTTTCTAAGATCGCATCTTTATCGGCAAGCTGATTCTCCGGCAAATAGTCGCAGTCGGATCGTGGATAGCTTGTGTACTTCTTTTCGTAGAGGGACTGCTGCGCATCAAGAACATCCTGCGGTGAATATCCAAACACTTTGCCGGCATCAATTTGTAGCGCAGAGAGTGAATACGGAAGCCGCTGTGCAGCTGTCCCTTTCTTCTGCTCTACACTGGAAATTTTCGCAGGAGAATTTTTTACTTCTATTATAATGCGCTCTGCAACATTCTTTTCGATGATGCGCCCTTCCCCATCGACCCCATCAAGTTCGCGCGGCTTCCATTTTGTGAGAAAGCTGCCGTTTTCATGCTGCCAAAGAATGCGCGGCGTGAAGAACGTCACCGGACGAAATTGCTGGATTTCAATTTCGCGCCGTATGACAAGCCCCATCGTCGGCGTTTGCACTCTTCCGACGCTGACCGTATTCGTATACCCTGCCTCACGCGCACGAATCGTATAGATGCGCGAAAGGTTCATTCCAATGAGCCAGTCGGCGCGACTGCGTGCAAGAGCGGAATTGCGCAGACCGACAAACTCATCATTGCTGTGCAAACTCCGCAGTGCATCCGCGACGGATTTTTCATCCAGTGCATTAAGGAGAATACGTCGGATCGGCTTTGTTCGCAAAACGCCAAGTTCGCTTAGCACTTCATCAACGAGGAGCTGCCCCTCACGATCCGGATCGCCGGCATGAACAATCTCATCCGCATCCTTCACAAGTGCACGGATAATTTTGTACTGCTTCGCGGCACTCTGCTTTACCTTCATCTTCCATGCAGATGGAAGAATCGGCAAATCCTCGATACGCCACTTTGCATATTTTTCATCGTATTCCTCGGGACTGCATTGTTCGAGGATATGACCGAAGCACCATGTTACAACGTCATTCCCTGCGTAGATACATCCGTCTCCCGTAGTGCATTTTCCAAGTCCCTGCGCAATCGCACGCCCGAGACTGGGTTTCTCTGCGATAAAAAGGCGCTTCACATCATCGCCCCCTCATGCGCTTCGTTCTCCGCATTTTCTTCGGTCGCATACGCTTGCTGCTGCATGACTTCCTGCTCCTTTTTTTCCTGTGCAAGCGCATAGAGGCGTTCCAGTTCCTGCGGCGTGTCAAATCCCATCGCAACAACTTTTTCGCCGATGATCGCGCTACGCATCTTCTGGATGTCGCTGATCGCTTTTTTGCAGGCACGGATTTTCTGCTGTGCACTCTTCAGCCCCTTTTCAGCCTTTTCCAAAGACTTCATGTGCTTTTGGAGCTGCTCGTCGATTTTTTCAAGCATATCCTTTGTTTCGGTCTTCATGTTTTCATCTGACATAAAAATCGCCTCCTACAAAGTTTGCCTCGTTGGCAAAAAAGAACATTTCGCTTCTTGCTGTATTTTATCACAGCAATCTCCGACGGCACAATATATTGTGCCATGTGACAAATCTGTCACTTGATATAGTGGTATCACGATAGTATAATCAGGGTGTCTTGAGAGGTTTCGAGGTGCACTTAGGAGTTTCTCACGGGTGAGAAACTCGGTGCAGGAACGGCAAAAAACGCAGAATCATAAAAATGTGATTCTCACAAAAATTTAATGATTCTGTTCTGCCAATCGCCTACGCTCCTTGAACCTTCGGTTTTGCAAAAATGACGAGAATCCGTAACCTATATTCGCAGAATAACGAGAGGAGATGAGATCATGGCGTGCTATCACTTCCGTTTGAAGTCGGACAAGAAGCCGAATGGTATGCGTGTCTCATCGGCAGAACACATCTCGTATGTGAACCGTGAAGGAAAATATCAGGATGCAGACAGCAGATTTATCCTGCAAACAGGAAGTTATAAAAATACGATTTACGGCACTCATCCAATTCTGTCGCTGCCGAAAAAACCGATGCTGCTCTATAGCAGTCCCTTCGGAAATATCAAGCTCGACGCACACGGTATTCACGTCAGTCACGGGGCATCCATCGAGACACAGGCAATCGCACTCAGGACAGCGCAGAAAATTTTCGGCGATGAACTCGGTGTTCATGGAGATGTGGGTTTCACGCGCAATCTCCTGATCGCCGAAAGAGACCTTCAGCTGGGTGCGCATTTTTCGGATGCGGACTTGGAGCGTGCCAACGAAAAGATGCAGAAGGAGCGTGAAGAGATTGAATGGCAGCGAGGACTCGCTCAAGGATCTGCTATCAGTGCTCGACGATACACCGGAGCAGACAGCGATGGAGGAACATTTGGAAGAAGGGGGCTTGCCCGTATACGAGGAGACTGGAAGTCCGGAGCCGATGGATTCGACATCAGCGTATTCCAGTCAGACGCTCCTCAATCTACCATCGAAACTCTTACCCAAAAAGGACTTCACCTGCATGTTCTGCCCGGCGGCAATGTGGCTCACAAAAGGAGACGTACTCATCTGTTTTTGTCGGATGATGAAAAGCGTATGCTTTACCTCGACGGAGGAAGACGAGAGTCTAATCTTGCTATGCGATGGTCCCTTTCTCGTGGACGCAGAGGCGAAATAGAAAAAGCCGCAGATTCCATTCTCGGCGTTTTGCAGAAAAACGTCGATGGCGATTTTGCATTTGCACATCTACAGTACATCAATCGCGAAGCCGCATTCACGAATCGCGGCGGCTGCGTCGCGACCGGTCATCACCTTCCGCAGTGGGCGAACGATTCCCCGCTGCGCTTTTTCCATGCAGCCGATCGATTCGAGCGTGCAAATGGTGAGCGTTACAAAGAGATCGTTTTTTCACTCCCCCAAGAATTGACAGTTGAACAAAGCAAAGAAATTATCGACCGCTTCCTCGAAAAGCATTTGCAGGGGCATTATTACGCATGGGCAATTCACGAAAAGGTCGGTGCCATGTCAGATGGCGAGCGTCATCCGCATGTGCATATCATGTTCTCAACGCGGGAACTGGATGCCATCGAGCGGACAAAAGAGCGCACGCCCGAAACTTTTTTCAAGCGTGCCAATACGAACACGCCGGAACGCGGCGGATGTCCAAAAGCAGAAAAGTGGGTCGGCAAAGATCGACGGGAGTATCTTCTCACCATGCGCGAAGATTATGCACGCATTCAAAATGATGTGCTCGAAAAATATGATATTCCGGTGCGCGTCAGTCATCTCTGTCTTGAAGCCCAAAAGATGCAAGCGGAGATGCGCGGCGACTGGGTGCTTGCAGAGATTTTGGATCGTCTCCCGCAGACTTCCACATCACCGATCTCCATCATCCGCGACGATGATGTTGTGCGCCGCCAAAAGCAGCTGCGCAAATTCAACGATCAACGAACGGATCAGATCATTCGTCGCGCTCTTGAAAACGATGTAGAGAAAGAAGAAGACGCGCAGCGGATGTTTTCTGCTGCGATCGAAACACATGATTTGTTGCGCAACGAACTTCTTTCCCAATACGAACAATACGATCAGGAGGAAATCGAAGCACAGAAAAATGAATTGGAAGACGCGCGAAAAGAAGTAGAGGTCTTAGGTTCTCTCGTCATGTGGGGAAAGGATGCACTCGAAGAAGCACGTCTCGACTTCCTCGGCGAAGAGGGCAGAGAGGCGTGGAGCACAGTCATGTCGTTGCGCAAAGATCTTCATGAGGCGAAAGAGTTCAGTGCATCGTTTCAGCTTCCCCCGGATGCCTCAGAGGAAGAGGATGTTGCGATGGGCGAACTCGAGATCGCCATGCACAAGCGCATACAGAAACTCACACAGGAATACAAAGACGCTGCAAAGAAATTGCAGCCCCATCTTAAAAAACTCAGTGCACGCAGCACACATAAAAACATTCAGCATCGCATAAACGACTACCTTTTCCGGAACGAACTTCCAAAGGCACGCTATCTAAAAGCTCTGAAAAAGTACGCTGATCTTGCAGAGAAAACAAGATGCAAGCTGGATAACGTGCGCTGCGCGTTCGCAGCGCAGAACAAGTATGATCTCATGCGAGACGATCTTTCGATGACGCTCGACGATGTAACATCGATTCTGCGCCATGCGAAGCAGCACGCCGATCATCAGGTGCGCAGCAAAGCAGCGGAGCTTGTTGCTGCACGCAAGGAAGTGCTCTCATACGAGCGCATCATACAGATTGCAGAAAATATCTATGAGCGCGGCGGTATCAAACGGCTGCGCGAACGAGAACGCAAACTCGCAAAGAACGAAGAGTATCTTGCAAACGACAAGGAAGCACTCACAAATGACGAGCGTGCGTTTATGGCAAAACCGATACCGAGCGGTCATGAACTTTTTGGCAGTCAAAAAGCGGCGTATGAAAACGAGAAGCGAGAACTCGTCGATCGTCGGAAAAAACTTTCAGAGAGAGCTATGCGACTTGCGGATGAACGCAGAGAATGTGCCCGTCTGCGCAGCGAGATCGATGCACGTCGCGATACGCCGGAGGCAGAAAGAAAGATCCAGCAGATTGCCGTCGGCATTATGCGCAAGAACTGGTCTGCCGTCATGAACGTAAAAAAAATTGCCGCAGAGCTGGAAGCTCTACAGCAAAAATACGATACCGCCGATGCGCGTGTAAACGCAGTTGAAGCCGAACGCGACAAACGCGGCGGTGCTGCGCGTGTCGTCTCGAAGGGCGGTCGGAGCGGCGGCTCACCGTTGGATGATGCACGCGCGATTGCAGATCAGCTGCGCGGCGTGCCGACCACTCAGCTGGTCGCAAAGGATCGTGATGACCGCATGGATGAAAACTGGACGCTGATGTCGGCGTTCGAGCGTGACGAGATCACTGAAGAATCTGCACGAGGACGGTAACGTCACCGTGATTTTTCCTCGCGCTGCTCTTCCCTCTCCCGCACAGAATCCTTTGCAATATTTCTCGCCCCGCCTTTCTCCATCTCCTTGCGGTGCGGAGATTCGGCGTGCAACGTCTTCTCGATGGCATAGACACCGAATCCGGCTTTCGCCATGCGGCTTGCAACACGCCGTTCTGTTTCCATCGTGCCCTGCACCTTGCCGTCCTCTGTTTCCTGTTTCATGGCATCACGATAAAACTCCGTCGCCGATTGAACCTCATGTGATTTCTTGAGAATTTCGTCACGCCGTTGCGTGAGGGCGGTGATGCCTTTGTCGAATACGCCCGCAACGCTGTGAAGCACACCGTCAATCGCCTTGTGCGCCTTTTGCTTCAAATAGCTTTTGACCTTGGTCGGCGCAAGTTTCACGGAGTAGTAGGCTTCTTTTACAGATTCCCGCGATGCAGCAAACATCTCAGATGCGATGATGCGCGGCTGATTCTTTGCCTCTTTGCGCATTGCATCGATAGCAGCGAGGAACTCCGTTGATACGGCGATACAGCGGGCAAGCTCCTCGGGCGACTGCGCTTTCAATTCGCGTTCACGCTCCAGCTCCTCAATCCGCTGGCGAAGCCCTTCGATCTGCTCCTGATACTCCTTCTCCCGCTGAAGAATGAGTTCGCATCGCTCCTGCATGTAGGCAGCTCCCTCGCGCATGGACTCCTGCGCATCGTGAAGTGCCCTGCTGCATTCCTCATCGGACTTGCCTTCGCTCCTCGCATCACCTGCCGCCTCGATCCGGCGAACAATATTCTCGTGGCGCGTAGCGTAACCGTCCCATGTCTCCTGATCTGCACCGCAGGTCTGCTCTGCCTCCTCGACCTTCTCCATGCTCACATGCAGATTCTTCACAGCACTATGTAGCTGTTTAGCAGCCTCCTCATGCAGAGACTCCTCTGCGACGGTGAGACTGTCGGCGATTTCCTGATGATACATAGAGGAATTTGATACTGCCATTTCCTTCTCCTCCTTCTTCTCGGGGTAAAAACTCCCGTTGACACCTTGTAAAAAATCTGATACTATGTGCTTAAAGAGAGCGATTCCTCTCAGTTGTAGGTGGCTGTTGCCAGCAGGCTGGGATAGAAGGGAATCGCTTTTTTGTTGTGTAAATGTCGATATTGGTGCTACCTCATGTATATAAAGTCGCATTTCATCAAACTGCTCCCTAACGCGACACACAACATAATTTTCCTCAGACTTATAACTTAACTTATACAAGAAAAAATGATTTTTTACGTTGTCTGCCTCGAAGTCAGCCAACGTACATATATAGGCGGCATTTTCCATACCGTTTGCAAGTGTCGGAATCGCAGCAAGTTTTCTCCTTCCGAATCCATGCGATAAACTCTGTTTAATGCATTTTGCATTGATTATGACGTTGCCGACAATCGTGTTCTTTGTAATTCCATGCGGATATTTCTTCTTCCAGTACTGAATTGCTGCTGAACGTGCAGCTTTTCCATCCTCCTCCTCAACAAAGTCCTCATTGATGCTGATCGGCTGCATCTGCGTAAATTTCTCCTGCTCGGACGACCGCACGCGTTCCTTCTCCTCGTCAGACATTTTTTCCCAGTCCTTCTCAGGCATGGCGTTTCCTTTCTTTCTCCCTAGCATATCCATTGACATCATGCATAACCTCTGCTATGCTTTTACCAAAGCGACACCTCTCAACTGTAGGTGATCTCGGTCAGCAGGTTGGGATTGAAGGGTATCGCTTTTTTGTTGACATGCTTGATGTGCGTGTTATACTGTTGTCAACAAGGTTGTCTGTTCTAGCTGCCATGGGGAATTGGACCCCGGCGGGAGCTAGAAATTTGGTAGCCTTTTCTGTTTGCGCATAAATCAAATTGCCAGTAACTAGATGTTGTACATACCATGCATAATTGATGTTTCCATTGTTCCCTTTACCATAAGCAGATGTCATTATATTGACACGACCCTCATTGCGGTTGAGGTTTAGTGCAAACGGGATAATTATATTAAGATCATTTTCATCGGCTACATCCAGAACCGCTATGAGGCGATCTGGTTCTGTAATGGATCTTATAACCATGATAGGATCGGTTAGCGCTCTCGGTATCTGCCGAAATACATTTTCCGTCATTTCGGGATGATCTTTCGTTATCCGTCCCAATTTAGAAACATCGACATAAATCGGTAAGTTATCCATTCCTGCAAGCTGCAAAACCAATGGGGTTTGAGCCACATAGAGCGATGAGGAATCAGATTTTTTCTTTCCTGAAAACCAATCATGAATATCTTTTGCAAAAAGGGCTTCGTCCTGTAGAACCTGCTGCTCTTCTGCTTCGTCTATGTGTCTCGTGTCGATTTGTAACTTCCTGCTCTCCATCGGCAATATCCACCTCACTCTTTCTTATCTTGACGAATTTTCCCCTTGGGATTATACTATCCTATGCTTTTTCAGTTCATTGCACTTGACAAGATCTTCTTCCGTCTTTACACTAGAACTAAAGAGATCAACGAGCCTTTTACCCTCCAGGGGCAATAGCAGCCTGGCGGACTGGTAGAAGGTTCTGGTCTTTTCAGAGGAGCGTTCCTCTCAGTTGCAGGCACATTGTGCCAGTGGGCTGGGATAGAAGGGAACGCTCCTTTTTGTTATCTGCCGCGTCCTGCGTCTTCTTCCCTTTCCTCGGGAGGTGCGCTTTGGGACGCGATTTTTTCTTGCTCGACGAAATTTCCCGCGCTTTTCTTCTGGTGCGCTTCGAAGGCTTCGTTCACTTCCTTGCGGCTGAAGGCGGCGACGGCGCGGTCGTAGCCGTAGCCCGCATCCTGCGAGATGACGCTGTAGGGGCTGTTTTCTTGGATCGCCTTGCCGACGAAATCGTAGATGTTTTCCTTAAGGAGGTCGGCATCCACGCGGCCATCGTCATACTTGCCGTTTCGGAGCGTGTCGATCAAAAAGCGTGCAGCGAAGTCTTCATCGAGCTTCTGCCAGCCTTTTTCGTCGGTCGGCGTGTAGATGGAAAGGCCTTCCTTGAAGGTGTTCTCGCGGAAATTGCGTGCGTAGTCTTTCTGCATTTCCAGCTCGATGCCTTCCTTCGCGTCGTCCGTCGCCTTGAACGCGCCCGGATGGACGGCGAGCGTGCCGTCGGACTGTGCGCCGATGTAGCTGTTTTCGCGGAAGATCTGGCGATAGACGGCATACGATTCGCTGTTGACGGTCTTTTCTACTTGAGCGAGCATTTCCTTGACCTCAGGAAGTTCGAGCGGCGTGATGACGAAATCGTCTTCGTAGGGATGAAGCTGCACGCGCGTGAAGCCCGCCTTGTCCACGTTCCAAAGCTGGCCGTCAACCTCGATGAGGTCGCCCTCTCGGATGGGGCGCGGTACAGTCGCTTCATCGTTCGAGGCTTGGGAAAGCTCAGAGAACACCTTGGCGCACATCTCCTGCGACGAGGCCGCCGTGCGCACATAGTTGCCCTCGAAGGACTTCTCATAGTCGCGCTCGAAGAAAGGCGGGCTTCCCGGCACGAGCGCTGCGTCGTCTTTCTGCCGATAAATCTCGATATGCACGGATTTGTTGGCAAAATAGCGATAGTCGGGCGTCATCGAGCATTTCGCGACGACGCTCGCGGGAAGCTGCTTCTCAAAATAGATGGCGTCGCCGCCTTTATAGGGCGCGTCTTCTGCATGTTTCTCGATGGAATGCAGATTGTCCGTCGGAATAGAGCCGACAAGCGACGTGACGCGCTCGACGAAGTAGCGGTAGAGCCGTGCCGTTTCCTTTGCCTGTGCCGACAAGGGCAAGGCGCGAAGCGATGGGTCGTCGACGGGCGTCAGGCGGTCGCCGATCGGCTGCACTTCTTGCGTCGTCTTCTCGTCCGTCGGCTTTTCCTGCGCTTCCTCCGTCGTCGGCACTGCCGGCTCGGCGTCCACGATCACGCCTTCGGGCGCACTGACGAGCGTTTCGTCCCTTTCCTTGAAGCGCTCCGGCATGAAGCGTTTCACATAGTTGGCGATCTGCACGGCTTCGTTCGAGGCCTTGAAGATTTCCTTCTTGTCGTCCTTCAGAGCCTTTACCCAAGACTGGACGTAGGCCGCATGGTTCGTGGTGTTCATCGGGATGCCAAGATCGATCGCCAGAAAGGTCGAGGCGAGTTCTGCGCGAAGTTCCTCCTTCGCGTACAGTTCCTTGTTCTCCCTTTTCCCGACAAGCTCGCGATCCATGCGGCTTTTATGTCCCGTCCAGTGGCAAAGTTCGTGCAGCGCCGTCGCATAGTATTCGTTGATGTCCTTGTATGCTTCTTTCGGCAGGAGGTGAATGACGTCGCTTGTCGACGAGTAGCAGGGCGTATCGGAATAACGCGGGATGTCGTGGAGGATCTTCGCGCCGCTTGCTGCGAGGATCGCCTCGCAGATCTCGCTCTGCTCCTCGTGCGTATAGCCCTTCGACTTCGGCTTCCACTCCTTGAGCGGATGATCGTCGTAGATCGGCTTGCCGTCTTCGTCCAAGAGGCGGCTGCCGTCCTTGTCGAGCTTGTACTCGCGCCGAAGGCAGTCGGAAGCATGGAAGACGGCGATCTGCTTCTTCGCCCAATACTGATCTTCCGGCGGCAGGAGATTGCCATTCCTGTCCTTATCCACTTTCCAATGGGAGAAAACGGCGTAGCTGTAGGAGCCTTTCTTCACGCGATACTCCCATTCGAGTTCGGCGGGGTACTTCTTTCCTGCTGCCTTCATCAGCTCGACCTTCTCCTGATGAATCTTGTTCTGCTTTCGGAGCATAGCCATGGTGAAGAAGCGCGGATCGGCGCTCTCCTTCTCGGCCATGACCATCGAGAGGAACATCTTGTTGAGGCGTGTATAGGGTCGGTTCGTCTTGCCGTTGATGGGCATTCCTACGAGCTGTGCGCCGATCTTGCCATCCCATCCTTTCTGCCACGGAATCCGGCCGGTTTCCAAAAGCTCGACGATCTTCTTTGTCGTTTCCATATAGACGTCGCGTTTTGGGTGCTTCATTCTGCTTTCCTTCCTTTCATCGGTAGTATGTTTCATTTGCATGAAGTCTTCTTCCGTCTTTACTTTTTGGATGTCTTTTGATACAATGAACGTACAAAGAGCGTCAATGGCTTCGGATGACGCGCGAAACTCGTTCGCGTGGGTTCTGAGCCATTTGAGGCTCTTCTTTTTGTTGAGATAAAGTACATTTCTATCCCTTATTTGCTTGGCAAACCACTTTGCCGAGGGTTCAGTGCTCGCTTGGCTTACTGTCTTTCCGTACGCGGTATTCAAAATAGATGCTGTTGCCGAACTTCCATCAATCGCTTTGTTGATTTCAAGAGAAACAACAACGCTTGCACCATAATGGTCAGTTAATTCTATAGCAAAAACATAGCTATTCGTTTTGTTGCCTCGAACAATCATAAAAGGATCGCTGAGTTTTTCAGGAATCGGTCGCAGGACTTCTAATGTCATTCCTTTGTGCCCACTCATCGAGTGCTGGAAGAAACTACCGAAAATATGGATTTTCTCAAGAGATACGCCAAGAAGCTGTAAAACAGGCGGTGCTTCCATAACAGGAAAAATTGAACCATTCTCCTTCACTTTCCACATTTCCTTATCAGAAGCATCGTAGCGATCGAGCAAGGCGTTCCAATCATGAATCGCTTCGCTTAGAGGCTTTTTCATTTAGGTCTTCCTTTCATCGTGCCATAGCGGCTTCTTCGTAGTCTTCAGCGTACCTTTGCGCGGCTTCCTTGCGTTCGTCCTTCTTCTCTTCCTTGACGTCCTTTTCTTCACGTCTTTCAAACGTCGTGTGTGCAGCGAGCGCTTCTCCGCTTGGCGCGTTCTCGATGAGCGCGTTGATTTCCAAGAGTCGCTTCTTTACTTCCTGCTCGCGCCTTTCCTGCGCGAACGGCTCTTTGATCTTCGCCTTGGCCGACTCGATCTTCTTGAGGATCGGCTCGCGCTCTTCCTGAAGCTTTAGAAGCTTCTTCTCGATCGCGTCCTTCACGTTGTCGAGATGGCGGATGGTGTTCATTTCCTTGCCGGGCTGCGCGAAGGCGACCGTGTGGTACATCTTGCCTTGCAGGCTGATGTACGGCAGATACGTCTCGCGGTCGATCCGGACGCGCAGTGTCATGCCCTTGTATTCGCCATTCGCCTTGGCAGCTTCCTGAAAGCCTCCCTTCGCCTTCTCGTGCAGGAAGAGCGCCGCCTTCTTCGCGTCGGTGAAGACTTCCTTTCCTATTCTCATGCGGAAGAGTTCTTCGCCCTTGTCGTTTTTCTCCGTGTTCTGTTCGATGAGCATCTTGTCGCTCATGAGATTGAAGATCCTCGCATCGTGCGCCTTGAGCGTCTTCGGACCTTCGATTTCGGCGAATTCCGTGAGCTTCTTCTTCGTCGTCTCGTAAGAGGCTCGCGCCATCTGGCAGCGCACGAGTTCGGCTTCGAGTTCCATCTTCTCCTTGAAGAAAGGATTGTCCGTCGAGATCGCCTTGAGGTCGGCGAAGGTCAGCGTGACCTCGTCCATGTCGACGATGGTGCGGCACGGCGTCTTGCTCGTCATCATCTGCGCGATGAGCTTCTGCTTGTTTTCGAGCGTCTGCCACATGAAGGTGTCGAACGTGCCTTCTGTAATATAGCGGTAGATTTCGACGCTCTCGTTTTGATTGCCCGGACGTATGGAGCGCCCCATGCGCTGCTCCAAGTCCGCCGGCCGCCACGGAATTGAAAGATCGTGCGAGGCGCAAAGAAGGTCTTGTACGTTCGTGCCGACGCCGAGCTTGTCGGTCGAGCCGAGCAAAACGCGCACCTTGCCTTCGCGGACTCTCTCGAAAAGCTCAGGAATCGCGTCCTTCTTGTATTCCTGCACGACGGCGATCTCTTCTTTCGGGATGCCTCCAGCTTCGAGCTTTTGCCGAAGGTCGTCGTAGACGTTGAAGGCGCCGCGTGCTTTGGCGACGCCCGTACTCGTCGAGTCGTCGCAGAAAATGATCTGCGTGCCCTTGAAGGCCGTCGTCTCCTTGTACTTCGCGAGGACGTTCCTCGCGCAGCGGTTGACCTTGCTCGTCGGCAAATCCTCGGCCGACGGGTCGATGATGCGCGGATCTAAAGAGAGCATACGCCCTTCGCGCGAGATCATGAGCATACTGTCTTCGGTCAGCGTGCCGTCCGCTCTCGTGACCATTTCGGGATCGCCGCGCCGCACCGCCTCGCCGCGTCGGAAGAGGGCTTGGATCATCTCTTTCTGTAAGGGCGAGGCTTTTTCCGTGTCCGCCTTTTCTTCGGCTTTCGGCACTTTTCTGTCGGGCAGCATATCCGCCGTGCGTACGTCGGCGAAGAGCTTGAACTGCGTCATGAGTTCGGGCACGTTGTTGAAGGCTCGCATCCGCTCCTTCATCTGGTAGCCCATGCCTTCGGGGCGCAGTTCCATCTGCGAGGAGATTTCCGCGAAGTTCGCTGCCCATGCGTCGAAGTGGGCGATGCCTTTGTCCTTCAAGACCTGCGGCGTCAAGTAGCGCTGAAGCGTATACAGCTCCGACATGGAGTTGGAGATCGGCGTGCCGGTCGCAAAGATGAGGCCGCGATAGTTCGTCTTCTCGTTCATATACTGCGCCTTCATGTAGAGATCCCACGTCATGTCCGTGTGCTTCTTGCTGCCGATGCCGCCGGTGTTCGAGTGGCGCGTCTCGATCTGGAGGTTCTTGTAGTAATGGACTTCATCGACGACGAGCTTGTCGATGCCGAGCTTGTCGAAAGGAATGCTGCCGTCTCCTTTCGCTTGGTTCTTCTTTTCGAGCGCCCTCGCCTTCGCTGTGAGCTTTTCGATGGATTTCACGATTTCCTTGATGCTGAAGTCTTTCTCGGGCTTGTTCTTCATGCTCGTCGCCGTAAGTTCATCGTAGCGTCCTTGGAGGCGGGCGATCTCGTTTTCGGTCATCTCGCCTTCGAGCTTCGCCGAAAGCTTCAGCCGCTCGAACGCGGAGAAGGGCACGATCACGGCATCCCAATTCTGCGTGGCGATCTGCGCTGTGAATCGCTTGCGATTCATCTCCTTGAGATCCTTTTCCGTCGGCACGAGGACTTTCGCGCGTGGATAAAGCTCGTGGAAGGCGTCGCCCGTCTGCGCGATGAGATGGTTCGGCACGACCATCATCGCCTTCTCGGAAAGCCCCATGCGCTTTGACTCCATGATGGCAGCGATCATCTCGTATGTCTTGCCCGCACCGACGCAATGCGCGAAGAGCGTGTTGCCGCCATAGAGGTGATGGGCGATGGCATCCTTCTGGTGCGGCTTCAGCTCTACGGTATTCGTCATGCCGGGGAAGGTGAGGTTTGCGCCGTCGTATTGGCGAAGACGGATGTTGTTGAATCTGCGATTGTAGGTTCTCTCGACGTCTTGGGCACGCAGGGGATTCTCAATCAGAAAGTCGCGGAAGGCCTGCTGGATCTCTTCCTGCTTCATCTGCGCCTGTGCCGTGAACTCGGGATCTTTCCTGCCTTCGGCGTCACGCACGACGGTATTGTTCTGATTGAGGCAGTCGGCCAGAAGCTCGACAGCGTCCTTCTGCGCCGTCGAGAACACCGCCATGCCAGGCGTAGGCTGCGTGCCATATTCCCGCTTGAAATAAGCGGTCTTTTCGATCTTCCACTTGCTTGTCTCGGGCGAATAGGAGATTTCCAGCGTCGGCATGTCTTTGTATTGCTGGCGATTGTACCATGTGCGCTCGATTTCAAGCTTCTTGTAGATGAATTCTTGGACGTGCTGCGGGTTCAGCCATGTCGAGCCAAGGGAAAAGGAGATGTCGCCGATGGGGATGGGATCGGGCTTGACGACTTCCAAAGCGGCGCGGTTCTTCTCGGCGCGGGTGCGGCGCAGAAAGAGGCCTTGAAATTCTTCCCGCGCCTCCGGGGAAAGCGCAGCGTCCGCTCGCTCCTCGATGCCTTCGGCCTCGCTTTGAAAGCGTTCGAGCGCTTCGGGGACGGAGGGCGCAGCCGCATCTTTTTTCTCCTTGTGTTCTTTCAGATAGGCGGCTGCACAGTGGATGAGATGCAGCTTCCTTAATGTGTTCTCGCCGTCCGCGAGGCTTTCGCGCATCTTCCGGAAGACGTCATCGTCGACCGGCTCCTTAAGGAAAGCCTTCTTGTAGCACGCGCCGATGAATCTCATATCTTCAAAACCTGCACGGTGGCGGATGCCGTAGGAACGCTCATCGAAGCGAGGATCAAGCTTGAAGAGCGCCAGCACGAGTCCGCCGTCTTCGCAGCAGTTCGGCGGCAGGACATCTCGATAAGAAAGATCGATATTGCGGCGATCGGCGAGCGCGACGACGTATTTCGCGACCGCGTCTCGATCTTCGGGATGCGCCTCGAAGTCCGCCTCTTTCAAGGCCTCCTTCATGAGGGCTTCGCGCCGCTCTGTAAAGTGACCGTACCGCTCTTCCGCTTCCTGTGCTTTTGGATCGTTTAGGATTTCATGAAGCTTTTGCGCGAACGGCGAGGCGGCATCGTCGATGTCCTTCGTGCTGACGCCTTCTTTCAGTCGCCGCACGTCTTCTTCGTAAACGGCTGCGGCGAGCAAGAGATTGATTTCCCTGTCCGTCGCCTTGATGATGGCGTCCTGCTCCTCGATTTTCGCATAGATGTCGCCCGACAGGTATTCGTCGGCTTGGACGGCGCGGTTTTCCTTTTCGTCGAAGAAAAGATGCGTGTATTCGAGTTCTTCCATCAAGTCGCGCTCGCTTGTGCCCGTCAGCTCTTCCATATAGCGAAGATCAACCTCGCCCTTCTGCTGCATGGAGATGACGAGCGCATCCTGCGCCGTATCGGCGTGCTCGGGCTTTGCTGCCGTCTGGACGGTGCGCTCCGTGAAGATGTCCGCCGGGCGTTCGACGGAGCCGTCCTTTCCTATGACCTCGAAGCTCTCGATGAACGGATAGCCTGCATCGTCGCCGAAGAGCATCTTGAGCTGCCTGTCGTTTCGGATATAGCCGAACTTCTCTGTATAAGTGTCATAGAGGCTGCGCAGCTTCTTTTGCATCTCGCGCAAGTCTTCGTTCGATACGCCTTGCTCCTGCGCGTCGAGAATCCGATAGCCTTCATCGCGCATCAGAACAGCGAAGCGCACGCGCTCTTCCTGCTCTTCGGTGAAGTCCTTCTTCTTCGTCTCGCCGCGATGGTCGGTGAAGACGACTTCGCCGCCTTCGACCGTGAAGCCCATGGTCTTGCGGTTCTTCTCCTCCGCCTGCACCGGCGGCGCGAGCGGCGCATCCGAGGGCGCATAGCAGCTTCCTTCCGGCAAAGCGGCAAACGCTTCTTCGATGCGTCCTGCGAGGTCTTTTACGTCGCCCGCGACGTAAATTTCCTTGCCGAATTTGCCGCTTCTCTCTTGGACTTCGCCGAGAATCTTTTCCGGATTCCGGACGAAATAGCCGTTCATCGTGTGCTGCTTCTCGAAGGACGAGGGATAGGACGGAACGAACCGCTCGATGTTCTGCCAGCTTTCGGCAGAGGGAAGAGCGTTTTTCTGCTGTAAGGCAGGAGGCAACACGCCGCCTTTCCTGCGGAAGACGAGGATGTCGGTCGTGACCGCCGTGCCCGCGCCCTTGAACGCCTCGCTCGGCAGCCGCAGCGCCGTTACGAGATCGGCCTTCTCGGCGAGACGGGCACGAACCTTGGCGCTCGCCTTGTCCATCGTGCCGCTTGATGTGATCGCCGCGACGAGGCCGCCGTCCCGCACCTCGTCGAGCATCTTCAAGAGGAAGTAGTCGTGCGGCAGAAGCCCTTGCCCTTCGTAGGCGCTGTCGCCGTAGATGGGCGAATCGCCGAAGGGCACGTTGCCGATCGCGAGATCGAAGCTGCCGTTGGCAAAGCGCGAGTTCTGGAAACTCTGATGAAAGATTTCTACGTCCTTATGCGCCGCCTTCGCGATGCGTGCGGAAAGAGCGTCCATCTCAATGCCGACGACGTGACTCGCCTCGCGCATCGAAGCGGGCATCGCGTCGAAGAAGCGCCCGCTGCCGCACGACGGCTCCAAGATATTGCCGGACGCGAAGCCCATGCGGGAAAGCCCCTTGCAGATGGCTTCGGCTACTTCCGGCGGCGTATAGAAGGCGTCGAGGATCGTGCTGCGTGCCGACGTGTACTCCTCGTTCGTCAGGACTTGTCTGAGCGCCTCGTATTCCTTGCGCCATGCTTCGTTGCGCGGATCGAAGACTTCGGCAAGACCGCCGAAGCCGCTGTAGCTTCCGAGGAGCTTCGCTTCGTCCTCGCTCGCCGTGCGGTGCGTCTCCTCGATGCTCCGCATCACTTGGATCGCCGCGAGATTGCGCCGGAATACCGCACGCTTGCCTTTCGTCGTGGAAAGATCAGCCTCGTAGTCGATTTGAGAGAGGTCGATCGGCTCGGCATCGGCAGCCTCTTTGTCTTTCGTCGGCTTCAGATCGACAGGTTCTCGATCATTTCCTCCTGCGTCTCGCGGGCGATCCTCTGGCAGATATGGAGTCCCTTGAGTCCCGACTGATCCTGCCCCCAAAGCTCCTTCTCCTCGCGTTCCTCGACGATCCTCAGGTACGTCTCCTGCGTCTTCTCCTGCACCTTTTGCAGGTACTCGGTCGCCTCGCCGCTCTTCGTCATCGCCAGCCACTCCTCCGGCCGATTGTACTGGAGGAACTTCCTGCGAACCTGCGCCCACTGCCCGATCACCTCGGGCTTCTCCGTCACGTCGAGCGCCCGCTCGACCAGTGCTTGGCGCTCCTTCTCCTCCTTCTCTTCCTGCTCGATCTCTGCTTGTGCTTCCGCGTGAATCTTCTTCAGATATTCCTCCCAATTCATTTCCTCTTCCGTCCTGCGCGTCATGTCCTTCCTCTCCTCGTTCTTTTCCATGTTCTGTCTCCTCCGTTTCCTTTGTCGTTTCCATCGCGGCGTCGATCGCTTCTCTTTCTTCGCGCTCCCTCGTGCGCACGGCGCTCGCCACGCGGTCGAGGATCTTCGCCGCTGTCTGCATCGTCGAGCGCAGCAGCTCCTCGCCGTCGATCTTCTTGTAGGGCGCGATGATGAGCGGCAGCGCAAGCTTCTTCTCGGCGTCGAAGCCCATGCGCGAAAGCGCGATGTACGCCGCGCCGACGCCGACGAGGTTCGCGCGGCCTTCTTCCTGCGTCCTCTTCGCTTCCTCGCGGCAGAGGCGCACGATGAAGTCCTCCGTGCTCTCATCGTCATTCTTCTGCATGTCGTTTAGTGAAGAGATGCTTTCCCCATCCTTCGCGTCGTCGTACTGCCAGACGAGATGATGAAGCCGCGCCGCGTCTTCCGTCTCCGTCACTTCATAGACGGTCGTCACCTCGCCCGCAGCGGAAAGCACGTCTATGCCCTTCGCGTTCGCTTTGAGCGACGTTCCCATGCGCCGCCAGAGTTCTTCCGGCGCATACGCCCTGCCGCTCGCAGGAGCGTGCAGGAAGAGTCCGACCTGCGCAGCGAGCGGCTGCTTGTAGTGGTCGGCCATTGTTTCCAAGAAATCCCGGTAACGCTCCTTCGACACGCTGACCGTCGCAAAAAGCCGGTCGCGCTCGGCCAAGAGCCGCGCTTCATTCGTCATAGGGTTCTGCCTCCTTTGTCTCAGTTCCTTCTCCTGCGGTGTGATGAGCTTTGCCATGACCTTCTCGACGGCAGGAGATGCTCTGCCGCCGCTTGTGCCTCCTCGAAAAGCGGCGTAGGCGGTCTTGACGAAGGTGCGGCACTTGTCGAAGACCTTCTGAAGCGTCGATGTGGGCGCTCTGCCTTCTTCCAAATAGCGCTCGAAGCCTCTTGCGAAGCGCTCTGCTCGCCACTCGGCCTTGAGGCGTTCTTCCAGAGCCTCGTCATGCGTGCGGATCGCCTCGCGGATCGCGCGTTCGCGTGCGGCGAATTCCATCGCCCACGGCGTAT
>ERZ773042.682-NODE-682-length-22497-cov-55.662686_pt1 | contig 22497 bp, 19 predicted proteins | sample MGYA00511664_ERZ773042 | MGnify/ENA primary metagenome ERZ773042 (study PRJEB29015, sample SAMEA2737984) | human oral metagenome | biome: human oral; feature: human-associated habitat; material: dental | place: China | collected 2036 ... | reverse complement strand
GTGGGTTCGGCGTCGGGCTCGGTCGCGGGCGGCTCGGTCGCGGGCGCGGGCGTCGGGGAGGCCCCGGCGCCGTCCGCGTCCTTCGGGGAGGTCAGATCGTCCCCCGCCCCGAGCGCCGTCATGAGCGCGGGATCCACGGCGAGGACGACGCCGGGGCGGGCCAGGGAGAGCAGCCCCTCCACCCGCCGGCGCAGCGCCTCCACGGCGGCCGGATCCGCCTTATCGCCCTGGGCCAGCAGGTTCATCTCGGCGGGCGAGGCGACCACGGGGACCACGACCGTCACCCGCGTGGGGCTCACCGCGACGCCCGCGTCCCACACGACGATCGTGCGATCCCGGGCGAGGCTCTGCCCGTCCTCGGTCACCGACACCTGCACGCCGCGCGGCCCCCACTCCGCGGAGCCGCTCAGGGGCAGGTCCTTGGCCGGCACGGTCACGGCGAAGGTCGTCGTGGCGCCCGGTTCGATCGAACTCAGGCCGGCGGTGATCGCCGTGCTCAGCTGGGCGTCCCCCTCGTCGGCGAGCCACGACTCCAGGCCGCTGAGCGCGATCTCGGTGGAGCGCTGGACCTGGACGACGAGATCGACCGACTCCAGGGGCTCGTCGGTGCCGTTGACGATCGTGCCCGAGATCTGGAGGTCCTGGCCGGAGGCGAGGACCTCCGGCGCCAGGGAGTCGACGGACACGCTCACCCGGCCGTCGGCCAGCGGGGCGTCGGCCGCGGGCAGGGCGGCCGCCGTCGGGCCCAGGGGCGCGGGGAGGAGCGCCACGGGGGCGAGCACGAGGACGAGGCAGCCGATGATGGCCGCAATGCCCGACAGGGCGCGGGCGCGCACGGCGGAACGGTGCCGGCGCAACGCCGGGATCAGGACCTCGTTTCTCACCCGTCCCCCACTAGAATCTCGCGAGCGGCCGCCACAATCCGACGCTCATTAGGATAGGCCAGACGGCGGGAGACGTCTTCCAGATCCACCCAGGCGACGTCCTCGGCCTCATGATCCGGATCATTCTCCGTGGTCAGGTCCCCGCCCGTGGCCTCCAGGAGGAAATGGTGGACGACCTTGTGGACGCGGTGGTCGTCCCCGGCGAACCAGTAGTCGATCGTCGCCAGATGACGCAGAACCCGGCCCGTGATACCGGTCTCCTCGGCGATCTCCCGCACGGCCGCCTGCTCGGCGGTCTCCGCGCCCTCCAGGTGCCCCTTGGGCAGGCACCACTCCAGGCGGCCGCCCCGATTCCGGCGGGCGATGACCGCCGTGACGGCGCGGCCGTCCTGCACATCGATAATGAGACCGCCGGCACTCGTCTCATCGATCACCGGCAGACCGTACACACCCGCCCGCCGCGCCAGCGAACCGGCGCGGGGTCTGCGAGTGCGATGCGTGGGCATGGGGACACTCTAAGCGGTCGAGCCCCGAGGGCCCGTTGGGATTCATCCCGCGTGGCATTCGCCCCGCATGGCAGGCTTGGACCGATGACCCAGCGCCAAGCTCCCGCCCCCTCCGCCCCTCCAACACCGCTCGCCCCGCCCTCTGGCGCGGATGTGGTAAAAACATTGATTGAGACAGGCTTCAGATGGCCATACGAGGTCAACACGGGTTAGAATAGGAGTGGTTCTGCCCCCGTTTGTCAAGACCCATGCGACAGACGGTGTGTGGTCTGTCGCTCATCGTTGCCCAGGAGGTCTCACGCATTGATCGTTTCGCCCGGCTCGCCTCAAAAGTCGCCCTCAGGCACCAGGGGACGCGCTGCCTTTCTCACGGCGCAACGCATTTCGCGTATTGCCTCCATCGCTGCGCTCTATGCTGCAACCACCTTGGTATGCCTACTCTTTTTGGGTAGTCTCGCGTGGGGTCCCGTTCAGTTCAGGCTCTCTGAGGCACTCTGCGTCCTGGCACTCCTGAGTTCTGACGCCGTGCCAGGCCTTGCCCTTGGATGTGTCATCGCCAACATCGCCAACATTGCCGTGTCGGGTACGGGGATGCTCGGCATGCTTGACGTTGTCTTTGGCTCCTTGGCAACGCTTATCGGCGCGTGGTGTACCTGGCGCCTGCGCAAGCACCCTCGGCTTGCCGTGCTTGGTCCTGTGGTTGCAAACGCGCTTATCGTGCCGGCCTATCTTCCCCTCATGCTAAAGGGCATAGGGTTCTACACGATTCCGTTCACCTCGATCTCGCTCGATGACTCGTATGCGCTCATGTATCTGTTTGGCCTTCTGGCCACCGGTATCGGCGAGGCCGTTGTTCTCTATGCGCTGGGCCTTCCGCTTTGGCGCGCGCTGCTGAGCAGCCCCCTCGTTCGTGAGTTCGTTGCCAGGACAGATGCCGCCGATGGTGGACTGACGTCTATCGACGGGCCGCCTACCCACGAGGGTAAAGACGCGACGGGGAGCAGGACTGACCGCCATGTGACCGAGAGGATCTAGCCACTTTGAACCCCGCCATCGTCATCCCGTCATATTGGACCGAGAAGGACGAGTCTGTCGAGATTGGGCGCGTCGGTGCCTACGACCACGCGACAGCCGTCCTCAAGCCGCTTCCCGAGCTCGAGTCCTGCCTTGACTCACTTGAGATGGTACGGGGGGTGCTCAGGGTCATCGTGCTCCTCGTTGCCTCCGACGGCTGCGAGGATGCGGCTCGCGCACGTGTCGATGGGATCTGTCGCATGCACCCTGACCTGCACCCGCTTGTAGTGGGTGCACGCGAGGCAGGCGAGATCGTGCGGGCGGTCGATCGCGTGGCGCCAGGGCTGAGCGGGGATCCCATCTCGCTCAGGGGCTATGGCGCCATCAGGAACATGGGGCTGGCGGTCTGCGCCGTGCTTGGACATGACGTCGCGGTGTTTTTGGATGACGACGAGGTTGTCCTTGACGAAGATTTTCTCCTTGACGCCACCTACGGCCTGGGGATGGAGACGAGGCAGGGCCTTTCCATCTATGCCAAGAGCGGATACTTTATCGATAGGGAGGACTCTCCCTTTGCCGCGATGGACGGCCCGCGCCTGCGAGATCGCTTCTGGGCGAAGCGCGAGGAGTTCAACGAGTGGATGCATCGGGCCCTGTCGGCTACGCGAATCTCTCGCTCGAACTGTATCTGCGGAGGCTGTTTTGCGATCACCGCCGAGGCGTACGCCAGCGTTGCCTTCGATCCGACCATCACGCGAGGAGAGGATCTCGACTACCTGCTAAACCTCAGGATGCTGGGCCTGGACGTGTGGTTTGACAACAAATGGCACGTGCGTCACTTGCCTCCCGAGATGCCCTCGCGCGCCGCACGCTTTCTGCAGGACGTCTACCGCTGGGAGTACGAGCTTGCCAAGCTCGATCGAGCCAATGCGACCATCGGCATGCGCCAGGTACGCCCCGAGTCACTGAGGCCCTATCCCGCGATCTGGCTCTCGCCCGAGGTGCATGCCCGTATCGCCCTCACCGCGCTCATGCGGGCGATCTTTGGACCCGAGCGCCTCGCGTATCTGCGCATACTGCTGGTGGGGCGCCTGTGCGCGCGCAGGTGGGCAAGGCGCGTCTCGGGGAGCTACTTCGAGTTTCAGACCTATTGGCCCCGCATCATGGGCAGCCTCTGGCAGGACACCTCCCTCGCCAGGCGCCTGCTCCATATGGGCAGACCCACACCTGTGACGAGGCCGCAGCGTCGAGACTGCCCTCCAAGTGGGGAGACGGCCGATGCATAAGGTGCGCAGGTGGACATCCGCCCACTTCGCCTTCCTCATCCGGGGCTTCTTGCTCGTTGCGACCGCAGCGTTTTTGGGGCTCCTCTCCTGGGGCATCGGTACGAGCAGCCTGGTCGCGTCGGTGGTTGCGGGAGCTGGTCTTGCCGTCATCATCGCCATGGCGGGATCCGTCCTGCTTGCCCCGGACGACCTGCGCTCACAGGCGACGGAGCGCACCCTGCGCGTTGCTTCCGCGACGCTCAGGCACATGTCGGGTGGGCTCACCCGGGAGAACGCCGCTGCGGTCTGTCAGCTGCTCCTTGCCGAGACGAGCGCCGCCGCCATCTCCATCACAGACACTGCCAAGACCCTCGCCTATGTGGGTGATGGGGTTCTCGGCTATACGGGCGGCACGGCCAACTCGCCTGCGACCAAGAAGGTGCTCAAGTCTGGCCGTGTGCAAACCTTCTCGAACTTGGGGGAGGACGAGTGGGTGGGTACGGTCTTGGACGAGGAGCGAGGTCCGCGCGAGCTGTCTTTGCCTGTGGGGATCTTTGCTCCGCTCAGGGTGGCCGATCGCATCGAGGGTACCCTCAAGCTCTACTACCGTCACGGGCGCGAGGTTGACCGCACGCAACTGGCCATTGCCCGCGGCTTCGGTGAGCTGCTCTCCACCCAGCTCTCTGCCTACGAGCTCGAGGCCCAGGCGGAGCTTGCCGCCCGCGCCGAGGTAAAGGCGCTGCAGGCCCAGATAAACCCCCACTTCCTCTTCAACACGCTCAACACGATAGCCGCCCTTACGCGCACGAATCCGGTAAAAGCCCGTGACCTTTTGCGCGAGTTCTCTGTGTATTATCGTCGAACGCTCGAGAGCTCCGAGTCTTTGATTCCCCTTTCGGAGGAGTTGGCTCAGACTAAGCGCTACCTCAAGATCGAGAAGGCACGCTTTGGGGCAAACCGCATCATCGAGTCGGAGGCCATAGAGCTCGGTGTCGAACAGCTCCTTGTCCCGGGCTTCATCGTACAGCCCCTGGTCGAGAATGCCGTGCGCCACGGCATGCGCGACGAGGGACCCCTTCACATCGACGTGCAGGCGACCACAGATGGTGATGACGTCCTGATAGCGGTGGCCGATGACGGCTTGGGCATGAGCGAGGAATCCGCCCGGCGCCTGCTCGCCGAGTCATCACGGAACCGCCTGGCGAGCGATAGCAAGCAGGGTGCGGGCATCGCCATCAGGAACGTGGCCGATCGCATAGAGAGGTTCTATGGCAGCGGCTCTGGCGTCGAGATCATGTCGAAGGACGGGGCTGGTACGGCCGTGACGTTGAAGCTCGTGGGGGCTGCTCCTGACGTCGCAAAGATCAAGGAGTAAGGGGTAGTATTGTATTGATGGGACAAGGCTCATCGATGAGGCACAAGGCGTCCGCGTGCTGCGCGGCTCGACGCCGTGCCTTCATCTAGGGCAGAGAAGGCCAGGTGATTGCCGCATGATGAATGCGCTTATCGTCGACGACGAGGAGCCTGCGCGCTCCGAGCTGAGGTTCCTGCTCGAGGAGACGGGTCGTATCGACTGCATAGAGGAGGCCTCCAACGCGAGGGAGGCAGTCGAGGCCCTCGTCCGTCGCAAGGAGAATGTTAACCGCCGTCGTGGCATCGAGGTGCTCTTTCTGGATATTGCCATGCCAAAGACCTCGGGCATGCAGCTTGCGGAGGCCCTGCATCAGCTCAAGAACCCGCCTGCGGTCGTCTTCGTGACGGCCTACAGCGAGTATGCGCTTAGGGCATTCAACGTGGACGCCATCGACTACCTGATGAAACCCGTCGAGACCGACAGGCTCATCCACTCGCTCGACAAGGTGGAGGCGCGCAGCAAGCCCATCACCCACGCGCAGTCCTCCGTCGAGCGCATTCCGGTCGAGAAGGGTGGGCGCAAGGTGCTCATTCCGGTGAGCCAGATTCACTACATCGAGGCCAAGGACGACTACTCCTGCATCTATACCGGGAGCGAACGCTTTCTCTCGACCGTCTCGCTCGCGAAGCTCGAACAGAAGCTTACCACGCACGGTTTCTTCCGCGTGCATCGTGGATACATCGTGAACCTCGAGCATGTCGAGGATATCGAGGTCATCGCAAGTGGCATCCTGCAGTTGGGCATCAAGAACATACCGGAAAAGAAGATACCGGTCTCGCGGAGGCGCGTCGTGACACTCAAGCGCGCCCTCGGACTCTGATGGGGTGGGGCATGCGATACGACATCATCGCCGATACACACGGGTACCTCTCTGACGTGCTGCTTCATGCGCTTGAGGGTGCCGACGTCATTGTGCATGCGGGCGACATCTGCTCGGCGAGAGACCTGCACAGGCTCGAGGACATCGCACCGGTGAAGTTCTGCATCGGCAACAATGACTACGGGTACGACTACGGCCCCTTCGCCAAGCGAGACTATCGCTTCTACTCGAGTAAGCTACGCTGGCAGGTATGTCACTATCGCGAGCGCCTTGACCTTGCCGTCTGCGACGTCGCTGTCTGCGGTCACACGCATCGCCCCCTCGTAGAGAGGGACAAGCGCTACGGCACTCTGGTCATGAACCCCGGAAGCCCTACCCATCCACGTGCGAGCGGGCCCAGCATGGGGCGGATCATGGCCGAGGAAGGGCAGGTCCTCTCGGCCGAGATTATCCAGCTCGCGAGCTAGGCGAGGACGCCTCGGGCTTTCTGTCTACAGTTTGGGGGTCTGTTCCGTCTGGTAAAAAGAGCGGTACGAAGATCTTGGTGTAGAGTCCCAGCCACATGAGCGAGACGCAAAATCCCGCCAGCACGTCGGTGGCATAGTGAACTCCCAAGTAGATCCTACTGAGCCCCACCGCTACCACGACGAGCGTAAACCCGCTCATGCAGAGGTACTTGACGAAGCGGTCCCTCTCATAGTGCCATACCATCCATGCGAGCAGTCCGTAAAATGCCATCGCGATCATGGAGTGGCCAGAGGGGAAGCTGTATCCTGTCTCGGCGATGAGGCGAAAACCCTCGGGGCGGGGGCGGTGGACGATCTGCTTGAGCACCACGTTGAGCACGAGTACGAGTACGAGGTTGACTCCCGCACAGATTGCGGGCCGCCTGCCCGGCGCAAAGGCCTCGACGGCAAGCAGCATCACGATCAGGACCACCGGTAGCGCAAGCTCGGAGATAGACTGCATGACAGGCGTGAGCCATGGTCTGCGCATATAGACGACGACCAGCTCATAGGCCCAGGAATCGAGCTTGACGGCCTCGCCCGCGAGGATCTCCTGCGCAAGCCGCATGAAGATGAGTGCGGCCACAACCACGATGATGGTGCGCAGGTTATCACGCACGAGCCTGGCAAACGTCCGATGCGCTCTCTTGCTTTGGGTACTCACCTGCGACCACACTCCAAAACAAAGGGACGACCGCATATGCAGCCGTCCCGACTACACGAACCGAACGCGAGAATGCCACCGGAAACAGGCGGCTTACGGCAAACCGATGACTCGTCATGATCAACTAGCGACGAGTAAAAGCTGAGTACAAGCCTTACAGATTTGCTTCGATCTCTTTTATGAGATCGGCCTTCGGCATGCTGCCGACCATGGTGTGAACGGCCTTGCCGCCCTTGAAGAGGATGAGCGTGGGAATGGAGACGATCTGAAACTGCTGGGCAAGCTCCGACTCCTCGTCGACGTTGCACTTGTAGACGTCGAGCCTCTCGGACATCTCCTCTGCGACCTCCTCTACCACGGGGCCCAGGGCCCGGCAGGGGCCACACCAGGCTGCCCAGAAGTCAACGAGGACGGGCTTGTCCGCCCCGGCGACAAGCTGGTCAAAATCGGAAGCGGTCAGTGCGTTGGACATTGGTCTCTCCTCTAACGTGCGCATGAGTGCGCGGTCATTGCGTATGCAGCGCTTATACCCAGAACGTGGGACAGTTGCAGCTATAGAATGGTATTCGTGAAGTTTCAGTCGAGCGTTCGAGTAGGGCGGAGGGGCGAGATGGCAACAACGCGAGATGAGCGCAGGCTCGCCTTCGTGAACAAGGTGGCAACCGAAGTCGCGAGGCTCGAGGCCGCAGGTGTCGTCCTGGCAGGCAACGCCTTCTCGAGCGTGTGCTTCCTCAAGGGGGAGCTCTCGCGACAGGAACGGGAGGGGGCGGCCCTGCTTTCGGGTGCGGACGGTGACGCGCTCAGGGCGTCGCTCGCGGCTTTGGGCTATGCGCCCGAGGATTGGTGTGCGGCCGCGACGTGTTTGCGTGACGGTCGAAGTCTTACCGCAGACACGCTCGTGCGAACTGTCGTTACCCTTGATCCCTCGACGCTCATCATCTGCGATGACGCGGCCGCAGCTGCGGTGCGCGGGGCCTATGCGGATGAGCTCTCCTCACTTCCCGATGCACGCCAGTCTGTGCTTGAAGCCGGTTGGGTCGTGCCCCTTCTGGGCATGCGCGCCATGAACCTCGGTGGCTTCGCGGCAGCCCTTTTGGACCAGCGTCAGAAGCAACTCATGTGGGCGCGCCTCAAGCAGCTTCCCCCGCTCGGCGAGCCCTACTGACGCTGAGCGCTTCGACGCGCTATCTTGGTCCGGAACACCCTCCCATCGGCTATCATAGAACCATTATTATGTGCCGGTGTCGCATCGGCGCATCGGCGGCAGGACTCAAGGCAGAGGAGCAGACATGGCAAACGTTCCCGCACCGATCGACGTGACCCAGACCTCAGAGTGGAAGGCGCTGCAGAAGCACTTTGACAAGCTCAAGGAGTCGGTTACCCTCAAGCAGCTGTTCGCCAACGATCCCCAGCGCGTGAGGAAGCTCAGCTTTGATGCCGCGGGGTTGCACTTTGACCTCTCGAAGAACCTCGTGACCGACGAGACCCTCAAGCTCCTCGTCGCCCTAGCCAAGGCCATTGGCCTCGAGGAGAGGCGCTCGGCTATGTTTGATGGCGTGCACATCAATACGACAGAGGATCGAGCGGTGCTCCACACGGCGCTCCGTCGTCCTGCGCGTGAGGCCGGCACGCTCGTCGTAGACGGGCAGGATTGCGTCAGGGATGTTCATGAGGTGCTCGACCGCATGTACGCCTTCTCACAGAGGGTTCGCTCCGGTGAGTGGAAGGGTGTCACGGGCAAGAGGATCGAGAACGTCATCTCCATAGGCATAGGCGGATCGGACCTGGGTCCGGTTATGGTGTACGAGGCGCTCAAGCCCTATGCGGATGGTGGCGTTCAGGTGCGCTACGTCTCCAACATCGACCCCAACGACATGGCCGAGAAGACCCGTGACCTCGACCCCGAGACCACGCTCGTGATTGTCGTCTCCAAGACCTTCACCACGCTCGAGACCATGACCAACGCTCGCGAGGCGAAGGCATGGTTGCTCGAGGGCCTGAAGGCACAAGGGGCTATCGACGGCTCCGATGGGTCGCTGGCAGAGGCCATCAAGCGGCACTTCGTGGCCGTCTCGACCAACCTTAAGCTCGTCTCCGACTTTGGCATCGACCCCGAGAACGCCTTTGGCTTCTGGAGCTGGGTCGGCGGGCGCTACTCGGTTGACGCCGCCGTGGGCCTCTCCCTTATCATTGCCTTTGGTCCCGAGCGCTTCTCGCAGTTCCTCCAGGGCTTCCACGACATAGATGGCTACTTCTGTAAGACGCCGCTTGAGGAGAACGTCGTCGCCCTCATGGGGCTCGTCAACGTGTGGTACGTCAACTTCTGGGGTGCCGAGAGCCATGCCGTCCTGCCCTACGACCAGTACCTGCATCGCTTTCCCGCATACCTGCAGCAGCTCACGATGGAATCCAACGGTAAGTCGACGCGCTGGGATGGGACGCCCGTCACCACCAAGACCGGCGAGATATTCTGGGGCGAGGCGGGCACCAATGGCCAGCATGCCTTCTACCAGCTCATCCACCAGGGCACTCGTCTTATCCCAGCGGACTTCATCGCGTTTGCCAACACGCCCAACCCCGCCAAGGACGGCGAGCAGGACGTCCACGAGCTCTTCCTGGCGAACTTCCTTGCCCAGACCAAGGCCCTGGCCTTTGGAAAGACGGCCGAGGAGGTGCGCGCCGAGGGTACGGCAGAGTGGATGGTGCCAGCGCGCTGCTTTGCCGGAAACCGCCCGACGACCTCCATCTTTGGTGATACGCTCGATGCTCGCACGCTGGGGGCGCTGATCGCGCTCTACGAGCACATCACCTTCGTCGAGGGCAGCGTATGGGGGATCGACTCCTACGACCAGTGGGGCGTCGAGCTGGGCAAGCAGCTTGCCAAGCAGATCACACCTGCCTTCCACAACGACGAGGCCCTCGCCACCCAAGACGAGAGCACCAAGGCCCTCATCGCGTACTACCGCGCCCACCGCAGGTAGCCCTGAGTCGCCCCCGGGCGCCACGGTGCTGCGCGCCGTGGCGGGGCGCCCCTGAGCGTTGCGTGACATGCCGTGCCTCCGGACTTGGGTCCGGAGGCGAGCGGTAGGGGCTAGCAGTTGCCCGCATACACGTGGGGAAGCCAGCGGCGCGCCACCTCCACGAGGGCGCGTATGTCCTTAACGGGCGTTGGGCCACGGTCTTGCATGAGCCAGTTGGGGAAGAAGCGCGTCAGGTGGTAGGTGATGTCTCCGTCCAGGGAGGCTAGCCACTTGGCCATGGCCTCGATCTCTTGGACAGAGTCGTTCTCGCCCGGCACGACGAGGGTGGTGACCTCAAGGTGGCAGCTGGGTTCAGCCGCGAGCCGCTCGATGGTCGCGCGCACGGTGTCAAGATCGCCCCCATAGCGCTCGTAGGTTTTGTCCTGGAAGCTCTTGAGGTCGATGTTTGCCGCGTCGATGAGGGGTGCGAGCGCGTCTATGATGTGCGGGCGTGCGCAACCGCTCGAGACGAGCACGTTGGCCAAGTCGGCCTCGTGCGCGAGTGTGCCCACGTCGCGAATGTACTCCCAGACGACGAGCGGCTCGTTGTAGGTGTGGGCGATCCCCACGACGCGCCCGTCGCGCCGGTGCGCACGACGCGCGGTCTCGACCAGCTCTGCGGGCGTGATCTCTTGCCAGGGGACGTCATGCTCTCCCGCCTGCGAGATCTGCCAGTTCTGACAGAAGGGGCAGCGCAGGTTGCAGCCATAAAACCCAGCCGAGAGCAGCAGCTTTCCCGGTCGCCAGCGGGCGAGCGGCTTCTTCTCGACGGGGTCGAGCGCAAGCGAGGTGATGTGGCCATAGCCTGTGGCCACAATGCGCCCGCCCACGTTGCCTCGAGCACGGCAGCGCCCCATGCCACCTTCGGGGATGCGGCAGGCGTGCGGGCAGACGTCGCAGGTGACGGTGGTCGCGGCTCTGGTTGTGGCGGCGGCTGCGGTCGCGGTGGGGGTGGTTGCGGTGGGGGTGGCCGTGGCGGCGGCCGCAGTGGGGGACCGAGGCGCGGTCGTACAGGCGCTCATGTGTGGCGCACGACCTCAAAGCGCTCGAGTCGCCAGCTGTCGCGCGCAAGATCGATGCCTCCCTTGCGTGCGGCGATGTCTATCTGCTCGTCCACCGTGTCCACGCCGTCGAGGTCTGGGAGCAAAAGGCCGCGTCTTCCGTCGGTCGTGCTCACGATGACGCCGTAGCGGTGCACGTCGAGCTGCTCGGGACCTTCGATCGGCTCTGAGGGACTCAGCACGTCCACGTCGTAGACAAGCTCGTCGAGCTCATCTGCGCGCACAGGAGCAAAGCGCGGGTCATGCACTGCGGCGCTTACGGCATTGGCGCAGATCTCCTCGGCAAGGCTTTCCCTCGTAGGCGCTATGGTCCCGATGCAGCCCCTGAGCTCACCGTCCTTCTTGAGCGACACAAAGCAGCCTGCCTGTGTCGTCGCGAGCTCATCGGGCAGCGTAAGGTCTTTGGGCAGGTCGTCCGGAAGTCGCACGCGCCCTCCGTCGCGCACATGGGTCTCGAGCGAGAGGCGAGCCAGACGTACGTAGGGGTCCTCGGATGCCCTGCGCTCTGACTGCTCGTGGGCGCGAGCTTTCTCGTACACATCGAGGTAGTCGCGCTTTGGGCAGCTGCGCTCGGGCCCGCATGGCGTGAAGGCGGCCACGGCATAGCCTACGCCAAAGGGTCCCTCGTAACTGAGCAGCTCGGGGTGAATCTCTGTCTGGTCGAGCGCTCCTGCCATCATCTGGAAGCTGCGCAGGCCGCACTCGGCCGCCCGTTCGGCGAGGTGCGGGTTCATCGCGAGCAGCGGCAGGAAGTCTCCTGACAAGAATGCGTCGCACACGATCCGGTCGAACTCGGGCCCCTCGGGCGCAAAGCCGTAGGGGCCGTCCTTCGTGAGCCTGTGCGAAAGGTCCCCGGATGCCACGTAGGTGACCCGTCTGCCGAGCACGTCGGCCACTCGCTGTATCAGCGTGCCCAGACGGTAGTGCGCCGTAGGGGAAAGTCCCGAGAGCCCGATGCGAACAACCCTAAAGTCCATATCGCGCCCCGCCTCGCGATAGGCCTCCTCTATGAAGTGCAGCGGGACCATAGTCGCGTGGTCGAGCGCAGGGTCTTGCTCGCCCTCGGTGCCGGCGGCAAGGTCATCTGCCGCCGCTGCAGCCCCAAGCGAACTCACGAACGCCTCGTCGTAGCGCACGTGGTGACATGCCTTTGGGGCACCAAAGTGGCCGAAGTCCCCAGAGGCAGCGGATCCGGGTGAGATGTGCAGGTAGTCCCTGTACATGATCGAGTGGGGCGACGAGATGACGAGGGTCTCGGGCGCAAGCTCGCAGATGCGCCTTCCCACCTCGCGATAGGCAGCGACGGTCGCTTGGATCTCCTCCTCGCGACCGTGACCGACGGCGTGGACGATGAGTGGTGGATGCGGAACGGCGTAGGCGGCAAGAATGGCCATGGATCCCTCCTCTTTCGTGAAGCAGAAATCACCCATGACTATACTAGACGAGTCGGGCGCCTGCCATAGATGAGGAGGGTGTCCGCTCCCGCAGCGGCTCTATGCGGTCTCCTCTACGATCAGTGGTTCTGTCTGGAAGCTGACGCAGTTCACGTAGCCGCGATTGGTCTGGCGCAGCACCGGGATGCAGGCGAGTGACATCAGGCCCATGGTCATGAAGGGTGAGGGCAGCTTGCAACCCATGGCGCGCCAGGCCTCCTCGATCTTCGAGACCTTCTCGCTCACGACCTCCACGCGCCCGTCGCTCATGAGCCCGCAGACGGGAAGCTCAACGAGCGCCAGCACCTTACCATCCTGGACGGCCACCTCGCCGCCGCCGCAGGCCTCGAGCGTGCGGGCCGCAAGCAGCATGTCCGCGTCGTTGTCGCCCATCACGAGGAGGTTGTGGGCGTCGTGGCTCACGGTCTGCGCGAGCGCCCCGTGTATGCCAAAGCCCGTTGCGAAGCCGTGGGAGAAGGTTCCTGCGTCTGCGTGGTGGCGATCGAAGACGCATACCTTGAGTATGTCATGGTCGGGGTCAGCCATAAGCTTGCCTCCCCGAACGGGCACCTCGACCACGCTGTCTTGCGTGATCGTGTCTCCGCCGCTTACGGCCATCGCACGCACTTGGCAGCTGCCGTCGGGGCGGCCCTCTCCCTCCCTGAACTCAAACGATTGGGGACAGAGCTGCCCGCCCAGGTTCATCGTGCTCGTCATGAACGTGGGCCACGCGAAGGGCCTCACGTCAAAGAGGGCCTGCCCTCGCTCGGCCACCTGACTCCCGTCGATCCAGACCCTGACCGCCCTGAAGTCGCGCAGCTCCTCAAAGAGTACGATGTCCGCGCACTTGCCGGGGGCTATGGAACCCATGTCGCGCCCCACGCCAAAATACTCCGCCACGTTGATCGTGGCCAGCTGCAGCGCCACGACCGCGTCGAGGCCCAGCGCAACGGCGTCGCGCACCACGCGGTCCATGTGTCCATCGCTCACGATGGTGTGGGGGTGAGAGTCGTCCGTGCAGAGCAGGCAGTGGTGCATGTCCACGCCACTTTCGATGAGCTGGGGCAGATACCCCGGGAGGTTGAGCCATGCCGACCCCTGTCTGAGCTGCGCATACATACCCATGCGAAGCTTGGCGAGCACGTCGGCGACGCTGCCCGACTCGTGGCAGCACGAGGCGCCCGAGGCGATATAGGCTGCAAGTCCGCGATCGATGTCGGGATTCACGTAGTGGCCGGTCACGACGCGGTCGGTCTTGAGGGTCTCGCGCACCTCGTCTAAGGCGTTCTTCTCGCACGCCAGGATGCCCGGGAAGTTCATCATCTCTCCGAGGGCACAGGTCTCGGGCCATGTCATGGACTCTGCGATCTGCGCGGCGTCGATGCTAGCGCCCGTATCCTCGACGCCCGTGACGGCGGGTACGCAAGAGGGTGTCGTGAGCATCGTCTTGAGCGGCGTGCGAGCCGCGTCCTCCCACATCGCGCGTACGCCGTCGAGGCCGCAGACGTTTGCGACCTCGTGCGGGTCCGCGTAGATGCCCACGGTCCCGTGCGGCACGACGGCGCGCGCGTACTCGGAGGGCCCCACCATCGACGACTCGATGTGTATGTGGCTGTCGAGGAGGCCGGGCGCGGCAAAGAGCCCCCCGGCGTCGACGACCTCGGTGGTTTTGCCTATGCAGTGGTCTGCCGAGTGGCCACCTATGCCCAGGTAGGCTATGCGCCCGCAGGCGATGGCGATGTCTGCGTGCTCCAGCAGCTCGCGCGTGTCGACGCTCACCAGGTGCGCGTCCTTGATCACGAGCTCTGCGGGCTGCTGCCCCTGCGCGACCCTCACCAGCGTATCGTTGCACTCCCAAAGCGGCATCTTGCAGAAGCGGTTAATCATGGTGTCCTCGCATTCTCGCATCCTCGCGTCTTGGCTGTCGTCCGGCGGCGGCCCGTTGCCGCCTGCGGCCCCTTGCCGTCCGACGGCCTTCCCTCGCGCCATCCTCGTCCGCCGGCTCTTCCGGACGTTATCCTCGTCCGTCCTTTGTCGGTAGAGTAGCGCAAGTGAGTGTCGCGTGCGCAACAGCGCTATCATGGGACCTGTGAGTGTTGGCTCTTGGCCTGAGAGAGGTGTGGACTGTGGGATACAGAAGTCATGCGTGGCTCAGAAACCTTATTGTGGCGGTGGTGCTCGTTGCCGGCGTGGGCTGTGCCGTTGCCTTTGCCCTCTCGCCGTCGCGCTCGCAAGACACGGCGAGTGACGCCTCCCCAGCCGCGTCGCCAGACGGTGATGCGCCGCAGCCGCAGCCTGTGACACCGGAGGTCGTCGAGAACACGTCCGATGCCAAAAAGCTGGACCAAGGAATAACGTTCTCGGGACCTGACCCGACCAAGACGGAAAATGGGGCGCAGGCTGGCAGCGGTACACCCGCCCCTGACAACGTGCAGCGCGGCTGGAAGTGGGTTGCCACAGACGACGGTTCGGGGGGAAACGATGGCGGCAAGGCCGTCTACTGCGACGACGCGGGGGGCCACCTGCAGACGGGCAGCGCCACGATCGACGGCGTCGAGTACCACTTTAACGAGACGACCGGCGCCCTCGAGCTGGGGGCTCAGTGGATCCAGGGAGAGCACTTCAACCACGGCACGAAGGCTGTCCAGAAGTACATTGTGCTCCACGACACCGAGGTTGCGGGTAGCCCCGCCAGCGTCGTTGAGGGTTGGAAGAACTCACGCAGTGGTGCCGTGGCGGCGCACTTCGTGATAGGGCGCGACGGGTCACTCGTTCAGTGCGGGCGCCTGAACCAGATCCTGCACCATGCGGGCTGGGGTGGTCCTGGGGACTTTGACAGCAAGTTTGGCGTCGGGTCCAACGACGGCAAGGGCAACGGGGACGACCTTTACGGCGTCACGCCGTGGTCAGGTTACACCTCCTACGGCATGAACTCCTACTCCGTAGGCATCGAGATGGTCCACCTCACGGGCCAGGACTACCCCGAGGCACAGCTCGACAAGCTCGATCAGATCATACGCTACATCGATACCTACTTTGGCTTTCAGTCGACGATCATCAAGCATCGCGACTGGCGTCCCTCGAACTCGGACACGGAACCCAACTTCGACCCCTACTTCGAAAGCTACCAGCGCATTCGCAGGCACCACTGAGCGGAGGTGTGCGAGGCCGGGGCCGGGAGGTAGATTTTTTCGGTTCGCATTTAGACTTTCGCAGAACAGCCCTTCCGAGGGCCGTTCTGCCCAGTCATACTCGGGGGTCCCTTCAAACTGTACGTTTCGTCATGCCGCTCGATAAACACCCAGTTAGTGTTTCTTTAAGACGACGAAAACGTACAGTTTACGGGGCGTCGCCGCTTACGACGCCCTCACTCGTCCCCGTACCTCGCCGCCTTCGTCTCCGCCGCCTCGCCCATCCCCACCGCTTCGCCGCCTTCGCCCGTGCCGCCTCGCTCCCGTCGCACCTTCCCGCGCGATGTGAGTGATTCACTCACATCATATTCCTGAAGTGAGTAATTCACTCACTTCGAGATACTGTTCAGTAATCCTCTGACCTGGCCTTATGTATTTTGTTCTCCGAAGGTAACACCAATTTTGGGTCGAGAAATCACTCACATCATGTTCCTGAAGTGAGTGATTCACTCACTTCGCGCTTGCGTCGGCTTCCGTGGAGTCCCCGCTCAGCGCGCTCGATACGTAGGTCTTTGCTACGAAGATGCCCGCCGTCCCGACGGTCTCGAGGTTCGCTGGGATGAGCGACGGGGAGAGGACCAAAGAGACGCACGCGTGGCCTAGGCGGATCGATGAGGGTCGTGACTGTGCCGATCCTACATATATATCCGGCCCTACATATATATAAGAGAGGAGAGAATCTGCCCGCAACCTTTCGCGCTTTTGATGTGCTGTTTGTGCGGCCTCGTCGCGTGGGGAAGGGTTTGCTAAAATTAATCTGTTAGCGCGCTCGGCGGGTGCGGGCGACGTCACACCTCGAACCTGGTCAGGACCGGAAGGTAGCAGCCATAAGGGGCCTCTGGCGGGCGTCCGCTCCCATCGAGCGCGCTGCATGTGCGCATCGTGATATGCGCTTCCTGTCTTGCTCCCCACTGCCAAGAAACGGGCTTCGTATATGGACTTCGTCAACTTCATCGTCAAACTGTTGCGTGACCCTCGTACGTCCATAGAAGCTGCCATCAAGATGGGGCCCTTCGTCTCCTATGGCTTCGTTTTCCTCATTATCTTTATCGAGACGGGCGTCGTCTTCTTTCCCTTTCTGCCAGGCGATTCCCTGCTTTTCGCCTCGGGCTTCTTTGCGCATGGCGGTGATGGCGGTGGTTTCAACATCTTCATCTTGCTCGGCGTCGTGTGGGTGGCGGCCATCTTGGGTGACCAGTGCAATTTTATGATTGGCCACTTCTTTGGGCGCAAGATCGTCGCGTCGGGCAGGGTCAAGGCCATGACACCCGAGCGCATGGAGAAAAGTCAGGCGTTTCTTGATAAGTGGGGCCACTTGGCCATCTTCCTGGGGCGCTTCTTTCCGTTCATTCGCACGTTCGTGCCATTCATTGCGGGCATGGGCGGTATGAAGTGGCACAACTTTGTGCTCTGGAACGTGCTTGGTGGCATTACCTGGTCAACGCTGTTCACGCTCTTGGGCTACTTCTTTGGCGGTATCGAGTTTGTACAGAAGCACTTCGAGCTGCTCATCGTGGGCATCGTGGCTGTGTCACTTGTGCCTACGGTCGTGGGTCTCGTCCGGAGCCGTCTTAAGAAGCGCTCCGTTTCCTAGGTCGGTAAGAGTGTACCTCACGAATAGGCGCGCCCTGCTCGTGGCCTCTCACGCAGAAACGCACTTTGTGCGTACGTGGGATGGAGAATGCGTTTTTGCGTGAGGTGTCCCACGCCACCCCGACGCCCCCGTCCCCGCCGCCATTCCTGCTGATTCGCCCAAGATTTCGCGTTTGCGCCATTGACGTTTGCGAAAGGGGTTAAAAGAGACTACCGTTGCCATAGGACTAAGCACCCGCCAGGCCGCTTGCGTTTGGTCGGGCGTCAGAAGCCTTTGGGCGACACGTGCGTACGGCGACGATCAGGTGAGGACGGAGACGGCAATGGCAGCGAAGGGTGACCTTGGTCTGGTGGCCCGCTACCTTGGGTGCTACCGGCGCGACTTTGCACTCGCGACGGTATTTGCCTTCGCCGAGTCGGTTCTCGAGCTGACGATTCCCTTTCAGATGGCATACATCGTGGACGTGGGCATAGCCCAGGCCAAGCTCGACCTCATTTATCTTTCGGGCGCGCAGATGCTTGTGACGGCCCTCGTCGCCGGTGGATGCGGTTTGGGCTACGCACGCGCTTCCGCACGTGCCGCGATGGGCTTTGGCGCGAACCTCCGGGAAGCGGAGTATGCTCACCTGCAGGGCTTTGCCTTTTCCAATCTCGATGAGTTCGAGACGTCCTCCCTGGTCACGCGCATGACCACCGACGTCACCGTCGTGCAGAACGCTCTCATGATGGGCTTTCGACCCCTTTTGAGGGGTCCTATCATGCTCGTGATGGGCCTTCTGATCGCCTGCACCATGAGCGTTCAGCTCGCACTGGTGTTTCTTGTGACGCTGCCGGTCTTGGCGGTTATCCTCGCCATCATCGTGTCACGTGTGGCTCCCCTCTACGGTGTGATGCAGGGTGCGATGGACCGCCTCAACGAGGCTCTGCAGGAGGATCTCGTCGCGATACGCGCCATCAAGGCCTATGTGCGGGAGGATTACGTCGCCGAGCGCTTCGAGCGCGTGAACGAGCTACTGGCCAAGAGCTCTACCCGAACCTTCAGGATAGCCGTGCTCAACACGCCGATCTTTCAGCTGTCGATGGGCGTCGCGAGTGTGTGTCTCCTCTGGTTTGGTGGGCAGATGATCATGGCGGGTGTGCTCGGGGTAGGCACGCTTACCGGGTTCATGAGTTACGTGCTGCTCATCATGAACTCCCTGATGATGATCTCGAGCGTGTTCTTGCTGCTCGCACGGGCTATCACGAGCATCCACCGCATCTGTGAGGTCCTGCGGGAGAGACCCGCGCTCACGAGCGCGAAAGACGGCCTGACATCGGTGCCCGACGGTGGGGTGCGCTTCTGCGACGTCTCGTTCAAGTACAGCGCGAACGCCAGGAAGGACGTGCTCGAGCACGTGAGTCTGTACTTTGCCCCGGGTTCCACGGTGGGCATCCTCGGTGGCACTGGCTCGGGCAAGACCTCGCTCGTGCAACTGATCGCCCGCCTCTATGACGCGAGTACGGGGGTGGTCGAGGTGGGAGGGCACGATGTGCGCGACTACGACCTCGCGTCGCTTCGCGAGGCAGTGGGCATCGTGCTGCAGAAGAACGTGCTCTTCTCGGGCACCGTCCGTGACAACCTGCGCTGGGGAAACCCCGACGCCACGGACGAGGAGCTGCTCGAGGCCTGTCGCGTCGCCTGTGCGGACGAGTTCCTAGAGAGGATAGGTGGCCTCGACGGTGACCTCGGCCAGGGTGGCGTCAATGTGTCGGGTGGGCAGAAGCAGCGCCTCTGCATTGCGCGTACGCTCCTCAAGCACCCTAAGGTCATCGTGTTCGACGACTCAACGAGCGCCGTCGACATGAAGACCGATGCGAGGATACGCTCCGGCCTTGCGGCGCTCGGCGGTATGACCAAGGTCATCGTCGCGCAGCGCGTGAGTTCCGTCGTGGAGTCAGACCAGATAGTCATCTTGGACGACGGGCGCGTGCACGCGACGGGTACCCACGCTGAGCTGCTCATGCACGATCATATCTACCAGGAGCTGTGCGCCTCGCAGGGCGTGGCCTCGCTCCACGAGGCCGTTGGTGCGGCGCAATCGGCACTGAACGCAGGCGCGCAGGCCGTCCACCCGGGCGACGGTGGCGAGGATGGGGCAGAGGTGCGCCATGGCAGCTAGAGCAGATGCGCCGAGAGCGCCGCAGGATCTTGGTCGTACGCTGCGCAAGCTCACCGGCTACCTTGGCCACGCGCGGTTCCAGCTGCTTGCGGTCGCCCTGCTCGTGAGCATCTCGGGACTTGCCAATCTCGTGGGCACCTACATGATCAAACCGGTCGTGAATGCGGTGGGGAGGGGAGACGCAGACGGCTTCACGTCAGGTATCGCCCTGACGGCCGGCATCTACGCGCTGGGTGTGGTGGCCTGTCTCGGCTACACACAGACGATGGTCCACGCGGCCCAGCGCATCGTCTTTGACATTCGCCGCGACCTGCTCGCCCACATTCAGACCCTGCCGCTCTCGTGGTTCGACTCCCGACGTAGCGGCGACATCATGAGCTTCTTCACCAATGACGTGGACACGGTCTCGGAGGCGCTCAACAACAGCTTCGCGAACATGGTCCAGGCGCTGATACAGACCGTGGGCACGGTCGCCCTGTTGCTCGCGCTCAACTGGCGCCTCACCCTGATCACGCTCGGGTGTGACGCGCTCATCGTGCTCTACGTACGCTTCTCGGGTCGACGCTCAAAGCGCTACTTCTCGCGCCAGCAAGAATCGCTGGGCCTGCTTGACGGCTACATAGAGGAGATGACGAGCGGCCAGAAGGTGATCAAGGCCTTCAATCATGAGGGGCAGAACCTCGCAGGCTTTCGGGCGCTCAACGACGACCTGCGGCAGACGGGCACGAGCGCACAGGCCTATGCTGCGACCATGGTGCCCGTGACGGTGGCCGTGTCATACGCCAACTATGCCATCGTGGCCGTGGTGGGGGCCCTCATGGCGCTCTTTGGGCAGATGGACGCGGGTAGTCTCGCCAGCTACCTCGTGTTCGTCCGGCAGGCGGCCATGCCCATAAACCAGCTCACGCAGTTGGGTAACTTCCTGCTCACCGCCCTTGCAGGCGCGGAGCGCATCTTTGAGGTGATGGAGCTTCCGGCCGAGACGGACGAGGGCGTGACCCACCTTGAGTGTGTTGAGGGTGCAGCGACCAAGGTGGCAGACGTCAGCGAGCCCTGCCGCGCGTGGCGCTGGCGCAAGGGGGACGGCAGCTGTGTTGCCCTTGCCGGTGACGTGCGCCTGGAGCACGTGAACTTTGGTTACCTGGCTGGCCAGACCATCCTCGAGGACCTCTCGCTTTGGGCGAGGCCGGGCCAGAAGATTGCCTTCGTGGGCGCGACCGGTGCCGGCAAGACCACCATCACGAACCTCATCAACCGCTTCTATGACATCCGCTCGGGGTCGATTTCCTACGACGACATCGACATACGTGCCATCTGCAAGCCCGACCTGCGCGCATCCCTTGGCATCGTGCTGCAGGATACCCACCTCTTTGCGGGGACCATCGCGGACAACATACGCTTTGGCAAGCTTGACGCGACCGATGATGAGGTGCGACGCGCGGCCCAGATAGCGAATGCCGACTCCTTCATCAGCCGCCTGCCCAAGGGTTACGACACGTCCATCAGCGCGGACGGGGCGAGCCTGAGCCAGGGGCAGCGCCAGCTCATCTCCATCGCGCGCGCGGCGGTGGCGGACCCGCCGGTGCTCATCCTAGACGAGGCGACCTCGAGCATCGACACGCGTACCGAGGCCCTGATCGCACGCGGCATGGACCAGCTCATGGCCGGGCGCACCGTGTTCGTGATAGCCCATCGTCTCTCGACCGTGCGTAACGCCGACGCGATCATGGTGCTCGATCACGGTCGCATCGTGGAGCGTGGCACGCACGATGAGCTCCTGGCCCGGCGCGGCGAGTACTGGCAGCTCTGGACGGGTGCCAAGGAGCTTGATTAGCCCTGTCGGCAAGGGGTGCGACCAACCCCCTCTTCCGCAAGCCCCTGTGAGGGCATGTGGCCGAACTTCTTCGAGGCGGAGCGCGTCTTGTTGAGTGTGAGGTCATTGCCAAGGTGCCGTATTCGGGTCGGATGGCCCGATCGCGACAGGAAGGGGCGCACCTTGCGGCGCGGATGATGGGTGAGGTGACAATCCTTGCATGGCAAGAGGTCGAGGGACCCTAGGCGGCGGGTGGCTTGCGGCCTGTGCTGACTGACGTCAGGGGAGATCAGGCGGTGAGTGCGTCGACGAGACTCTCGCTAAGGAGCCGGTCGCTCAGGTCTTGGGCAATGCGTCATCGCTGCGGTCGATATGATGGCAACTTTCCGGGCATATCGCAGAGCACATGGTGGCTCGGTACTCCTTTTTCGTCATACCCACGGGGATGACCGCCCACATGAACGGGGCCACCGCGATGCAGATCGTCGTCACGTTCATCGCGACGACGCAAGAGAGAGACATGACCCCGGGCACGTCGGCGGTGACCGCCCTCATAGCGGTCTCCTGCGAGAGAGGCACACCCCCACTCTCGCCGCCGTGACTACCCTGGTGTACGTTGTCATGATGGGCCTTGGGCTTGGCATGCCGCTGTGCCTGATCTGCTGCTCGCTCGTTCTTACGATGAACTACCCGCCCGGCATAACGGTCATGCCTATGAACGTGATCGTGAGCGCCAGGGAGGGCGCCTTGGACAGGGAGGTCTACCTGGGAGGGGCGGGCGTTGGCCTGGCGTGACCCGTGGGCTCACGCCCGTGGCCGGAACGGGCCGTGCGGGGCGCGGGAGAGTGCCGACCCCTCGGCCGCTTTGTTACAATCCTGATTCCGCTCCTTGCAGGTGATACCGGAAAGTCCTAGGATTCTTTACGACTTGAGTGGTTCGTGTGAAGGGGAGCGGCATGATGAGGGTCGCGAGAGGCGTCCTGTCGGCGTTCCTGTCCATGGCGCAGGTCGTGGGGATGGTCCCGGACTGCGCGTACGCCAAGGTCGCCGCCCGGGCGCTGCACCTCGGCACGTCCCAGGCGTCGCCGAGCGGAGCGGGGGACGCGCAGCAGGCGTCGCCGGACGACGGCGCGTCGTCCGGCGAGCCAGCGCCC
>ERZ773042.668-NODE-668-length-22758-cov-4.877990_pt1 | contig 22758 bp, 15 predicted proteins | sample MGYA00511664_ERZ773042 | MGnify/ENA primary metagenome ERZ773042 (study PRJEB29015, sample SAMEA2737984) | human oral metagenome | biome: human oral; feature: human-associated habitat; material: dental | place: China | collected 2036 ... | reverse complement strand
CGGGTAAATAAACTTTGAAATTTTAAGTTAAAAAATTTTAAAAATTTATCATAAGTAAGCGGAATTTTATCTACGTACGTAGTATTTCGGGCATCATGGCGGACTGGCATTTTTACGAAGCTACGTCCTGCAAAATTTATAAAATTTCGAATTTCCGTAAATTTACTGCGCGTTTGCGGCGCAAAATTCCGCATTTAGCATTTATAAGCTCGGTCTGCGCGCGGGCTTAGCGCGCGGCTAGCCCTAGCAGAACCGAGACTGCGCCTAGCTCTCCTTCAAAAGCTTAGTTAGCGCCGTGCCGCTTTCGTCGTGCTTGCGGATGTTTTTATAAATTTTATTGAAATAAATTTCTAAAAATTCCTGATCGTCGATTTTCTCTTCGCCCTTTTTCGGCACGATCTTTCGGTACTCGCCGCTGCTTTGCAGCTCGAATGCAAGCTCGTTGTCGCTTAGCTGAAGCTTTAAAATTTCTTTGAGCTTGTTTTGCAGATTTTCGTTGTAAATCGGGCTCATTAGCTCCAGTCTGCGCTCCAAATTTCGCGGCATCCAATCCGCGCTCGCGATGTATAGGCTTGGTTGCGCGTGCGCGAAGTAAAAAATTCTAGCGTGCTCCAGGTATTTGCCGACGATCGAGATCACACGGATATTTTCGCTAACGCCCTTGAGCGCGGGGCGCAAGCAGCAGATGCCGCGCACGATGAGATCGATCTTTACGCCCGCGGCGCTTGCTTTATATAGCGCTTTGATCATATCGCCGTCGACAAGAGCGTTCATCTTAGCGATGATCCTGCCGGCAGAGCCTTTTTTCTCCTCGTTTTTTATCATCGCCAGGAGCCGCTCTTTGATCTGCATCGGCGACATAGAAAGGTTATCGAGCTTGCGGTTTTTGTTGTAGCCCGAGAGGATGTGGAAGAAATTCGTCGTGTCCTTGTCGAAGCGGTCGCCGCAGGTAAAAAAGCTCACGTCGGTGTAAATTTTAGCGCTAGAGCCGTTGTAGTTGCCCGTGCCTAAGTGGATATAAAATTTTAACTTGCCTTCCTCTTTTTTGATGATCTGCGTTACCTTGGCGTGGACTTTAAAGCCCGTGATGCCGTAGATGACGTGCGCGCCCGCGTCTTCGAGCGCCTTTGCCCAGTGCAGGTTGTTTTCCTCATCAAACCTCGCCTTAAGCTCGACCATCACCGTCACCTGCTTGCCGTCGCTTGCGGCCTCGATCAGGCTCTGGACGATCGGGGAGTTTTTTTCCACGCGATACAGCGTCATGCGGATCGAGATGACTTTCGGATCCTTGGCAGCCTCTTTGATGAGTTTTTGGACAGGATCGAAGCTCTCGTAAGGATGGATCAGCAGGATATCCTCCTTCTCCATCGCGCTCATAACGGAGGTGTTTTCGTTAAAGGGGGGCAGAGTCTTTGGCAGATACTGAGGATGGGCTAGAAAGGAAAAATCCTTATTAGAAGCGATCTCCCAAAGCCCGTCCAGCGTAAGCGGCACGGCGCATTCATATATATCTTTGTAAAAAATTTTAAGATGAGAATTTAGAAATTCTAAAAGCTCGGCATCGGCATCTTTTTCGATCTGGAGCCGTACGAAAGCCCCCTTGCGGCGCAGTTTAAGCCCCGCTTCTAAAATCATCATAAAATCGTCCGCTTCCTCCTCTTCAATTACGATATCTGCGTTTCGCGTGACGCGGAAAGCTGCGGAGCTGATGAGCTTGTAGCCCGGAAAAATTTCCTCCGCATGGCGCTTTACGATGGTGCCGATCGGCACGTAGGTATTTTGCGCTACCTGCACGAAGCGCGGGATCACGCGTGGGATCCTAATCATTCCAAAATGCACCGACTCGGGCGAGCCCTCATCGCAGAGCTTGACTGCGAGGGAGAAGCTGAGATTGTTTAGATGCGGGAAAGGATGGGTCGCATCGACTGCGATCGGGACGATGACGGGCATTATCTGCGAGAAGAAAAACTCGTCCGCCACGGGCTTTAGCTCGGGCTGCAGCTCGTCGTAGCTTTTGATAAAAAGCCCGTTTTTGCAAAGCTCCTTTTGGATTCCAAAATACTGCTGCTCAAGCTCGGTTTGTTCGTTTCTTAGATAGGAGCGGATCGCGCGTAGCTGCTCAAGAGGCGTCATCTCGTCATCGCCGCTGGTTATAACGCCGGCGGTAAAAAGCTGCTTCAGGCCCGCCACGCGGATCATATAAAATTCGTCTAAATTCGTGCTGTAAATCGCTAGAAATTTTAATTTTTCAATTAGCGGGATATCCTTTTTGCATTGTTCCAGCACGCGGGTATTGAAGCGTAGCCAGCTTAGTTCACGGTTTATGAAATTATTTTGTGTTTGCATAAAAACTCCTTTTTGAATATTAATTCTAAGATTATAGCCCAATTAAGATTAAATTTTAAAGCCCAAATTTTAAGAGCTTGCAAGTGGGGCAATTTAGTATTTAAAATTCTGCCCTAATTCCCTATTTTTCCTAAATCCTTGCACATTTGCGCGTCGCCGTCTTTGCAGCCCAGCTTTAAATACCGCCTCAAATATAAAATTTGCTCCTCCTCCTCCTCGCTCATATCGAGTACCCATTTGCACGCCTCCTTTATATTACCCCTGTCGCAAGCCTTCTTGCAAAAATTTTTGCCTTTATTTTTATCTACTTTAGCCCACAACAGCAGTCCGTAAGCATAGCACGAAGGGTAATGCTCTCCGTTGCAGCCGATTTCATAAAATTTCATAACCTCATTTATATTCTCATTCTCTCTGTTTAACGATGTGGCAAAGTGCCCGCATCCTGCGGGATTTCCCGCATCGCAGGATTTTTTAAAATACTCTTTTGCCGCAAGCTCATCCTTTTTTACGCCCTCGCCGTAAAAATATAAAAGCCCGTAATCGTCGCAAAATTTCGTGTCTAGCTCGCAAGCTCTTTCGTAATATGTCTTGATTTTCGCGTGTTTTTCGTCCAAAGAAGTAAGCGAATACGCTTGCCCCATAAAAATGCAGCCTTTGGCACATCCCAAACTGCATGATTTTTCAAAAAATTCCAATGCCAAATCTTCGTTTTTTCGTGCGCAAGATTTATTATTTAGAATTAAAGCCGCCAAATAGCATGCTTCGCCGTCGCCGCTATTACATTTCTTTAAATTTAAATCGTAAATATCGCACGCAGGCGCCCCTAGAGAATAAATTTCGCTTACGCTCGCGGCTTTCAAAAACAGAGCCGATACGAGTATAAAAAATAGCGCTTTCATTTTAATCCTTACGAATGATATAAATTTAAATTTAGATCGGCAGGCGACGTAAATTTTATCTCTTTGCTAGCGGCTGCGCTTTGGTTGCGCTCTGCCGCGGCTTGCGTTATTAAAGGCGCCAAAATTACGGGATAGAATTTTTCCATTATCGTTCTTTGCCCCTCTTTGGATTCGCCATCTTTTACTCCTTGGTTGAATTTGCGTCGTATTTATCACTTATTTCCCAAAAGGCTTTTTTCGCACACTTTACGGGATCGTGTTCCTCCTCATCTCGTAAGCAGTTTTCTAAAGCCGTCTTTAGCGCGCAAGATTTTAGTTTAAATATTTTTTCTTTTTCTAGATGCTCTGAATATTTTTCGCAAGCTATAGCGTAATTATGTGCCGCTCTTTTGACATTGCCTCTTATCGCAATATCATGAATTCCGAGGTTAAAACAAGAAGCTGCAATACCCGCCTTGCAAGATTTTTCTAAAGGCACAAAAGCCGCTTCACGCATACCGAGCTCTAAACCCATAATATAACCCACATCGGCACATCCGATCATATCTCCACTATCGCATTTTTCGGATAAAATTTTTATTAGCTTAGTGCATGAGCTGTATTTGCCGTTTCCTTTATTGCATTCGTTATAAAGATTTTGTTCCTCTGCCGTAGATTTGGCAAATGACGGATACGACAATATCATAATCAATAAGAATAAAATACCGATACTTCTCATTTCAGCTCCTCTACAGTTCTTTTTAAAAGAGCTTTGCCTTTTATTATCGGATTGCATTCTTTATCTTTTAAACAGCTCTTTAATTCCTCATTCATTCTACAAAAAAGCTCACTATTCTTCAGCTTGCTATCGCATACTTTTTCAAAACTCCTAATTGCTCTTTGTATATTGCCGTTAAATTCTATATCTTCCCAACCTAGCCCCATGCAATATTCGATAAGGTTAGCATCGCACAGCTTAATCAGATATTTCATAGCTTCCTCTTCTCTAAACAAAGATTGTAAAAAATCACTCTGTATAGTACATGAGCGCATATTACCATCCTCGCACTCTTTAGATAAAATTTCAACGAGTTTATTACACGATCCATATTTTCCGTCACCGTAATCGCAGGATTTAAAAAGCGTCCTTTGCTCTTCGTTATTAAAATCCTCTAACTTTATCAAGCTTGTCAAATGCGATTTTGCTGCAGCAGGAATCGCCGCAAATGCCGTTATAAACGCAAATAACGAAATTTTAAGATAGAATTTTCTCATTAGCACTCCTTGTTTTAAGCGGCGATTATATTTAAAAATTTTTAGTTGGCTCTTAAATTTAAGGAGCACGGCGGCGCGATAAGTGCGCCATAATCCCACCCGCCTGCACTTAGATGAAATTTTAAAATTTCGCCGTGTGTTGCGCAAGCCTCGCGTATGAAAATTCCATAATCTACCGCCAAATTTTACTCGCAACGGGTCTAAATCTCGCTGCATGTTCATGCAGGATAAAATTTTATAAAATTCCTCGCTCGCAGCGCTACTTAATGTGCACTCGTCGCACTGTCGTTTTGTGCGCCTATTTTTTTGCCGCTAGTTTCGCTACCGTTTCGTACCTACCGAACCACCCATTTTGATGCACACCGCCCACCGCCCGCCACGCACGAAAGCTCTATAATCCGCCGTAAAATTTCGCTCGCAACGGGTCTAAGTTGCGCGGGCATAATCCGCTGCCCTACTTCCCGTCTAAATTTAAAATTTCACTCGAAATTTCATCTATCGTCGCGTTGAAATCCTCCGCCAGCGCGCGCTTTAGCTCCTCTTTCGCCGCCATCATATCGCGCACGATCGCAGCTTCAAACTCCTCTCGGTTCAGCGCCTCGTCGCCCTTGGCAAACGCAAAATCCAGCCCAAACCACGTAGCCACGGCAAACGCAGGCACGCACACCACCGCGCCTGGACCGCACACGAGCCCCGCACTACCGCTGGTCGCGCTGGCGCCCGCCTTGGTAAGGGTCTTCGCGCCCGTTTTAGCCGCAGTTTTAGCGAGGCTCTTGCTTATCAGCTTTGCACCCAACACACCGCCCAGCGCCCCTAGCCCCGTCCCGCTCGCGCGATACGCCTTGCTTTTTAGGCTGAAGCTCTGCGTGACGTTAAGATCGATTTTCGCGCCGTATTTTTTGAGCGTAAAATTTAGCGAGCTCTCATAATTTTTGACGTTCGCCGCAGCGATTTTAGCGATATTTTCGCCGAAATCCTTCGGGAAGCTTTCGCTCACGAAGCCCGCAAATTTCTCATTCAGATACGCCCCCGCGTCATCGTCCCACACGCCGTGCCACAGCACCAGATAATCGCTTAGAAACGAGTAATTGAAATCCGCCATTTTCTGCGCGCTAAGCCTCGCGCCCTCGTCATAAACGGCGTCGATGTAGCTATTTAGCGCGGACGCGGCGTTTGCTTCCGCGGCGAAGCGCGTAGCGTTTAGCTCGCCTCTTAGCGCGTCCGCCTCGCGCGCGCTTAAGATCAGCCGCTCGCCGCTTTGCAGTACGATCTGCACGCTCGTCTCGACTGCGCTTTTAGGATGTGCGCCCTCCGCTCCGCTGCCTGCCGTGCGCGTCTGCGCGGCGCAGATCAAACACAGCGTGACGTAAGCAAGCGCAAAGATCGTGCCGCTAAAGCGCCCTATTTTGGGCGCGGCTGCTGCTCGCGGCATAAAAAGCACGAAGGCGCAAAGATGCAAGATCGCGCAGTAAAAGAGGAAATCTCTCGCGCAGATCAGAAACAAAAGAGCGATTTTTAGCGCGCTAGGGCTCTGCGACAGCGCCAGCTCGAACAGCGCGTTTTTGTAAAATTTCAAAGCGTAAATTTCATTTAGCAGGGCGGATCTGAAGTGCGCTTGCGGCACGGTAGATTTTAAAATTTCAAAAATTTCGGCTACCGATGCGGGGCTTGTCGCGGAATTTTTGGCGGAATTGTCGGCAGCCATACTCGGTGCGGCGGGGTTTTGGGCTAAATTTTTCGCTGCGGCGGGGCTAGTCGTAGAATTTTTAGCGAAGGTCTGCGGCGCGGCTGCGGTATTTGCCTTTGAATTTTCAGCCGAGGCGTGCACCGCTCTGACGGAGCCTGCTTTAAAATTTGCGGGCGAAGCGGTAGGATTTTTGACGGCGTCCGGTGCGGACTTGACAGCATTATCGGTCTCGGAATTTCTAATAACTATGGCAGCGTTATTCGCCGCGAAATTTTTAACGGATTTAGCGGCATTATATGTTGCAAAATTTCCGACGGGTGCCGAAGCGTTATTCCTCACGAAGTCTTCGGCGGATGAAGCGGTGCGGGTAAGCGGAGTAAAATTTATCGCGGAATTTAAAGAGTGCTCAGCTGAATCCGTAGCGTCCGCAAGCTGCAAATAGGCTAAATTTATGGCGAAATTTACCGCTACGGCAAGCACGGCGAGCAGCAAAATGCTAAGCTTCAGCGATAAAATTCTAGGGTTTTTAATCTCTTTTAGGCTAAGCTTAAGCACCGCTAGGCGCATCAGAGCAAGAGCTGCAGGCAGCGCCGCGAGCGTCACGAATAGCTCCGCGCCGCGCAGATCCGCTAGGCCTAGCGCCAAAGTGACGCTTAAGAGGATCGCGCCCGCGCAGGCAAAAACCCCGCTTATGAGCCTGCCTCTAAAAATTTTAATCAAAGTCCCGCCGCTGCGAAATAGCGCCGCATTGGCGCGCTGCTTTGCCTCGTAAAAAAAGCTAAATAGCACCCGAAATAGCGCGTAAGCCCAAAACGCCGCCAGCGCGCAAAAGCCCGCGTCACTGAAATCCTGCGCGTAAAGCGCGAAGCAAAAAACGCTAACGATCAGCGCTAGCCTAAGCGCTATTTCACAGATCCAGCGGCGCGTCGTCGTCATCGAGCCTGTTTGCCTCATTGATCTTTGGAATGCCCATTTCTTCGATATTTAAAGGCGGCGCGGGTTTAAATTTCGCCTCATCCTCTTGCGCTTCAAAAGGCGGCTCATCATCTCTTTCAAAATACGTAGTGCCCTCTTGCTGAGTGTTATTTGCGCCTTGCGATGCGCCTTTTGCATCTTGCAGCGCGTCTTTTGCGCCTTCCGCACTCTTTACGTTCTGCTCGGCCGAATTTCCGCGCACGCCCTCTGTTTCGGGTGCGACGCCGCCAGCTCTTGCATCATCTAAATTTTGCTCCTGAAATTCTTGCTTTTGCGGTGCGTCCTGTGCCGCGCGCCGTGTTTCTACTAGGCCCTGCTCCACGCCAAATTTAGACTCGCCGTCTATCTCCTCGCCGTACTGCGCATCGCTTTGACCGAAGCTAGGCATCTCATCAAAATCGATATTTACTCCGGAATTTCGGACGCTAGCGGAGCTTGTGCTTAAGTTTACGCCGCTATTTTGCGCTTCGTTAAAACTCTCCGTGCCGTTAAAGTTTTGCGCTAAATTCTGCTGCAAATTCTGCGCCGTATCAAGACGCGGCGCAGCAGGCTCCTCAAAGCCCTGATCTTGCAGCTGCGAAACGTAGTCGAGATTGTCATTTTCGTTAAAGATCGCGCTCTCGCTGGGCTCGCCGCCGAAGCTCGTATCGACGAAGCGGGTAAATCTGCCCTGAAAGCCCACCTCGATCGTCCTGCCCGCCTCGCCCGAGCGGTTTTTGCCGACGATGATTTCGGCTTTTTCCTGATAGTCGTTGCGCCTAAACACGGGCTCGCCGGCGTCCTTGCCCTCGGCCTCCAGCCGCGAAATGCGCTCGCGCTCCATCTGCTCTTTATAAACCTCATCGCGATAGACGAAAAGTATGATATCGGCGTCCTGCTCGATCGCGCCGCTTTCGCGCAGATCGCTTAGCATCGGGCGTTTGTTTGAGCGCGCCTCAAGCGAGCGGTTTAGCTGCGACAGCGCGATGATCGGGATGTTTAGCTCGCGTGCTAAGAGCTTGAGTCCGCGTGAAATTTCGGCGATTTGCAGGTGGCGCTCGGAGTAGTTGCTCGTGCTCGTCATAAGTCCGATGTAATCGATCACACAAAGCTCGATATTGGCGTCTGCGGATTTGAGCTTGCGCAGCTGGGTGCGGACTTGGTGGATGTTCACGTAGCCGCTGTCATAGACGAAAAGCGGCATATTTAGCACCGCGTCGCAAGCGTCGTTGAAGCGCGTCCAGTCGTCGTCGCTGAGCTTGGCGCTCATTATGTCGCTTAGCGGGATCGAGCTAAGCGCGCTTAGTATGCGATACATCAGCTGCACAGAGGGCATCTCGAGCGAGAAAAATACGACGCCTTTGCCGCTTTGCAGCGTTTTCATCATCAAATTTAGCGCAAAGGCGGTCTTTCCCATACCGGGGCGGGCGGCGATGATGATGAGCTCACCCGGTTTCAACCCCTTCGTGCAGTCGTTTAGGAAGCGAAAGCCGGTATCTAGCCCCACGAGCTCCGAGCCTGCGAGCGCCTTTTGGCGTTTCAGCTCCTCTACCACGTCGGCGATGATCTCATGCGATTTTTTGATGCCGCCGTGGCGCTCCTCGTCGATGAGCTCGTAAATTTTAGAGCTGATTTTATCGGCGGTGTCCTTGCTGCGCACGGCTTCGTTTACCATCGAAGGGATCTCGTGCGCTACCTTGATTAGCGAGCGCTTGATCGATTTTTCGCGCAGTTCGAGCGCGTATTTTGGGGCATCGACCACGCCGCTGGTGGCTACGACCTCGGTAAATACGCCATCGTCGTAGCGCTCGGCTAGCCATTTTTTAACGAAGCTCGGCGCGATCGGCTCGTTGTGCGAGGAGCATTTGACGATCGCCTCGTAGACGTCGGCGTGCGGCTTGTAGAAAAAATCGCCGACCGAGATTATCTCGCTCAGCTCGCCGTATGCGTCCTCGTTTTGCAAAAGCGAGCTTAAAATCGCGCGCTCCATATCCAGATCGTATAAATTTGCAGGCACATTCTGCTTCGTTACCATCGCTTCCCCTCGTTTCGCGCGCTTTTGCGCGTCTAAATTTTAAGCTCTATAAAATCGTAAATTTTAATCCGCAGCCCCCGGTCCAGCGCTTTTGAAAACCGATGCGGCTTTGAACGCTCGTTGCGGCCTTGGAACTATCGCGGCTTTGAAAGTTTCGCGCTTCAAAAATCCACACGATTTTAAGCCGCTGCGCTCTTATGCTGCACACACCGCGGCGATTTAAGGCTGCGCCCAAAGGCTACGGCAGCGGATTTAAAATTTTGAAATTTCATAGAGCTTGAAATTTCGCTAGGGCTTAGAATTCTTTAAAATTTTAAGCCCGCCTATTAAAATTTAGCGCCCCCAGCTCGGGCATTAAATTTTGCGCCCAAGCTGCGGCGAGCGAACTTTGCTAAATTTAAACCGAAACGTCGCGATCTGAAATTTTTCAAACGCCTTAAACAATGAGCCAAATGCCGCGGCATTTAAATTTAACGCTCGCTCGCTGTTTCGCAAACGGTGCGTCCGTCACGCTAAATTTAATGCGGCTCGACTCCCGCGCCGTGCCTTGAAATTTTACGCCGCAAATTTAGCACCGAATCGCGAGGCTCAAATTTTAAAATAAAATTTCACGGCGAATTGCAAAGTTAAAATTTCAAACTCAAAATTCCAAAACGAAATCCTAGAGCTAAAATTTTAAACCTGAAATTCCAAACTAAAATTCCAAGCCGCACTCCCAAAGGCTCAAATTTAAAAGCGCTGCCTCGGAATTAAATTTTAAAATTTTACGCCTCAGACGCGCTGTACCGATGAGCCGAACAAACCGCGATAAACCCAAGAGCGCCTTAAAACGCCGAGCAAACTACAACTAGCCAAGCGCGCCAGAATTCAGAGCCAAGCTACCCAAGCCACGAATCATAGCGATATTTAAGCCGCTAGGCGCCGCAGCTCTCACGCTCCTTCGCGAGCCCGCACCTCGTCCTCGACCTCTTGCAAAAACCGCTCCACGAGCTTGCTCTCATCGAGTTTGGCGACCACTTCGCCGTGGCGCATCACGATGCCGCGCCCGTTGCCGAACGCGATCGCCACGTCCGCGCCCTTCGCCTCGCCGATCGCATTTACGACGCAGCCCATGACGCTGATATTTAGCGGCGTTTTTATGTGCGCGGTTTTTTCTTCGACGATTTTGATCGCGCTTAGCAGGTCGCTTTGCAAACGCCCGCAGGTAGGGCACGAGATGATATTGACGCCGCTTTTTTGCACGCCCGCATCCTGCAGGATCGCGCGCGCGACGCGGATCTCCTCCTCAAGCTCGCCCGTGATACTCACGCGCATCGTATCGCCGATCCCCTCCATCAAAAGCGTACCAAGCGCGATCGCGCTCTTGATGCTCGCGTGAAATTTCGTCCCCGCCTCGGTCACGCCCAGATGAAAAGGATACTCGCACAGCGGGCGCAGCGCGCGATACGCAGCCACCGTACTCGGCGCGTCCGAAGTCTTAAGCGAGATCGCGATGGCGTTAAAGTCCTCATCTTCAAGCAGCGCGGCGTTATACAGCGCGCTTTGCACCATCGCCTCCACGCTGCGACCGTATTTCTGCTCAAACTGCTCCTCCAAAGAGCCCAAATTTACGCCGATGCGGATAGGCAGGCTGCGAGCTTTGCACGCGCGCACGACCTCTTTGATACGGTCCTTGCCGCCGATATTGCCCGGGTTTATGCGGATAGCATCGACAAACTCCGCAACCTGCAGCGCTAAGCGAAAATTAAAATGGATGTCCGCTACGATGGGAAGCGGCGAGCTTTTTTTGATGCGTGCGAGCGCGTCCGCGTCCGCTTTATCGAGTACGGCGCAGCGCACGATGTCGCAGCCAGCGAAATACAGGCGGTTTATCTGCTCTAGCGTACCCTCCACATCCTTAGTCTTAGAAAAGCTCATCGATTGCACGGAGATGGGCGCGCCGCCGCCGATTTTGACGGAGCCGACGGAGATTTGGCGGGTCGGATAGCGATTTTTCAAATTTAAGCCTTTAGAATTTTTTGCGCTATTTTATTCAAAACGGGGTTAAAATTTAATAATTCGCACTCGCCACCCGCCGTATAATTTCACTCGCTAAATTTTGCTTTCGCACTTGCGGAAAATTTTATTTCGCCGTGAAATTTTAGCAAATAGAGTTCTATAAAATTCCGCCATCTAATAAAATTCTAAAAATTCCGGTAGCAAATAAAACTATACAAAATTTTATGACAAGCGAAATTTAATAAACCACACAGCCAAGCAAAATTTCGCGAACTTGGCAGGCAAGCGAAGTCATGCGACATAAAATTACAAAATTAAGCTTTTGAAATTTTGGCGAAATTTTACCCGCAGTATCGTCGCAGCGCTCGCTCGCGCAAAACGAATGCAGTCTGGTTTATCCTAACAGCACGGCATGCAGCCGTGAAATTCAAAGCAAGTGGATGAAATATGAAAAATTCTATCTTTAATTGCAGCATTAGGGCATTGTTTCGCACGGCGGCAAAGCCGAAAAACATCAGCGTTCGTGTTTTTGCAATGCAAGCGCCTGTATCGCGATCTTATAGAGGCAGTAAAATTTAAACCGCCTACGCATATAAATTGCGTCGGCATGCCGCCTAGGCTAGCGCACCAGCTCCATATTCACCTTGACCCTGCTCATCTTGTCCTGCAGCATATCCATCACCGACTCATTGCGCGACGAAGCATCATCCATCGGGGCTTCGTGCTGCTGCCACTTGCTTTTAGGCGCGGCAGGACCCCACTGCGATGAAAATATCAGCCCGCGCTTTTTCTCAGTCTCAGGCGCAGGCTCGTAAGGCTGTGGAGCGGGCTTCGCCCAACGCTCATCATAACGCATCGCAGCACCTTGCCCTAGCGCATTACCCCGCTTTGGCGACGACATCTTACTAAGCGCGCTACCGCCAGAGCGCCCTATCGCACGGCTAGAGCGAGCAGATGTGGGAAGATAGGGCGCGCGAGCATTTTGACGAGCCGTATACTTCGTGGCGCTCGAATGAGATGCAGCTGTATGCCCCATAGCGCCAGAACGAGTTGCACTATAGACGCGGAGAGCTTGCGGCTGTGCAATTCGAGCCGTCGTTAATTTGCGAGCTTGTGCGTCTACGATTTTACCGGTCTGCTCATCCGCGCCTCCGTGAGTTTGCGCGCTTGCGCTTCTCCGCATATCTGCACCTCTGTAAGTTTGCGCAGTATCGCGAGCGCTTGGCGCCTCGTCCTCATAGATGCGGGTCTTTGGCAAACGCATCAGCGTCGCAACTAGACTCTTGCTAGCTTCATTCTGGCTGTTTGATTGATTAGCCGGGCGCCTAGATGCTTTATTTCTCGCAGAATGCGATGCGAAATTTTGCCCGGGATTTTTAGTAAAATTTTTCGCACTTTTTTGCGTGGAATTTTTAGCGAAATTCCTAGACGCACGCGTATTTTTTGTGAGCTTGGAATTTGAAAGGCTTTTAGCATTTGCAGGTTTTTTAGCATGCGGCTCGGCAGAGGATCTTGCCGAGGTATTTTTACTCGAATGATCTTTGGCTCGCAGATTTTGAGATGAAATTTTAGATTTATGGTTTTGCTGCGCAGCAAAAATGCTAGAGAAGCTCGTCAAAATGAACGCAATTAAAAAAATACGAGCTAAATTTTTCATCGTTTTCCTTTCCATGGATTTTAGGCGAAATTTAGCAAAGCTTAGATTAAGCCGCGTTAAATTTAATGAGTGAGGCTATGAAATTTCAGCTCTAATTCCAAGCCGTATCGCCAAACAAAAGGCTAAGCTTTAAAAATTCCGCAGCTAGGATTCTGTTTGGCAATAGAATTTTATCACACTAAAAATATGACGCCACGAAAAAATTTTATCTTGTAAGCGTTTAGGTGGGATAGCTGAAAATTTTAAAGTTTTAGAATTCTGCGCTTAAATTTTGAGTGGCAAGTCAGAATTTAAGGTAAAAAGCAAGCTCAAATAAAGTTTTTAAATTTAAAGGATAATGCGGCAAAACCGCAAATTTGCGGTAAGATACGAAATTTGCGAGATCATGTGGCGACTAAAAATTACACCACTTAATCGTTAATTCATAATAAATCGCCGCGCCTTAGACATATCCAAAACGCGGCACATCTCATTCTACGGCGCATAGCTAAAGCATCACCGCACATAAGCGCTGCAAAATCTTGCAGCGCCGTTGTAATGGCATAGGAGCGCCGAATGACGCTCCTATGGGGCTACATCATTCCGCCCATGCCACCCATTCCGCCCATATCAGGCATTGGAGGCATTGCAGGTTTCTCCTCTTTAATCTCGCTGACGGTCGCTTCGGTCGTTAGAAGCAGGCTTGCGACGGAGACCGCATTTTGAAGCGCGATGCGCTCAACCTTGACTGGATCAATGATACCTGCCTCAAACATATTGACGTACTCACCGTTTGCGGCGTTGAAGCCGAATTTTTTGTCTTTATTCTGCTCGACGGCATTTGCTACGACGCCCGCGTCAAATCCCGCATTCTCGGCGATCTGGCGAAGTGGAGCGAAAAGCGCGCGCTTGACGATGTCCGCGCCGATAAGCTCGTCGCCGCTTAGGGCCAGTTTTAAGCTAAGTCCCGCTCTGATTAGCGCAGCGCCACCGCCGATTACGATACCCTCGTCTACGGCAGCTTTAGTTGCGTTTAGAGCATCGTCCACGCGGTCTTTTTTCTCTTTCATCTCGGTTTCGGTCGCAGCGCCTACTTTGATGACTGCGACGCCGCCGCTAAGCTTAGCCATACGCTCTTGAAGCTTCTCTTTGTCGTAATCGCTCGTAGTCTCGGCGATCTGAGCTTTGATCTGCGAAACGCGCGCGTCGATATCTTTTTTCTTGCCCGCGCCGCCTACGATGGTGGTGTTGTCTTTGTCGATCACGATGCGCTCAGCCTGTCCGAGATCAGCCATAGAAGCGCTTTCTAGCGTTCTGCCAAGCTCCTCGCTGATGACGGTGCCGCCCGTTAAAATCGCGATATCTTCAAGCATCGCCTTTCTGCGATCGCCAAATCCAGGGGCTTTGACCGCGGAGATGTTTAGCACGCCGCGAAGTTTATTTACGACCAAGGTCGCAAGCGCCTCGCCCTCGATATCTTCGGCGATGATTAGAAGCGGCTTGCCGCTTTTTTGAACCTGCTCCAAAACCGGAAGAAGATCTTTCAAATTTGTAATTTTTTTGTCAAATAGAAGCACTAGTGGAGAAGCTAGCTCGACTAGCATTTTCTCGGCATTTGTAATGAAATATGGGCTTAGATAGCCGCGGTCAAACTGCATTCCCTCGACTACGTTTAACTCATCGTTAATAGATTTTGCCTCTTCTACCGTGATAACGCCGTCCTTGCCGACTCTTTCCATAGCGTCTGCGATCAGATCGCCCACCGCGCTATCGTTATTAGCAGAGATCGTAGCGACCTGAGCGATCTCTTTTTTGCCGTTTACTTTTTTAGATGATTTTTTTAGCTCTTCAATAACCGCAGCGCTAAATTTATCCATACCGCGCTTAACTTCGATCGGATTTGCGCCCGCAGTTACGTTGCGTAGGCCCTCTTTAAAGATCGCGTGAGCTAGCACGGTTGCTGTAGTAGTGCCATCTCCTGCTTGATCGTTGGTTTTACTCGCTACTTCGCGCACCAAAGAAGCACCCATATTCTCTAGCGTATCTTTTAGCTCAATCTCTTTAGCGACGGTTACGCCGTCTTTTGTGATCGCAGGAGCGCCGAAGCTCTTTTGGATTAAGACATTGCGACCGCGAGGTCCCATCGTAACTTTTACAGCATCGTTTAGCTTCCTAACGCCCGCGTAGAGTTTGTTTCTTGCGTCGTCTGAAAAAATAATCTCTTTTGCCATTTTCAATCCTTTTTATTTAATTATGCCTAAAACGTCTTCTAAATTTAAGATAAGAAATTTCTTATCGTCTAAGCTAATCTCGCTGCCTGCGTATTTTGCAAACGCTACGATATCGCCATTTTTGACGCCTTCACATTCGCTGCCGACGGCTACGATTTTGCCGGTCGAAGGCTTCTCTTTTGAAGCATTGTCGGGGATGATGATGCCCGAAGCGGTCTTTTTTGTTTCCTCCTCGCGCTCTATTAGAACGCGCTTGCCAAGTGGTTGAAATTTCATTTCAGTCCTTTCTTTGATTTGTGATTTCTAAAATTGGCACTCAATGTGTTTGAGTGCTAGGATTATATGCAAAATTTAAAATCTTGTCAATAGTTTATGAAAAATTTTTATAAAACTTTAGTGATTTTAACTCAAGTATTGAGATTTCAAACGTTAAATTTTAAGGGCTATAATACCCTCAAATTTTAAATTTTAAGGGGACGAAATGAAAATTTTCGGCATAATCGCAGGAATTTTAATCCTGCTTGTCGTAGGCGCAGGCTGCCTATTTTTCAGCGATTTTGGCAACAATCTTACTAAGCCTTACATAGAAAATTTGATCAAAGAAAAAAGCGGCCTTGACGTAAAGCTTGAGAAATTCGATCTAAATTTCGGCGATCTGGACATCAGCGCCAACGTAAATGACGCTGCAAACGTAAACGTAAAGGGCAAATACTCGCTTTTTGCGCGCTCTTTCGATCTTAACTACGACGCAAACGCGCACGATCTAGCCAAGCTCGGCATCAAAACGAGCGAAGGACTAAGCCTCAAAGGGCAAATTTTAGGCGATCTTGACAAATTCGGCATCAACGGCAGCGGGCGGATTTTTGATAGCAACGTAAAATTTTTAGCAAATTTAAAAGACCTCAAACCGCTTGATCTGCAAATCGACGCTAAGGGCCTAAACGTCGAAAAGGCCCTTGCCGTGGCCTCTCTACCGATCTACGCCAAAGGAAATATCGACATTCTCTCAGACATCAAGGCTAGCAGCGGCGGTGCAGAGGGCAACGCGAGCATCAAAAGCTCAAATTTGATCCTAAACGAATCTGCGTTTAAAGATATGAATATCTCCATCCCAAAGGGCGTGCAGATCATGCTAAACTCGGACATTACGGCGCAAAATGACGTCCTGCGAGCAGCAAGCAAGATCGATTCGACGCTAGGCAAGATCGGCGCCGAAAAATCAGAATTTGATCTGAAAAACAAAACTTTAAATTCCGATTTTAATCTAAGCTTGCCCGATCTAGCGAAGCTCGAAAGCCTTATCGGGCGCAAAATTTCTGGCGACGTTAAAGCAAACGGAAATTTAAAGACCGATTTTTCTACGCTTGAGCTTTCAAACTCGCAAATTTTGGCGTTTAAAGACGCGCTTAAAGCGGATGCGGAGGTCAAATACGATCTTAAAAACAAAAACGGCGAGCTGTCCGCAAAGCTAAACGCAAACGATCTGGCCGCGCTGCAAAACGTCCTGGGAGTGAAGCTGCAAGGCAAGGCAAACGGCGAGCTTAGCGCGGCTCTAGCGCAGAACGAACTTAAAAATCTAAGCTTAAATCTAAACGCGATGGGTGGCAACCTGAATGCGAACGGAAATTTAAGTGATCTTAAGCTTAAAACGAGCAATCTAAATCTGGCAGTGCTTTCGGCTCTGTTTTACGGCAGCGCGATCGGAGAGGGCACGATAAACGGCGATGCGAAGCTAAGCTTAAAAGACGGCATCAACGGCACGGCGCAAATTTCGCTCGCTAGCGGCGTGATTTTTAAGAAATTTTTAGACGGCGCGACGGGCAAGAACTTCCCAAGCGATCTGAAAACGGACGCGCAGGCGCAGACAAATATCAAAAACTCCGTCGCGACCTTTAGCGTAAGTGCAAACTCCGATCTGGCGCAGCTTCAGAGCTTAAACGGCACTTATGAGCTTAAAAACAAAGCGCTTAAAGCAAACTACGCGCTGCTGATCCCGAGCTTGCAGCGACTAGAATTTTTCTTAAATCGCAGACTAAACGGCAAAATTGCCGCTACCGGCGAGCTTTCGCATGACGGCAAGAGCCTGTTTGCGACCATAAATTCCAAGGTCGCGGGCGGTGAGCTGAACGGACAGATCGCGGGCGATGAGGCAAATTTTAAAATCCAAAATTTCATCGTCAAAGAGCTTACGACGCTTCTAAATATCGATCACGTCTACGACGGCACGGGCAATGCAAATCTTACGTATAATACTAGCTCGCACAGCGGAAAATTCGACGCGATCATCAATAACGGTCGCCTTCCTAGCGGCGGATTGATCGATAAAATCGGCAAAATTTTAGGCCGCGATCTAGGCGGTGAGGTCTATAACGACGCCAAAGTAAACGGCACGATCAAGCAGAATTTAATCAATTTCAACGCCGATATGAGCGCGCAAAAAAGCAAGCTAAACGTCACCGGCGGCACGCTGGATAGCAAAACGGGCGCGATTTCGGTGCCGGTTAAGGCAAACATCGAAAAAACCGATCTTGAAATAAACATCACCGGCACGATTAAAGAGCCGAAATACAATGTCCAATCGGACTATCTAAAGGGCAAACTCGACAAGCAGATCGGCAAGGGCATCGACAAGCTTTTCGGCGTGAAAAAGGACGATAATAGCAGCAAAAACGACGCGAAAAAGGAGCAATCAGACGCGATTAAAGGGCTGATAAATGGGCTGTTTTAGCCCATTCGCTCCCATTTGGCGTTTGGAATTTTATGGATACTGCTAAACGAGCGCGAGATTTAAAATTTTGAAATTTTGAAATCTCGCGCAGTTTAAATTTTCAAATTTAGCGCTAGCTGGCGCAGCTAGAGCCGCAAAATTTCAAAACTCGGCGCACGCTATTTATCAAAATTTTAAATCTCGTTTCGGTCTGTTTTTGATGACGATTTAAATTTATCGCCGTAAGCTTATCCTGCTCGCGCCGCTATCTGCGATAAATTACGCAGCGCAAGCCTAGCGCCTTTTAAAATGCTTCGTATCGATACTGCGCGCCGTGTTTTCAGGCCATCCGATGCTACTTAAAATTTCGCGGCGCAATGTTTATTGCAGTTGGCGCCATGTTTGATAAAATTTACCCGCCATTATCGCAAGAAAAATGAGCGTCAAAGCTCCAAATATCGTAGCTGTAAATTTATCATCCGTCGTAGCGTATTTGTCATATCTGAATTTCATCAGATACTCGCGCTGCGGCGGATCTATGCTTGCATTGTAATCCAAGAATAAGACCTGATACGCCGTGCCGCGATCTTGAAACGGAAACGGACGGCTTTGATACCAAGCTTTAACTCGCTTGCCTTCCAGCCATTCGTATGCGATTAGCGAGATAGAAGGCTTGATATTTACGCCTTGCCACTCGTCCGCTCCTGACCGCTTAAAATTAGCTTCAGCAATTGCTGCATTGAGCAAAATTTTATTTTTATAAAAAGAGGTTAAGTTATCCGTATCGTCATTTAAAAAGACTTTGATAAATTTGCGCTCATCCGTAAAAATCTGCATATATTCGCGCCCATCATCGCTTCTGACATCCATGATTATTCCATTTGCGATTTTCAGATCGTCTAAGCTTTTCGGATTCAAGCTAAAAAGAAATCCGTACCACATCGCCGCCAAATAAAATGCGATCATAAATAGATCGAACTTGCGATCTAAGTTATACCAAATTTCGCCGAGCTTCATCGATCATTACATTGTAAGTTTCGCTGCAAGATACGGAATTTTACGGCTTTTATTATCGCGGGCTATATTCCTGCATCATCACCACGGGCAGAAACAGTACCGTTCCCACGATTATTATCGGCACAGCTACGATGGTGCTTATCGTATACAATAGGGCGTTGCCCTCGCAGCGTTCAGGCCTAACCTCGATGTTTGCCGGAATCGGAGAGCGCAGCCTATCGCTTGGCTTCATTATTTCGCTAAGATTTTTGATCTGTACGACGCGCGCATCGAAGTAGAAAATCACTTCTATCTCGCCTTTTTTCTCATCGATTTCGATGCGGTTCGCTAGAGCTTTGATTTTGGCGACGTCTGCTCCTGCGGCAGAGTTTAAAAAAGCACTGAAGCTACCGCGCGCCTCGCCGTTTTTAGCATCGGTTACTTCGATCTGTACAAACTCGCGCTTAAGCCCTTTGGCGTATCCGCCATCGTAAAATTCCGAGATATTCTTAAGCGACGAGCCGTTCGTTAGGACATAGCTGAGTTTCTCACCTACGATGTATTCCTTGCCATCGTTTATGAAAAATGCCGTAATCTTTTCGGGCGTTTCGTTCGCCCCAGGCACTACGTTTTGTTTGCACTGGCACCCCACAAGCAGGACAGCTAGTAAAACTGCGATAAATTTTTTCATGATGATCCTTTAAAATTTTAAATTAGCGTATGAATTCCGCAGCCCAAGCTCTATCTCAAAAAATTTCAGCAGCGAAATTTTACGCCTTAAATTTCACGCTCGGAATTTCAGTGCAAAATTCCGCGCTATAAAATCCTGACGCAGAATTTTGGGTGCGGAATTTCGATACGGAATTCTGCGTTCCGCAAAACTCCGCCGAGGAGCAAAGCCACGGCTTTTAAATTCCCGGCTCTACTTCAGTGCCGCTTTGACCGCCTCGCTTAGCCGCTTGCCGTCTACGCTTGAGCCGAGCGCTTCTTTGGCAGCTTTCATCACGCGCCCCATATCCTTTGCGCCGCTAGCGCCAAGCTGCGAGATTAGCGAGCTAACCGCGGCAGCAAGCTCGACATCGCCTAGCTGCGCGGGCAGATAGGACGCGATGATCTCGATCTCGCCCTGCTCTTTTTGCACCAGATCGTCGCGACCGCCCGCGCGGTACTGCTCCACAGAGTCATTTCGGCGCTTGATCTCGTTTTGAAGTATGCTAAAGACGCGCTCGTCGCTAAGGCTGATGCGCTCGTCCACCTCGACCTGCTTAAGCGCAGCGTTAAGCATCCGCAGGCTGTCTCTGCGGAAGTGATCGCCGCTTTTCATCGCCGTTTTAATGTCTTCTAAAATTTGCTCTCGCACACCCATTTTCTACTCCTTGAGATTAAAATTTCGGCGGTAATTTTAGCAAATTTAAAATTTGGCTTGGGTAAATTTAAGGGGATGAAATTTTAAAATTTTAAAGATTGATCGCGATTTGCGGCTAAGCTTAAAGCTCGCGCGGGTATCGTCTGCGGCAAAGACTCGCGCGCAGCTCCCATTTGCGGAAAAAAGCTCTTGCGAAGCCTAGTAAAATTTAAAAAGCCCCGCAAGAATATAAAATCCCTGCGGGGCAAAGCAAACGATAAGAGCTCGCGAAGGCTCTATTTAGCGCGTGAGAATATCATTCGCACGATTTGAAGTAAGAAGCACACGCTTCCAACCAAAAAGATCGTATCGCCGATGATGCGCGCCCAGCGGAGCCCGTAGAGGCTGTCTTTTTGCAAGAATTCCGCGCTTCTTGCATACCACATACCCACGTCGATCGCCGCGAATGCCTGCAAAATTCCAACCGGAAGAAGCGAAATCAACACCATTAGAAGCAGACCCGCGTTAAGAGCCCAAAAGCCGATCTTCATCAGCGTATCGTCAAAGCTTTTTTGCCTGTAGATATACAGCGCCACGAGCCACACGAAGCCGAGCGCCAAAAAGCCGTATACGCCAAATAACGCCGTATGGGCGTGCACCGCGGTGGTGTTTAAGCCCTGGATGTAAAATAGCGCAAGCGGCGGGTTGATTAAAAAGCCGAAAACGCCCGCGCCTAGCATATTCCAAAACGCTACGGCGATGAAGCAGTAAAGCGGCCATTTTAAACGCTTAGCCCAATCCTGCGCGAATTGAAGCTTGTAGTAATGAAACGCCTCTGAGCCCAAAAGCACCAAAGGCACGACTTCAAGCGCCGAAAAGCTTGCACCCACAGCCATTATCGGCGTAGTGGTGCCCGCAAAATAGAGGTGGTGGAAGGTACCAGGAATTCCGCCGATTAGGAAAATCGATGCGCTAGCAATCGAAGTGTAGGTGGCAAATTTCTTGCTTACTAAGCCCAAGGACGCGAACACGAACGCCAAAGACGCCGTCGCGAAAACCTCGAAAAATCCTTCGACCCAAAGGTGCACGACCCACCAGCGCCAGTACTCCATCACAGGGATCGGCGAGCGCTGTCCGTAAAATAGCCCCGCGCCGTAAAAAAGCCCCACGGCGATGACCGAAGCGGTAAAGATCGCCAATAAATTCTTATCGCCCTCGGCTCTAAAGCCCGCGATAAAGCCGCGCAGCACGAGCACCATCCAGATCACAAGACCCACGAACAGTATCAGCTGCCAAATTCTACCGAGGTCTAAATACTCATATCCTTGATGTCCGATCCAGAAACTGCTGCTTGGATCCATCTTGCCCGCAATCGCCATGTATTCGCCCGCGAAGCTGCCGACGACCAAGAAAAGAAGCGCGTAGAAAAGCACGTCCACGCCGAGCTTTTGAAATTTCGGATCCTTGCCGCCGTTGATGATCGGAGCTAGAAACAATCCCGCCGCCAAAAAGCCCGTAGCGATCCAGAAAATGGACGCTTGCACGTGCCAGGTGCGAGCTAGCGAGTAAGGGATATATTGCGAAATATCAAGCCCGAAAAAGGACTGACCCTCGATCGTATAGTGCGCAACAAAGCCGCCGATGAAGGCTTGAAATGCAAACAACGCAATCGCTACGAAAAGATATTTGCCGAGCGCCTTTTGCGACGGCGTAAGCGCTAAAGCGGCGATTGGATCTGCGCTAAGCTTCGCAGGAGCCTCGAAATCCTCGTCCTTTTTGCCGTAGAAATTTCCAAACCACACTAGCAGGCCGATGCCGGTAAGCAAAATAACGAGGCTTGCGATCGTCCAAACGACGTTTTCCGTGGTAGGGACATTGTCTATTAGCGGCTCGTGCGGCCAGTTATTGGTATAGGTCGCCTCTCCGCTCGGACGATCCGTAGAAACCGCCCACGCAGTCCAAAAGATGAAATCCACGAGCTCGGCGCGGTGTTGCTCGTTTGCGAGCGTATTTTCCTTCATCGCGTAATCCTCGCGAAGCTTTTTAAAGCGCGGATCGTTTCCGAAAACACCCATGTACTCGTCTTTTACGACCGCCATAGCCTTTAAGCGATCATCGCTTAGCTTAACGGTGCCGTCTTTTACGGTGTTGGTGCGGTACTCGGCCTTTGTAAGCGCTTTGATCTGCGCCTTTTGCTCGTCATTTAAGGCGTCAAATTTCACGCCGAAACGCTCCTGCGCCTTGATATCCATAAACGCGACCAGCTCCTTATGCAGCCAATCCGCGCTCCAATCGGGCGCCTGATACGCTCCGTGACCCCAGATCGAGCCCACCTGCATACCGCCGATGCTCTGCCAGGCCTCCTGCCCGCGGTAAATGCGCTCGGTGCTGATTAGCTCAGCTCCGCTAGCATCGGTAAATTTTACCACCGGCGGAGACTGCCTATACACCTCGCCGCCGTAAAAACCCAAGAAACTAAAGCCCACGATGAGCACCGCTACAAGCGCCATCCAGAGCTTTTTATATTCTGCCATTCTCACTCCTTTAACTGAAATTGGGAGAGAATTTTACCTATTTAAATTTCAATAAGCATTGAGGTCCGTCAATAAAAAGATAAAATTTATCTGCTTAAGCTGAAATTTATTAAAGTATACTGAAATAAAGGGTTTT
>ERZ773042.665-NODE-665-length-22910-cov-29.259287_pt1 | contig 22910 bp, 19 predicted proteins | sample MGYA00511664_ERZ773042 | MGnify/ENA primary metagenome ERZ773042 (study PRJEB29015, sample SAMEA2737984) | human oral metagenome | biome: human oral; feature: human-associated habitat; material: dental | place: China | collected 2036 ... | reverse complement strand
GGGCCTCGCACGCCGCGATCCTCACGGGCGTGCGCCGAGTCGCCGCAGTGCCGGGCGCCGTGCTGGCCGCAGTGGTGCACGGGCGCTCGCGGCCCATCGCCTCCGCGCCCGCCGACGCGGGCCGGAAGTGATCGGCCGGCTTCGGAGGCAGCGCGCCAACGGGGAACGGGGCGCCGGCAGGTTGACGGCCCACTGCTGCCGTGCGAGAATCGGCGCGCCGGGCGGAGGAGCCGGGCGGCCGGATCTCGTGGAGTCGGCGTCCACGGAAAGGTGATCGTGCGGTGAAGTTCCTCAAACGCTCGTCCAGAAGCGCCGCCGCCAAGGGCAGCGGGGGCGCGAAAGGGTTCGCGCAGATCGGATCGGGCAGGCTGGAAGCGTTCAGCGACGGGGTCATGGCGATCGCCATAACGTTGCTCAGCCTTGATATCAAACTCCCCGAGTACAGCGGGGACCTACTGGGCGATCTGGCCGCACTGTGGCCCACCTACGTCGGATTCGTCCTGAGCTTCATGCTCATCGGCCAGGTCTGGCTCAACCACCATGCTGTTTTCCACATCCTCCGGGCTGTCGATCAACGGGTGCTGGTCTTCAACCTGCTGCTGCTGCTGGACGTCGTCTTCCTGCCGTTCGCGACTTCTGTGCTCACCAACGGCCTGGAACGCGGGTCCCAAGCGCGTGTGGGCGCGGTGTTCTACGGCGGCGTGATGGTGGTCGGCGGCCTGCTGTTCAACGCCCTGTGGCACTCGGCCATCCGCAATCCCAGCAATCTGAGGCACGAGATCCCCCGGTCCGTGGTCCGCAGGATGAGCCTGCGCTTCGCCCTCGGCCCGGTCCTGTACGCCTTCGCGTGCGTTCTCGGCGCCATCAACGCGTGGTTGAGCATAGGCACCTACGTCTGCCTCATCGTCTTCTACATGATGGACTCCATGGCGGCTCCCCGTAACGGGGCCTGACGCGGCAGCCGCGGGCCGCCCGCCCGGAGCGCCGCCGCCCGGATCAACTCCGGCCCACGGTGATCGTCTGCCCGGGCGAGGCCACGGCGGCGTCGAGGCCGAGGCGGGATCGCAGGGCGCCCGCGAGCGCGCTCGCCGAGTCGGGTTCGCCGTGCACGCAGAAGATCTGCCCTGGGGCGGGGGACAGGCCGCGGGCCCAGTCCACCAGCTCGGAGGCGTCGGCGTGGACGGAGAACTCCTCGTCGCGGACCACGCTGGCGCGCACGCCGACCTCCATGCCGAGCAGTTTGAGGGACTGGGCGCCGTCGGCCAGCGACCGCCCCCGCGTGCCGACTGCCTGGTAGCCCGTCAGGACGACGCAGTTGCGCGGGTCGGGCAGCATCCTCGCCAGGTGGTGCAGGACCCGCCCGCCCGTGGCCATGCCCGACGCGGAGATGATGATCGCCGGAGTGCCCAGGGTGTTGAGGCGCTTGGACTCCTCGACGGTGCGCAATTGCGTGAGGCGCAGGTGCGGCAGGCGCAGCCGGTCGGCGTCGCGCAGCTCGCAGGCCTGGGAGGGGGCGCGGTAGATCTCCAGGGAGCGCAGGGCCATGGGGGAGTCCACGTAGACCGGGACCGGGGGGATCCGCCCCTCGGCGGCCATGCCGTCCAGCGCGGCCAGGACCACTTCGGTGCGGTCCACGGCGAAGGCGGGCACCAGCACTGACCCGCCGAGCGAGACGGTGCGGCGGATCGCGGCGGCGAAGGCCTCGTGCGGGGAGGCGGGCTCGATGTGCTCGCGGTCGCCGTAGGTGGATTCGATGAGCGCCACGTCGGCCCCCGGGGGGATCTCGCGGCTGCGCAGCACCGGGTGGGTGGTGCGCCCCAGGTCGCCGGAGAACAGGACGGAGCCGTCCGGGGTGGTGACCCGGATCGAGGCCGAGCCCAGGATGTGGCCCGCCCGGTACCAGGTCGCCTCGATCCCGTCGCCCAGGTCCAGCGGCCGGTGGAACTCGACGGAGCGCATGAGCGGCAGGGTCTTGGCCACGTCGCCGATGCGGTAGAGGGGCAGGGCCTTCTCGTGGCGCGAGAACCCGTGCTCGTTGGCGAAGTCGGCGTCCCGCTCCTGCAGGTACGCCGAGTCGCGCAGGACGATCTCGGTGAGCGCCTGGGTGGCGTCCGTGCCCCAGATCGAGCCGCGGAACCCGTGCTTGACCAGGCGGGGCAGGTAGCCGGTGTGGTCCATGTGGGCGTGGGTGAGCAGCACGTCGTCGATGGACGCCGGATCGACGGGGAAGGGCGCCCAGTTCGCGCGGCGGAGCTTCTTCATCCCCTGGAAGAGTCCGCAGTCGACCAGGATCCGGCGCGGTCCTGCGCCCGGGCGGTCTGGGGCGCCGTCGGGCGGGTCGATGGCGAGCAGGTACTTCGACCCGGTCACGGTGCGTGCCCCGCCGAGGAATGTGAGCGTCGTTGCCATGGATCCAGTGTGCCCGAAACCATGGCGGAAGACCAGGGCTGCGGGGCGCGTTTGCCCACTAAACGAGGTGGCGCGGCGACACGGGCGGGGCACTGTCGTAGACTGAGCGGGTTATGTGCCCAGAAGGGCGCGGAATCAGCCAGACGTAACGGAGCATACGCACGTGAAGAGCAGTGTCGAGACACTCGAGCCGACCAGGGTCCGCCTGACCGTTGAGGTTCCTTTCGAGGAGCTCAAGTCCGAAATGGACAAGGCGTACAAGGACATCGCCGGCCAAGTCAACATTCCGGGGTTCCGCAAGGGGCACGTGCCCCCGCGCATCATCGACCAGCGTTTCGGCCGGGCCGCCGTGATCGAGCAGGTCGTCAACGAGGTCCTGCCCGGGCACTACTCCAGTGCGGTCGCCAGCAACGACCTGCGCCCCATGGCCCAGCCCGAGGTCGAGGTCACCGAGATCCCCAACACGACCGGCCCCCAGGGCGGCCAGTTGGTGTTCACCGCCGAGGTCGCCGTCGTGCCCCCCTTCGAGCTGCCCGCGATCGATGAGTCGATCGAGGTCGTGGTGGACTCGGCCGAGGTGGCCGACGAGGACGTGGACAAGGAGCTCGAGGAGCTGCGCGGGCGTTTCGCGACCCTCAAGACCGTTGACCGCGCGGCTGCGGCCGGGGACTTCACGACCATCGACCTGGTCGCCCGCATCGGCGGGGAAGAGGTCGACTCCGTGTCCGACGTGTCCTACGAGATCGGTTCGGGCGACATGCTCGACGGCCAGGACGAGGCGCTGTCCGGCGCCAGCGCCGGCGACGAGGTCGCTTTCACCGCCGTCCTCAAGGGCGGCGACCACGAGGGCGAGGAGGCGGAGGTCTCCCTCACCGTCAAGTCGGTGAAGGTCCGCGAGCTGCCCACGGCGGACGACGACTTCGCCCAGATGGTCTCCGAGTTCGACACCATCGGCGAGCTCACCGAGGACCTGAGGAAGCAGGCCGCCCAGTCCAAGGAGTCCCAGCAGGCCCTCCAGGCCCGCGACCGCCTCATCGACCTGCTGCTGGAGCGGGTGGAGATCCAGCTGCCCGAGTCGGCTGTCGAGCACGAGCTCTCCCACCGCGTCGAGGCAGCGGGCGAGTCCGCCGACCAGAACGCCCTGCGCGCCGAGGTCGTCAGGGAGATGCGCTCCGAGCTTTTGTCGGAGGCGGTCGCCAAGGAGTTCGACGTGCAGGTCTCCCAGCAGGAGCTCATCGACTACGCGATCCAGATGTCGCAGAACTACGGCGTCGATATCAACCAGCTGTTCTCCTCCCCCCAGCAGATGTCGAACGTCGTCGCCGACCTCGGGCGCTCGAAGGCCCTCATCGAGGCGCTCAAGCGCGTCACCGTGAAGGACTCCTCCGGAGCGGAGGTGGACTTGTCGAAGTTCTTCGGCGAGGACCCGGCCGCTGCGGAGAACGCCGAGATCGTCGGCGGGGCGGATTCCGACGAGGCGGAAGCCCCCGCGGATGCGGAGGACGCCGCCGAGTGAGGCCCTCGGCCCACCAGCCTTGACGGTGCCCGCGCCAGTAGGCGCGGGCACCGCCGCATCCAGGCTCCGCTAAGCCCGCCGCCGGCCAGCCCGGCTCCGTGGACTTGCGCCCACTAACTTAAGAGCTTAAGTTAGTGCTGTGGACCTCGCCTACGAACTGCACGACCTGGTGCTCACCCTCGACCGGTGGGCGGAGCGCCGCCTGCGGTCCGTCGGCTTGAACTACAACCGCTACGTCGCACTGGTGGTCGTGTGCGAGCACCCCGGCGTGAGCGGGCGCCAACTCGCCGGCCCCCTCCGCGTGTCGGAGGCGGCCGCGAGCGGCATCGTCCGCTCCCTGCTGGACGCGGGCCTCGTCGAGGACACCGCCCAGAGGGGGGACGGCAACGTGCGCCGCCTCAGGGCGACGCCGGCCGGCGTCGAGCTGCGTGCGACGTGCTCGGACCTGCTCGGCTCCGCCCTCGACACCGCCGCCCGGCGCATCGGCGTCGATCCGGAATCGCTCGCGCTGTCCATACGGGCGCTCCATGACCAGGTGCGCTCCCCGCGGGGCGGGATGGACGGGGCGGGGTCCGCCCGATCCATGCAACAGACCCACTGACCGCAGACCCCTGTTTGGAGATGAGCCCCAATGTCGACCGTTCTCGCCTGCGCTGCCCTGGTCCTCGGCGTCGCCAGGACCGCCATGTTCGTCGCGCTGCACCTGGTGCCCAGCGACTACGACATCGTCCACCACGCGGTGAGCGACTACGCGGTGGGCCCCACCCGCCGCCTCGCGGCGGCCATGACCTGGACGTCCGCGGTGTTCTGGCTGGCCCTGGCCGCGGCCGTCGCGCTCGCGCCCGCAAACGGCGGGCCGGGGCTGGCCGTGTGGATGCTGGCCCTCGCCGTGGTGTTCGCGCTCCTGCCCCTGCTGCCCACCGACGTCGAGGGGAGCGCGCCGACCCTGGTTGGGCGCCTCCACATGCTCGCGGCCATCGCGTGGTTCACGATCGCCTACTCGTGCATGGGCGGCTTCATCCGGTTCTTCGCCCCGAGTGCCCCCGGCGGTCTCACGGCCCTCTTGGTGGCCGTCAGCTGGGTGGCCGCCGTGGGCCTGGTCGCCCTGGTGTCGGCCCTGGTGGTGCGCCCCCTGCGGCGCGTCGCATTCGGGATCTCCGAGCGCGTCTTCCTGCTGGCGGTCCACGTGTTCTACATCGCCGTGGCCGTGGGCCTCGTGCTCGTCTGACGCGCGCGCCCGTCCACTGGCGGGTGCAGCGCCACACCGCACGCGGGCGCCGGTGGAGAGCGGGCGGGCCGCATGGAGCGCGCGGGCCCAACTGCCTCCGGCTCCTGGCATGGCGCCGTGCCGTCCTCCGGGCGGGGCGCGGGTTCGGCGAACCTGCGCTCAAAGCGAAAAGGTCCGTGCTGGGGCGCATGGGGGGCCGGGAACCGCTACGTTGGTAGCAGCCCGACCCGGGAAGAGGGTCCACGTATAGGAGGAGGAGCGCGTGAGCGTGCACATGGCCGGCCCTGGCGCCGAGAGCATCATGGGGCTGGGGGACTCTGTCTACCAGCGCCTTCTGAAGGAGCGCATCATATGGCTCGGCGGAGAGGTCCGCGACGAGAACGCCAACACGATCTGCGCCCAGCTGCTGCTTCTGGCGGCCGAGGACCCCGACCGCGATATCTACCTGTACATCAACAGCCCCGGCGGTTCCGTGACCGCGGGCATGGCGGTCTACGACACCATGCAGTACATCAAGCCGGACGTGGTGACGGTGGGCATGGGCCTGGCCGCCTCGATGGGGCAGTTCCTGCTGACGGCCGGCGCCCCCGGCAAGCGGTACATCACCCCCCACACCCGGGTCCTCCTGCACCAGCCGCTGGGCGGTGCGGGGGGCTCGGCGACGGAGATCCGCATCAACGCGGACCTGATCCTGGGCATGAAGAAAGAACTCGCTGAGATCACCGCGCAGCGCACCGGCAAGTCCGTGGAGCAGATCGAGGCCGACGCCGACCGCGACCACTGGTTCAACGCCCGCGAGGCGCTGGAGTACGGTTTCGTCGACCGGTTGATCGAGGGCCCGCAGGAGATCGGCACCCGAGGAGGACAGTTCTGATGACCACCCGACCCTACTTCGAGGCCGCGGCCCGTCAAATGCCGCAGGCGCGCTATGTGCTGCCCGACTTCGAGGAGCGCACGGCCTACGGATTCCGCCGCCAGAACCCCTACACGAAGCTCTTCGAGGACCGCATCGTCTTCCTCGGCGTCCAGGTGGACGACGCCTCGGCGGACGACGTGATGGCGCAGCTGCTGGTGCTGGAGTCCCAGGATCCCGACTCGCTCATCACCATGTACATCAACAGCCCCGGCGGCTCGTTCACCGCGCTCACGGCCATCTACGACACGATGCAGTACATCAAGCCGCAGATCCAGACGGTGTGCCTGGGGCAGGCCGCCTCCGCCGCCGCGGTCCTGCTCGCGGCGGGCAGCCCCGGTAAGCGCCTCGCGCTGCCCAACGCGCGCGTCCTCATCCACCAGCCGGCCATGGAGGGCATGCAGGGCCAGGCCTCCGACATCCAGATCGTCGCGGACGAAATTGACCGGATGCGCGCATGGTTGGAGGACACCCTGGCGGAACACTCCGGAACCCCGGTCGAACAGGTGCGCCGCGACATCGAGCGCGACAAGATCCTGACCGCTCCGCAGGCGGCCGAATACGGCCTGATCGACCAGGTGCTGGAATCGCGCAAGGCGCAGTGAAGGAAGGGCCTGTGGTGTGTTCGGTATCTATCGGACTCCACGGGCCCTTCCCGTTCGATAAACGCAAATTTGTGGCGCCGGTCATGGAAACTGGCGAAGGGTTTGAGAAAAACTAACCTAGCGGTAAGTCGATTGTTTCTCGCCCTGCCCGATGGGGCGGTCCGTTCACAGCGGCGGATAGGGGTGGAGACGGACCACGCGATGGCGGGGTGAGGAAGAGGAAATCGCGACATTTCGCGGGAAAAACCTTGCGTGTTCTCGCGCGTGCGCTATCGTTGCAATAGTTTGAACGACTGAAACACCGCCGGCGTACCGGCGCCGTCCCAGGGCGGTATCCCAGCAACCTTGGAGGTCCCGTGGCTCGACTCACTGATGGCGCAGAACTGCTGAAATGCTCTTTCTGCGGGAAGAGCCAGAAGCAAGTGCGCAAGCTCATCGGAGGCTCCGGCGCGTACATCTGCGACGAATGCATCGAGTTGTGCAATGAGATCATCGAGGAGGAGCTCGGCAAACAGCCCTCGTCCTCGGCTGCCTCGCCCCTGCCCAAGCCCCGTGAGATCAACGAGTTCCTCAATTCATGGGTGATCGGTCAGACCAGGGCCAAGCGGGCGCTGTCGGTCGCAGTCTACAACCACTACAAGCGCGTGCGCTCGCGCGAGGCCGGCCATGAGGAGGACATGCTCGGCACCAAGTCGAACATCCTGCTCCTGGGGCCCACGGGCACGGGGAAGACCCACCTGGCCCGCTCGCTCGCCCGCCTCCTCGAAGTCCCCTTCGCCATCGTTGACGCCACCGCGCTCACCGAGGCGGGCTACGTGGGCGAGGACGTGGAGAACATCCTGCTGCGCCTCATCCAGGAGGCCGATGGCGACATCAAGAAGGCCGAGCGGGGCATCATCTACATCGACGAGATCGACAAGATCGGGCGCAAGGCCGAGAACGCCTCCATCACCCGCGATGTCTCCGGCGAGGGCGTGCAGCAGGCCCTCCTCAAGATCATCGAGGGCACCGTCGCCTCGGTGCCGCCGTCGGGGGGCCGCAAGCACCCCCACCAGCAGTTCCTCGAGATCGACACCTCGGGCATCCTCTTCATCGCCGCCGGCGCCTTCGCCGGCATCGAGGAGATCGTCAAGGCGCGCCTGGGGCAGCGCTCCACGGGCTTCGGCTCGGAGCTCAAGTCCGCCTCGGAGATGGGGGACCTCTACGAGGCCGTCAACGCCGAGGACCTCCACAAGTTCGGGATGATCCCCGAGTTCATCGGCCGCCTGCCGATCCTGACGTCGACGAAGGAGCTCACCAAGGAGGACCTGGTCCGGGTCCTCACGGAACCCAACAACTCGCTGGTGCGCCAGTACCAGCACCTCTTCGAGCTCGACGGAATCGAATTGGACTTCACCCGCGGCGCCCTGCTGGCCATCGCGGCCCAGGCCAACGAGCGCAAGACCGGCGCCAGGGGGCTGTCCTCCATCATGGAGCGCACCCTGTCGGACCTCATGTTCGAGCTGCCGAGCCGCGACGACGTGGCCCGCGTGGTCATCACCCGCGAGCACGTCAACGGCGTCGGCGCCGCCGAGCTGTACACGGACCGTTCCTCCGAGCGGGTGCGCAGCGCCTGAGGGGCTCTGTGATGGGGAACGGGTCAATGGGGGACGAGGCGGCGGGCCCCGCCGACCGCGGCGTGACGGGGATCCCCGAGGCGCTCGCCGAGGCGCGCCGCACCATCGACAACATCGACGCCGCGCTCATCCACATCCTCGCCGAGCGCTTCCGCTGCACGCAGCGCGTGGGGCACATCAAAGCGGTCCACGACCTGCCCCCGGCCGATCCCGAGAGGGAGGCGCGCCAGGTCGCGCGCTTGCGGGCGCTGGCGGTCCGCTCCGGCCTGGACCCGGACTTCGCGGAGAAGTTCCTGTCCTTCATGGTGCGCGAGGTCATCCGCCACCACGAGGACATCAAAGCCGAGTACGAGGGCGCGGGATAGCGGGCCGTGCCTCGTCGGTTCGTTACCGAATTGTGACGGGAACTGGGATTTTGGTACTAGGGGAGCGCCTTCCCCGCCCCCACGGTTACTGAGAGAGGTTGTTTCCGGTCTGACTCCAGGGTTCCTTTAAGGAAACTTCCAGGGATGCCGTCTTGAATGTTCAACTGCGAGCGTGATCCGCCGCAAAGACACGTACATTCAAGGAGTTTTCCCATGAAGAAACACCGCCCCGCCCGTGCCTTCGCCGCAATCGGCCTGGCTGTCGCCGTCGGCGTCCTCGGCGCCTGCTCCAACGGCAACTCGGGCGCCGCTGGCAACAAGCCCTCCGCCAGCGCGTCGAGCACCGTCAAGTCCGCGGACGACGCGAACCTGATCTTCGCGCAGTGCATGCGCGGGAAGGGCTTCGACGTGCCCGACACCGGTTTGACCCCGGACAACCTCTCCGACACCTCGGAGGCGTTCAACAACGCCCTCAACGAGTGCCAGCAGGAGATCGGCCCGGCGCTGGGCGAGGAGAACGACCTCACGAAGGACGCCGACGCCCAGCAGCAGCTCGTCAAGGGCGCTGAATGCCTGCGCGGACTCGGCTACGACGTGCCGGATCCGGAGCCGGGCAAGGGCCTCAACGTCAAGGACGTCCCGCAGGACGCCCTGCAGAAGTGCTTCAACAACCAGGGGGCCCAAACCAAATGACGACGGAGTCGACGGAAACGAAACCGCCGCGTAAGCGCCGGATGCTCGTCGTCGGTGCCTGCGCTGCACTGGCGGTCGCCCTCGCAGGGGTGGGAACCGCCTACGCGCTGGGCAAACTGCCCGGCGGCGAGCAGAACCAGTCGGAGGGCAACGTCTTCACGGGAAGCACCGGCGTGGTGACCCGCGGCACCCTGGAAGGGGAGACGACCGCAGTGGGAACCCTGCGCTACGCGGACCAGTACAAGTTCCGCGGCGCCTTCGAAGGCGTCATCACGAAACTCCCCACCCCGGGCACGACGCTCCACCAGGGGGACATGATCCAGCAGGTCGGCGACGAGCCCACCTACTTCATGCACGGGGCGACCCCCGCGTGGCGGGCCTTCGAACCCGACATGAGCAACGGCGACGACGTCACCCAGCTGGAGACCGCGCTCAAAGAACTCGGGTACTTCACCGGCGAGCCGAACACCCACTACGACTGGCTGACGCGCGCCGCCATCCAGAAGTGGCAGAAGGACAAGGGCCTCACGCAGAACGGGATCCTCCCGCTGGGCCGCGTGGTCTTCGCGCCCGAGGACCTGCGGGTCGGCACGATGATCGCCCGCCTCGGCGACCGCGCGACCCTGGAGACCGACCTGTTCAACGTGTCCAGCACCCGCCAGGTGATCAGCGCCAACCTCAAACTGGCCGACCAGAAACTGGGCGTCGTGGGCAACAGCGTCAAGATCCGCCTACCCGGCGGTGAGACCACCACGGGGACGATCTCCACCGTGGAACCGCCCACCGACAAGGGATCCGCGTCCGGCGACCAGAAGGGCTCCGGCTCGGGTTCGGGTTCCGGCTCGGGATCCGATTCCGCCAGTGACAAGGAGCGCGTCATCCCGATCACCGTCACCCCCGACGACCCGTCGGCGACGGAGGGCCTCCAGGAGGCGTCCGTGTCGCTGGGCCTGGTCAGTGAGAAGCGCGAGAACGTCCTGTCCGTGCCGCTGGGCGCGCTCATCGCCCTCACGCCCGACCAGTTCGGCGTCGAGGTGGTGAACGACGACAACACCATCCGGAAGGTGCCGGTCAAGACCGGTCTTTTCGCCGGGGACCGCGTTGAGGTGACCAGTGACGAACTGTCCGAGAACCAGCGCGTGGTGGTGCCCGACCGATGAGCCGAATACTCTCACTGCACGACGTGCGCCGCACCTACGGCCAACCGCCCGTGGCGGCGTGCGCCGGGGTCAGCCTCTCGATCGACCGGGGTGAGTTCGTCGCCATCGTCGGCCCCTCCGGGTCGGGCAAGTCCACCCTGCTCAACCTCATCGGGACACTGGACCGCCCCACCTCGGGCACTGTGGAGATCGACGGGATCGACGTGTCGCGCCTGTCGGACCGCAGGCTGTCGGGACTGCGGGCGCACCTGATCGGCTTCGTGTTCCAGCAGTTCCACCTCAGCGAGGGCATGACCGCCATCGACAACGTCGCGGACGGCCTGCTCTACCTGGGAGTGCCCCGGGCCGAGCGCCGCCAGAAGGCGGAGAGGGCCCTCATCCGGGTCGGGCTGTCGCACCGGCTCCACCACAAGCCCCACCAGATGTCGGGCGGCGAGCGCCAGCGCGTCGCCATCGCCCGCGCGGTCGTGGGGGACCCCCCGCTGCTGCTCGCGGACGAGCCCACGGGCAACCTCGACTCCGTGTCGGGCGCGTCCATCGTGGAACTGCTCCACGAGCTCCACGAGCAGGGGACGACCATCGTCGTCATCACGCACGACAACGACCTCGCGATGAAACTGCCCCGCCAGGTCGCCATCAAGGACGGACGCATCGTCCACGACTCCGCCGCGAAGGAGGTGGCCCATGTCTGAGGACTCCAAACCGATGTACTCGAAGCTGCGCTGGTCCGACGTGGCGCGCCTGGGCGGGACGGGCATACGCTCGCGCCCCACGCGGGCGGTCCTGTCGGCCCTGGGCATCGCCATCGGCATCGCGGCGATGGTGGGCGTCATCGGCGTGTCGACCTCCAGCCAGGCCCAGCTCGCCGAGCAGCTGCGGGCGCTGGGCACCAATATGCTCACCGCCCAGGCCGGCGAGGACCTGTCCGGGTCGTCCACGCGCCTGCCTGATGACGCGGTCGGCCGGATGCGGCTCATCGACGGGGTGGAGAAGGCGACCTCCACGGCCACCCTGTCGGGGGTGTCCGTCTACCGCTCCCGCCTCGCCGACAAGAACGCGACGGGCGGCATCCTCACCATGGCGGCCGAGCAGTCCCTGCTCGACGTGGTGGCGGGCTCCGTGGCCCGGGGGACGTGGCTCAACGAGGCGACGGCCACGTACCCGGCGACGGTCCTCGGCGCGAAAGCCGCCCAGCGCCTCGGCGTCGTCGAGCCCGGCACCCAGGTGTGGATCGGGCACACCTCGTTCACAGTCGTCGGCATCCTCGATCCCGTGACCCTGGCGCCCGAGCTCGACAACTCCGCCCTGATCGGGTCGAGCATCGCCGAGCAGCAGTTCAGCTTCGACGGGAAGCCGACCACTGTCTACGAGCGCTCCACCGAGGACAGGGTCGAGGACGTGCGCGCCCTCCTGGGCCCCACGCTCAGCCCGAAGAACCCGACCTCCGTCAAGGTCTCGCGGCCCTCCGACGCCCTGGCCGCGAAGAACGCCGCGGACCAGACCTTCACGGCGCTGCTGGTGGGGGTCGGTTCGATCGCCCTGCTGGTCGGCGGCATCGGCGTGGCGAACACGATGATCATCTCCGTTCTGGAAAGGCGCAGGGAGATCGGCCTGCGGCGGTCGCTGGGGGCCATGCGCGGGCACATCCTCGTGCAGTTCCTGGCCGAGGCGCTGCTGCTGGCGTTCCTGGGCGGGGCCGCGGGGTGCGTGCTCGGCATCGGCGTCACCTTCGGGATGAGCGCGGCGAACGGATGGCCATTCACCCTGCCGTGGTACGTGGTCGTCGCCGGCCTGTCCGTGACAGTGGGGATCGGGGCCGTCGCAGGCCTCTACCCAGCGGTGAGGGCCTCGCGCACACCGCCCACCGCGGCGCTCAACGCGCAGTAGCGCCCCGGACCCCCGATCGCCCCCCCGATGGGGAGCCCCCGCCTGATGGGGAGCGCTTGGCGGGAAAACCCGCGATGGGGAGCGCCCGCGCCCGTCGGCCACGTGCCGACGGGCGCGGCGGCGCATGCGGGCGCGGCGCGGGGCTCATGGGGGAAACAGCTGGGAGCGGTCCTGCCCGAATAGGAGAACTGGGCGGGAGCGGCGCGCTCCCATGTGGGAAGCGGGCGGGAGCGGTGGCCCTCGCGAGTGGGAAGCGGGCGGGAGCGGTGGCCTTCGCGAGTGGGAAGCGGGCGGGCGTCCCGAGCCCGCCCCTGCGCTCGACAACAGTGGTACCGTCGAACGGAACCGAATCGAAAGGCAGACTATGACATCGCCCTACACCCAGCCCGATCCGAACGCAGATAGTCGCGGACAGGGGAGCGGTGCCCCCGGTTACGGCGGTTCGGCCCAGCCCTACGCGCCGCCCGGTGGCTCGGCCCAGCCTTACGCGGCGCCCGGTGGCTCGGCTCAGCCTTACGCGGCGCCCGGTGGTTCTGCTCAGCAGTACGGAGCGCCTGGCGGTTCTGCCCAGCAGTACGGAGCGCCCGGTGGATCTGCTCAGCCCTACGCGGCGCCCGGCGGTTCTGCCCAGCAGTACGGGGTCCCGGGTGGTTCTGCCCAGCCTTACGCCGCGTCCGGTGGTTCTGCCCAGCAGTACGGAGCGCCCGGCGGGACCGGGGCAGGATGGGAGTCCTCGGGCGCGCAGCCCTACGCCCAAGGGGCCCCGGCGGGCGGCGCACCCGGACAGGGGGGCGGCGCCTACCGGTACCAGCGCGACGACACCGCCCCCATCCCCCTGACGGCGGACTCCATCGTGATGCCGAGTGCGAAGGGCGCGGCGTGGGTGGCGTTCATCCTGTCCGTTCCCTTCATCGCGGGATCGATCTGGAACGTGATCTACCTCGGCGGCGAGGGGACCGTCCTGGGGATCGTCGTCCTCGCTTTTTTCGGGGCGTTCCTGCTCTTCGGCGGGTTCCTCTTCCGCTCCTCGTCGATGACCATCGACGCCACCGGGTTCCACGCCAAGAACATGGTGCGGTCTGCCGACGTGCCGTGGCCGGCCTCGCGGACCGGGTTCTACGTGCGGGTCGAGAGGAAGCGCAGGGGGGCCAGCGCTCTTATGAGCGAGGTCTCCGCCCGTGTCATCACTCCCGATGGGCGGGCCATGCCGCTCACCGGCATCGCCTGGGCCGGGATCGACGTGGCGGAAATGGAAGTGAAGGGCATCACGCAGTGCTGGCGGCTGTGGAACTGGGCGGTGGCCAAGGGCTTCACCCGCGAGACCGGCCAGTACGTGGAGCTCAGCGGCCTCGGCATCCAGCAGGCCATGCGGTCCAAACAAGAGCACCTCTACGGCATCGTCCGCGGTTGACCCGATGCGGGGCCATCGCTACAAGTGCAGGGCGTCGGCGTGCGGCCCAATCCCCCTGGACGCCGACACCGTCACCGTTCCCCTGGTGAAACCCGTGGAGTGGATCTCGGTCCTGCTGTCCACTGCGGCCGCGGCCGTTTCCCTGGCTGTCGTGGTGGCAACGAGCGGGCTTTCCGCGTCCTCCGTCATCATCTACTGTGTCTGCGCGGCGGTGTGCCTGGCGGAAATCGGAATCATGGCGGTGCTCTGCGTCACCATCGACTCCACTGGTTTCCATGTGAGGTCCGTCTTCGGGCGGCGCACTGTTCCCTGGCCCGCCTCGAGGACCGGACTGTTCCCCGTCCTCGTCACGGTGCGGCGCCGCTTGCCCAGGGCAACGGTCTGCGTGGTGGCCCCGGACGGCCGGTGGGTGACGATGCGCAGCCTCGGGTGGTGCCGCATGTCGAAGGAGGAAGCCGTGTCCCTCGCGGTCCTCCACTGCTCGCGCATCTGGAACTGGGGTGCGGCCAAGGGGTACACCCGGGAGACCGGCGCCTACACGCCGCTGCGCAACCCGCGCATGCAGCAGGAGCGCAGCCAGATCGAGTGGGCGTTCGGGATCCTCCCCACCACTCCCGCACCCCACGAGGTCCGCTGGACCACCTGAACGGGCGGCAGCAGTGCCGTTGGCCCTGCCATCGCCATTGGGACCGGGGGGAGGCGCGCCAACGGACGGCGGTGCCGTTGCCCCTGCCAGCGCCAGCACTCCCACCTCGGGGGGGTGAAGGAGGGCGGCGGTGCCCCCGGGTGAGGAGAGATCCCCCGTCGACCACCACCTCGGTGGGCGAAGGGGGGCGGCGGTGCCCCCGGGTGGTCCAAAATGCGTCTGAGTCTCGGGCTTTTCCGGGGGATCCCCGGATGGCTGTTCCAAAATGCGTCTGAGTCTAGGCGAAATCGCGGGAATCGGTCCGAAACCGTCGAACTCAGACGCATTTTGGACCACTACGCCCCGACGCCGCCGAAACACGGCGAAACCCAGACGTATTTTGGATCATTACGGCACCCGGACGGCGACCCACCACATCACCGCGACGGCGGAGGCCGCAACCGGGCCGGCCCGCAGCAGGACGCGCGCCGCTCAGCGCCCGAGGACTCTCCCCATCGTGCGACTGCCGGTGCACGCCTCGGGAGCCCGTTCGGGTACTCCGTATAGTGCTGGGCACTCCGTACAGCGCAACGCCGGAACCGCCGTGCGCCGCCGGGGCGCCTGCTGGTGGGGGCTACAACACGTCGGTCTGCCCGCGCCGGGAGCGGCTCACTCCTCGACGGGTCCGCCGTAGAGCTCGTCGATGACGGGGGCCAGGCGGCGCACGGCCACGGTGCGCTTGACCTTCAACGACGGGGTGAGCAGGCCGTTCGCCTCGGTGAAGTCCGAGGTGAGCACCTTGAACTTGCGGATCGACTCGGCGCGCGAGACGTGCTCGTTCGCCCCGTCCACCGCCTTCTGCAAGGAGGCCAGGACCTCGACGTTCGTGGCCGCCTCGGCGACGCTCATGACCGGCAGGCCGTGGGACTCCAGCCACACGGGCAGCATCTCCGCGTCCAGGGTGATGAGCGCTGCCACGAAGGGCCGCTGGTCGCCGACCACCAGGACCTGGGAGATCAGCGGGTGGGAGCGCATCGGGTTCTCCAGGGCGGCCGGGGCCACGTTCTTGCCGCCGGCGGTCACGATTATCTCCTTCGCGCGGCCCGTGATCCTCACGTACCCGTCGCGGTCCAAGGAGCCCAGGTCGCCGGTCTTGAACCAGCCGTCCTCGGTGAAGCAGGCGGCGGTGGCCTCGGGGTCGTTGTTGTAGCCGTGGAAGACCGACGGGCCCTTGAGCAGGATCTCGCCCTCGTCGGAGACCCTGAAGGACATGGGGGGCAGCGCCGGGCCGACGGTGCCGATCTTCGACAGGCGCGGGGTGTTGACCGAGACGGGGCCCACGGTCTCCGTCAGGCCGTAGCCCTCCAGGACGGGGATGCCCAGGCCCCGGTAGAAGTGGCCGAGCCAGGTCGCCAGGGGCGCCCCGCCCGACACGATGTAGCGGGCGTTCCCGCCGACCAGTTTGAGGATGGTCTGGAACACCAGCTTGTCCGCCAGGGCGCGCTGGGCGCGCAGCGAGCGCGACGGGCCCTCCGGGGTGTCCAGCGCCTTGGAGTACTCGATGGCCACGTGGGCGGCCCACCGGAAGATCCGCCTCTTCGCGCCCTTCGAGGCCTTCGCGTCCGCCGAGTTGTAGATCTTCTCCAGGACGCGCGGCACGACCAGTAGGTAGGAGGGCCGGAAGGAGGCCAGGTCGGGCAGCAGGTTCTTGATGTTCGACACGTGCGCCATGACGCCGTTGCCGCTGATCTGGAAGACCTGCAGGAAGCGCGCGAACACGTGGGCGAGCGGCAGGAAAAGCAGCAGCCGGGAGTCCTCTCCCGCCGCGATTTCGGGCATCCACGCGTGCGAGTTGAGGCACAGGTTCGTGAAGTTCTCGTGGGTGAGCACCGTGCCCTTGGGGGTGCCCGTCGTCCCGGACGTGTACACGATCGTGGAGATGTCGTCCTTCGTCAGGGCCCCGGTGCGCGCGGCGACGGTGGCGCGGGGCACTCCGGCTCCGTCGGCGACCAGGGTCTCGATGGCTTCGGAGTCCAAGGAGAGGACGACGACGTGGTGGCGCCCGGTCCGCTCGGCGGCCGTGCGCACGATCTCCGCCAGGGACACGGTCTCGGTGACGACCAGGTCGACGTCGGCGTCGGAGAGCACGTGGGCGACCTGCTCGATGGAGCTCGTCTCGTAGATGGGCACGGGCACCAGGCCCGCGCTCCAGCACGCGAAGTCGAGCAGCGTCCACTCATAGCGGGTGCGGCTCATGATCGCGACCCTTTGGCCGGGTTCCAGCCCGCGCGCGATGAGCCCGGCGGCCACCTGCTGGACCTCCTCGTGGAAGTCCCGGGCGCTCACCGGCCGCCACGCATCGCCCATGCCCAGTTTGCGCAGGATGAGCGGGCGGCGGGGGCTGCGGCCCACGCGGTCCTGCAGCAGGCGGGGGATCGTGCAGGTCTCGTCGATGCGCACCAGGGTGGGGGCGTGCCACTCCAGGGCATGGGTGGCGCCCCCGCTGGTGGGCGCGGGCACGGGCACGGCCTCGAGCTCCTGGGCGCCGTCGTCCGACGAGGCGGGGGCCGGGCTGTCACTCATATCTGCTCCTTCGTCTGTGGCACGCATGGGCCCTATCCTACGGCACCGTAGGGTGGGGGAGGGGCGGAACCGTAATCCGCGCAGTTCTGGCGCGAAGGAATGGAACCATGTTGCCCGAGATCAATGCTTCGCGGACAGAGGGCACGTGCTCACCCAGGCCATTATAATGCAAAGCAGACTGTTGTTCGTGCCGCTACGTTCTGTCCATGGGTCGAGGATGGCGGTCTTGTCGGCGGGGTGCTGCGGTCGGCCCTTTCGTCCAAAACAACTGCTACGGTAAGGGAAGGAAGTGTGCTATCCTCATCAAGGCTTGCCAAGTCACTCTACTTCGAAAGGGAAAGTCGGCGTGTTGTTCAAAGATATTGAGTTCGGATATGCGGATGCTAGTACCGAGGCTCAAACAAGGCCGGAATTGCTTTTGGATGCGTTTTATGATACCGATATTGCAAATGATGTGTGGAAGGGGCATCGTTTTCTTCTTCTTGGGCCAAAAGGGGCGGGGAAGTCTGCCGTTGCGTGGAGGTTTCAGCTCGAGGCGGAAAGGTCGCCGGTAAGTTTTGTAAAGATTCTGCAGTTAAACGACTTTTCCTTCAATGCGTTCTCCAAAATTAAAATAGATGAAAACGAGGACTCTGCAAGGTATGTTGCGACGTGGAAGTTCTTGCTGTATTCGCAGTTTCTGCACCTTCTTAACGATGATCAATCGTTACGGCGACCGCATGACGGCTCTTTCGATAAGTTTCTGAATTCACTTAGACAGACTGGAATCCTTCCTTCGGTGGAGTTGGGCGCGATGGTGGTGAAAGTGAAGAGTAAAAGGATTCAGGCGGAAATCAGGGGAATGGTTGGGCTTTCAGCAAGTCGCGCTTCTGAGTCTCATTTGGCTGAAGTGTCGACACTAATTGAAATGCTGGAGAGGAGTATGCGAGCGGTAAGTTCGGATTGTGAGTTTCGAATTATCATAGACGGGCTGGATGACCTGCTATCTAATACTGATAAGCAGTATAATATACTGGCGTCTCTTGTTCATGCGGTGAAGCGCGTAAATGAGGTTCTGGCAAAAACTAGATTGAACGCGAAGGTCATCCTATTGATGAGAACTGATCTCTACGACAGTCTTCCTGGCACTAATTTGAGTAAGTGGAATAGGGATTATGGCGTGAGGATGGAGTGGTATGATGAGTCGGAATCGGCGTCAGAGTCTAAGCTGTATAAACTTGTCAATCTTCGTGCGACCATTTCTTGTGGGGAAAAGGTTAATGTTGTTAATAAGTGGCTTCCTCCGCGTGTGCGGGGGCAAGAGGTTGAGAAGTACTTGCTAGAGCTCACCCGTCATCGGCCGCGTGATGTAATTCAGCTGTTCAATGAGCTCAAGGCGCGGTCCCGTGGCGGGCGTTTGTCACATGACCAGGTTCTTGAGGCTGAGAAGGCGTACTCGCGGAACTACCTTCTGAGTGAAATGAAGGATGAACTTCGAGGTATACTCGATGTTGAACAGGCGAAGTGTGCCTTCGATATTGTATTCTCAATAAGGAAGATTGAGTTTACGCTAAGGGATGCGTATGAGGCTGCTGATGTGTATGGTGTCGATAACAAGGGGGTTCTTCGGATACTTCGACAGTTGTTCGAATGTGGAGCTATCGGGGTGGTCGACAGGGGGAGGAGTGGGAAGCACACAACATTTAAATATAGAAATCCGGTCGCAGTCTTCAGTACAAACGCTGACTATATTGTGCATCGTGGAATTAGGGAAGTGGCTAACTTGATAAGGGGTTCTGCTTGCTAGATAGATTGCCCTATTATGGATGAATCGCCCGGCCTTGTCAGCCGGGACAAGTCCACGGTGTCGCGCGAGAATCGCCCGAACAGGTGGTACAGCTCGGTGGTGCTCCGGATGTGGTGCTACTACAGGGCGGCCGTCGCCCGCGACAAGAGTCGGCGCAGGGCACAGCGGTATTCGCACGCGCCCTTGATGGCCGTTCCCCGGCGCGGAGATAAAGTCTGCTCCGGGACCGTAGAGTACTCCGCGCCAGTTCCCAGCAGTCGGGTAAGACCTGCGATGGCGGCTCCTTCGAAGCGCAGCTGACGGTCGGAGCGTATCGACCGCGCGCTCAGCAGAACGCGCGGAGCACACACCGCCCGGTCCTCCAGGAACAACACCGCCATACAGGTGCTCTCCCGGCAGATCCAGCGGCGTTCCCACCGCGATCCGTCTCGGTGCTGCCACCCCGGCGCGCGCCTACCACTTCAATCACGGTCCGGCCATCGCATCCAGCGGCAACCCCGCAGCCGCCGCACCCAGCAATAGGGCCGCACGCCTCGATCTCCAGGACCATCCTCGCGTCGGACCGCACAGCGGCGGTGAGGTCAAAGCTGTCTATAATACTAAGGAGTCATCTGAATGCACCAACGGTGCGCATCATCATTAAACTTGGAAAGAACATCGTTCACCACCTTGCGTGAAACTTTATCTAGCTTTTCGTTTCCGAAGTATAAGGATTCTTCCGTCAGATCAAGGCATTTTAGAGTCTTTGCGATACTGTACACTTTTGAATAGGGGATATCTATCCTAATCAGGCTCTTCTTGTAAATGTCGGAATAACTCAGTGGGGTTATGAGTCTTGGGCTTGTGTAGGTAAAGTTTCCGGATTGGCGCACAGTTCTCCTTCCTATTTTTGTTCCTTTAAAGCAAATAGTTGCGCCGTCGTTAGTGAAAATTATTTTTTCCAAGAGTTGGCGGTCTCTGTCGTCGGAAGAGTCCATAACCTTCGGAGGAAAAAACTCCTTGTTCACCGTTAGTGGCTCTACAATCCACACGGAACAACAACGTTCCTCATCAAACTTTTCAGCTTTTCGATCTAGATGATCCATCGCTCCGGAAACGGCAAAGAATAAGGCGACTAGAGGATCGGATGACCAGTCTAGTAAATTAGTGGGAAGGCCATAATGCTGAGCAAGTTCTAGTCGGTGAACATAATTTGAAGGGCAGTTGATGCCATTCGACTCGGCCGTTTCCGTAAAGGTGTCTAGAAGACGCTTCTCTGAGGGGAAGAGTGCTGTTGCGGACCTCCCAGAAACGTATACGCTTTCGACAGGAGTATGCGACGAATCTATTCCATGTCGCCATAGACCGGGCAATAGGCCCCATTCGCATCGGGCTTGTCCGCGATACCACAGTTCTCGATTCGGTGCTTTTTGTCGCAAGTTGACAATTAAACCTATATAACTCTCAAGTGATTCGCATTGGTGAGTTTTCATTGTTCACCTATTTTCTAATTCAATCCTGGACGGCGCTTGTTGCAGGGAGCGAGGTTGACGTAGTGACTCCTGGTGGGGTTTGGAGTGCTGAAACTCGTTTCCGGTTCCGAGAGAACGTGACCAATGTTAATGTACGGTGGTCGACCTGGAGTGCCGTTGTCTCATGGAACACGTCACGCTTGCTGGACATTGCTCATGTCGCCACCCAGACGGACCTCGAGGGCGTATTATGTTACTGGTCGGTACGGATGAAGTCTTTGGGGTATCAAGGATGGCTTGAGTTCTGAGGGTGAGGTCCTGGTGGCGTCAAGGGGTGGTGGCAATGAGTTGGATGAATGCTTCTTGTGGGGTGAGGTAGTCGAGAGTGGCGCGGTGGCAGTTGTTGAGTTCGTCGGCGATGGTGTCGAGGTAGGGTTGGTGGCTGGTGATGGGGTGCCTTTGGGCAGGTAGCGGCACATGAGGCGGTTGGTGTTCTCGTTTGTGCCTCTCTCCCAAAAGCTCTGGGGGTGGGCGAAGAACACGCCCGGCCTACGGGGGCGACGCCCCTGGGACTGGTGGCGGGCCATTTCACTCCTCTGGTCCCAGGTCAGGGCGCTCATCGCGTCGTCGGGCAGTGCGCGGATACGGCGGGTGAGGGCGTCCACACCAGGCCTTGCCCTCCCGGCCTCGGGGGAAGGTCCGCCAAGACGAGGTAGCGCGTGGCGCGCTCGACCAGGGGCGCCCACCGCGCTGGCTCCGCTTTTTGCCGATGACCAGGTCACGCCCACTCAGCCCGCCGCGTAACACCCGGTCGTCGATGTCAGGGCGACCGCCAGGAACCTCATGCTCGCGATCGGGAGTTCGCGCCCGCTGATCTGGCGGGGCGGACATGACACGGGCCCGGGGCGGACATGACACGGGCCCGCAGAACAGGGCCCGGCATCGAGGGCACGCTCCTTGGGACGTGCACGTCGGCGTGCGGCCATGCGTTCCGCCTCCCCGTCCCTGTAACGGACGTCGGCGCCCGCGTTGCGCTTGATTCCGCCCCTGATCACCAACAGCAACGGGCAGAGCATTCTGGCGATGCGCGCCTAGCTGTTGTGGGGTGTGAGGTTGTTGTCGTGGGGTAGCGGCCCCTGGCAGGATGTGGAGTGTCGAAGTCCGTGTCCTGGCCCGGGAGGCCGCTATCGTGTCCCACCCTAATGCACCGTTGACCGTCGAAGAACGAGGACGTGTGGTGGTGCGCATTGCTTCTGGTGTGCCGATCGCCCATGTTGCGGCCCAGATGGGTGTTTCGCGGGTGACCGCGTCCAAGTGGTGGCACCGTTACAAGGACGAGGGCGGGGCCGGCCTGGGGAACAGGTCATCGCGCCCCCACCATTGCCCCGGTGTGCTGGAGGCGCGGTGGGTGGAAGAGATCGAGGGCATGCGCCGCACCCACAAGTGGTCCGCGGCCCGCATCAGCTCCCGGACTCGGGCAGCGCCATGGGGTGCGCCACCCGTCCGCGCACTGTGGGCCGGTGGCTCGAGCGCCTGGGGATCAGTCGCAGAAGGGACCTGGACCCCACGGGCGGGCCTGAGCGTCGAGCCTGTCATTTTTTCTGTGTATGCGGGTTAGAGGTAGGGGGTGATCCGGTCGGGGTAGGCGGTGGTGAGTTGGGCGAGGGCTTGTTTTGCAGTTGGTGGTGAGTTGGCCTTGGATGAGACGGGGTGGGGCGGTGCGTTTGCTGGCGGGTTTGCCCTGGTCCTTGTCGCGTTCGCGGGCGTGTTCGTCGCTGTTGCGGGTCTGCTGGCCACAGTAGTTCAACTGCGGCCTCGTCGGAGGGGAAGTGACCGCGGTTCTTGGTCACCCTTGCGCAGTTGGTAGTTCAAGGACTCAATAGCGTTGGTGGTGTACACGACGCGGCGCAGCATGGGCGGGAAGTCCAGGAACGGCGTAAACCGGCCTTGGCCCTCTCCCGCGTCGCCACCGTCTGGGGGTAGCGGGCCGGGGGTCGGACTCGGCGAAGTCCTCCAAGGCTCCGAGGGCCGCCTCCTCGCCCAGCGTGGTGCGGGTGCGCTTGGGAGCGGCGGCGGCCCTCCTCGTGGTCCCTTGTAGGGGACGAACCGCATGGAGGAGCGGATCAGGTGGTACCCGCGCAGGCCCGTGGGCCCTGGACTGGGGCCAGGTGGCCACGGGCTGCCTCCGTGGTGGGCTGGTGGGCCCGTCGCATTCCCCCGCGCGCTCCGCTCCTTGGCGGGAGGCGCCCGCCTCTACGATCAAGCGCGCCCCGCCACGCCCCTGTCGCGCCGGTTCGACCGCACGCGGCGCCGGTCAAGGACGGTTCCCTCACCGCGTCTTTGACCCAGACGCCCCGCGTGCTCAACAGCCCGTCCACGGCTGCTCCCACGGCGATGCAGCCACTGCGGTCGGGGTGCCCTGGTGGTCGGCGCGGGGCCGTGGGCGCGGATCGCGCCCGGGGGTGGACCACGGGGTAGACCGCCTCCAAAGGCCCGCGCGCGCCGCCCTCTGGACGGCCCCGGGGCGCACCGCGTCGGTGATTTTCGGGGACTGTCCTGTCCCCGCTCAGAGGCCGCCCCGATCGTGGACGCCAGGCGGTGGCCGATTCGCGCACCGTCATGCCCGGGCGTACAAGCTGATGATCATCGAATCCAGGCCGCC
>ERZ773042.664-NODE-664-length-22931-cov-4.064041_pt1 | contig 22931 bp, 19 predicted proteins | sample MGYA00511664_ERZ773042 | MGnify/ENA primary metagenome ERZ773042 (study PRJEB29015, sample SAMEA2737984) | human oral metagenome | biome: human oral; feature: human-associated habitat; material: dental | place: China | collected 2036 ... | reverse complement strand
AAAGGCAATTTCTTCACCAATTTCTTCACCGCCTTAAAGTCGGCCTTTGTCTTCGCGTAGCAGGCTATACCCTTAAATCGTGGTTCGTCCCATGCATAGCGCTTCTTATTTTTACTGAAATCGAGCCTTTTGAGCTTTGAATCACTACCAAGTCCAAAGAAATTTAATGAAACAGACTCTAATTCTGACACATTGCTTACATCTATAGAATCAATCTTTAAAAAATATGGGTCACGAAGAGATATACGACGTATAACATTATCTCCCACCTTTTCTGGAACAACAATATCAGGACCGGTTTTTTCTATGTCTATCATCTTAAGACAGTTGTCCTTATCTACATAGAACCTATCCTTATCCGTAGTAATTAAATTACAGCTACTTAGTGCTACCAATATAACACACGACAGCATAACTATAGTCACCGCTAAATATTTACTCTTCATTTGCTCTCCATATTTATTTAAACTCTATGTTCAATTTGATTTTTTAATCAGCGGAAATAGTATTATTTAAAGCTAATTATCTTTCAATTTCTCTTTCACCCTCTCGATTTCTTCTTTAGTCCAATATTTTATCTCCGCATTAGTTTCCCCTATTATCTCGGTTCCTTCATCAACTTCAATTCTTTCTAACTTAGGGTTATTGGATACATCTAAAACTTTCACATTGCTATCAAAAACTTTTACCGTTTCAAGCTCAGGATTATTGGAAATATCGATTTCTTCAAGAGGTCCACCCCAATATATAAAATACTTGAGTTTTTTCAGCTTTTTTATATCGATAGTCTTTATATTGGCGTTTTCTATGTCCACTTGTTCGAGATTAGTATTGTTGGAAAAATCAATACTTTCAAGAGGCCCATTAATGTAGTTAAAGTATTTAAGTCTTTTTAGCAATTTAAAATCAAGTTTTTTTATAGATGTTTTATATAAACAAACTGACTTACAGTTCTCATTAAAAGTAATTTCTTCTAATGCTTTGGTTTCAAAGATATGTACACTTTTGACCTTTTTATTCTTACTAAAATCAATTCTTTTGAGCTTTGAATGACTACCGGCTCCATAAAGCCTTAATGTAAAAGTTTCTAACTCAGATACATTGCTAACATCTATTGAATCGATTTTTGAAAAATGTGAGCTTTCAAGATATATGTCATGTATAACCGTATTTCCCACCTTTTCAGGAACAATAATATTAGAACCGTTTTTTTCTATGTCTATCATTGTAAGACGGTTGTCCTTATCTACATAGAACCTATCCCTATCTGTAGTAATTAAATTACAGCTGCTTAGTATTATCATTAGGATACAAGATAATATGATTGCATTTACTGATAAATATTTACTCTTCATATATTCCTCCGTGTTATTTTTTATTCTTAATAGGATTACACTCATAATATGCACATTCTAATTCATCTAAATTATCATATTCATCGTCATTATAACTATATGCATTTTCCCCTAACCTTTCATTAAGTTCCTTAAGCCTTTCATTCACAGCCTCTGGGTTATCATACACATCTACCATCTTTATAGGTTTCATTTTATAGTGCCTAAACACCTTGTTGTAGAACTCCAGCTTATTCTTTGTCTCATTGGTTGGATATATGTCATAAATAAGGGTGCCTTTCTTTTGTCCAGGTTCTGCAACTGAGGCTCTAACTTTCAGTTTATTTGTCACAGCTCCTATATCTCCAGATTTGATGCCAAAATCTTCATTTCTACCTGGTGAATTTATCATATCTATATCATATTTAGCTAATTCATACAAAATCTGCTCTCCGACTGTCATCTCTGGGCAAAAAACTATCACACCAATATCAACTGCTAATTTAAAGGCATCCATTGCATAGTCTGCTCCGTCCTTTCGCATTAAATTCTTTAAGTATTCAATCTTTGCATTATTCAAATCCCCTGAAGTGAATATTGGATCTGTAGACACATCAAGCGTTGTATGTGACTCTGTGGATACTATTATTGTTGCATGATTGGATTCAGATCTTATATACCGACTGTATTCATAATTATAATGACCGTCTTTTAGTAATATTTTTCCTATTTTAAATGTAGCGTTTCTGGTCAGGGCTATCTTCATTATTGTGCACCTTTCGAGAATACTTGAATCTACAGTTTTAGTGCTTGTCATGCAATATACCCTCGTTGCAACATCCATAGTTAACGCAAGTTCGTATGCACTGTCTTTCAACTCCATTACACCATCAATTGTACTTCTATATGCATGCTTAATAACCTTATTCATATCCTCGGGTTTTGCCTTAAGGATTAGGAATTTTACATATTCTTGATACGCTTTTAATTCCGCAGGTGTCATTTCAGCAACAGATAAATTGGAAAACTTTTCTACGAAATCTTCGTTAAGCCTTCCCTTGGTCAGCATCTCTTTATTATATTTATCAAATAAGAGCTTTTCCATCTCTACCGCCCATACAGGTAACTCTTGGAACCTAAATCCACTTTTCCCCGATCCTTTAAGTTCTGCAATGCACCTACCTATCTTTGTCATAGCAGCTTTTTCCGCTAAAAACAGTTCATTTGTTTTTCTTTCTATCTCATCAATCTTTTCTAACTTCCTATTCATTATAGCGATAATCTTTTCTGCCCTTGTCTTTATATAAGTATTTCTATTAATCTGCAATCCGCAATAACTAGCAAGAATAGGACTAAGTTCAAGTTGTATCTGCTTATGCCTATAATCTTCAATTCTCTTAGCACATCTTGCCTTTATTCCTTCTTGCACATCTATAATTCTGTTAATGATGTCTTCATTGAGCTTCTCATCTCCTACACTCATTATCATGGTATCGCAAGCCTTGGATATGTCCTCAGCAATAATTATAAACATATCCATCAGTGTTTCATAGCAATATAGCTGGTTTAATACCGCCTTAGCCGTCATGCCCTTTAGTTTGGGCGATCCGAAGGAGTACCTGGCAATGGTGGACTTTGCTTTCTTGTAATGAGAACTATATTCATCGACATTACTTTTTATTTCGTTCATGCTTGTTCGCATTGCATTCGGATTAACAATTCTTCCCATTGTCATTTTCTCCTTCTTTTTCCTCTATTTTCTTACGCAGCTGTTTTATTTCACCGCTTAGCGAATCCATTAGCTTTTCATGACCCTGTTTTTCGGAAATAAGTAGTTTATGCTGCTCACTTAAGATACCTCTTAAGCTATTATCCGAATACCAATAATCAATTTGTCCCTCTACTTCGCAAATATCCCTTCTTCTTTCAAATTCTTCCTCAAAATAGTCCGCATCCAATTTTTTATGAATACTTTTCAAAATTTCCAAAATTTGATTGTCATACTTATCTCTATAACCCATTATTTTTTCTCCATTTAATTTGTCCACGAATCAAGATTACTTCTTGCTGAAAAGCTGTGCTACTTTATCATCAAAGTCATTAAATGCATTATATGAACGTTCAATTTTCTCTGTATCATTTTTTAACGCCATATTCATATCTTTTATCACATTAACGCAAACATCATAACACTCCGTGCTGTTCGTATTCCCTGCTATCGTAGTTTCCGTATCTTTTTCGGCAAGCTCCTTTATATCCATTTTTACGGAAGAAACATTATTTTTAAGGTTTATAATTAATGCGCTTTCAATTACTATTTCTTTACTATCCATACGTTCTCCTTTACATAAGCGGAATTTTAACCATTGTTACAACACCGTTTTCATAAACATATGCCATTCCACGTTCTTTTCCAAGTTCGTTTTTCCTGATATTAAAAATTTGCTGTGACTGTGGATCTCCCAGCACGACTCCACTTTGCGAATTATCCCTTAACGCCTTTGATACTACGTCGAATCCCTTGAGTTTATTCGATACTGAGGATGCAAATATCTGTATCTGCGTTACAATTCCTCGTCTAAGAAGCGTACTATACTTAGTTCCATCATTCCCAAGTGCTTCAACAAAGGCATCCGCATCTTCAATTACAAGTGATAATGGCTCAAGAGACATATAAAAATCTTTCATCTTTAAATCACCGGTATATATGTCATATAATTCTTCTCGTCCTTTTATTAATTCTTCAAATTTGAATATGAAATCTTCAATTCCACCTGACGGATCAGCATATATTACATTCTTATGTTTCTCATAATCATCCATATCTCTTGTTCTTGAATCAAATAAGAAAATCTTTCCGTCACCCAGCTGCGACAGAATAAGCTTTAGGACATTAGTTTTACCGGATTGCGGAGCACCCAAAACAAGATGTATCTGAGATTTATAATCGAGATAGTACGGCATTACTTTCTCACTGTCGAGTCCTATCGCAACTCTCCTATCCCCATCTTTCTTGTCAAATATAATATCATCAAGCCTGACCTCATCAGGCAAAATTGAGATATGTTTTGCTTCCATCCCGTCATTGGACTCCTTGATTTTCTCTATCAGTCGCTGCAGCTCAATAGTATATTCTACATTACTATTACACTCACAAGGCAGATATTCCTGCATCAGATATACATTATCCCTGCTCACAAGCGCTCTTCCCTTAATATCAGATAATTTATAATCACTTCGCCCTACAAGGGAAGTCACTTCACTTGAGTCAGACATGAAATTGCAAATCCTCGCACCGAAATTATTCAGCACAGCATACTTCATAGCATTTGCTCTTGTTGCCGTTACAAGTGTATATATTCCTAAACCCAGCCCATCTCTTGTAAGCCGGGTAAAGAAATTCTCAAGCTCATAATCAATTTCCTTGACTACATCATAATTATCAACTATGACAAGTATTGCCGGAAGCGTTTCGCGAAGTGCAGCATTGTACATTTCAAGAGATGTAGCATTCGCCTTAGCAAACTTCCGCTTTCTCTCCGATATTTCAGCTGTTAACAGATTTCGCAGCTTCCTGAATTTCTCTTCATCATCAAATGAAATGTAATCGGCTACCTGTGGAAGCTCTTTAAGCCCGAATAAAGCTGAATTACCGAAATCGATTATATACATATTGAGTGCTGCCGGGGAGTTATTCGACGCAAGCGATAAAATTGCATTGGTTGCCGCAGTTGACTTTCCGACCTTTGATGTGCCGAATATCGCCATGTTTCCCGCCTTTGAAAAATCATGGAAATATATCTCCTGCAGCTGCCTGTCAGGCATATCGATTATTCCGACAGCGTAAGACATATCCGGCACTTCACAGGCAACACCTTTGCAAATTTCCGGATTTACTATCTGCTCGGGCAGCGGAGGAAACCACGGCTTAGCAACAGCCCTACACGATGTCTCTTCATATACATTCTTAATATGCTTTACAACTGCATCAAGCTGTGTCAATTTATCAGCGTCATTTGACTCGCCGGCGCTCAAATCTTCGTTTATGAGCATCCCCTGACCGAGCTCATTCAGTACAAAAATTCTGTCGTCAACTTCGTTCTTCTCCGCTTCCCTGCTGTATGTACCTCCACTGTATGCCGACTGAAAAAGCTCATATATCTCATTATTTCCGACCTGCAGATATGCGCGACCCGGCTGAGTGATATTGGCCGCATCACCGCTGCGTAGAAGTTCCCGGCTGTCAGCCTCATTCTGCACCTTTAGACAGAGCTTAAATCTGGAGTTACTCCATATCTGATCGTCCACTATGCCTGACGGCTTTTGTGTGGCAAGAATTAGGTGTACTCCGAGACTTCGTCCAACTCTTGCTGTCGATACGAGTTCGGCCATGAATTCCGGTTGTTCCTTCTTTAGCTCTGCAAACTCATCGGATATTATAAATAGATGAGGCATCGGTTCCGTTGCCTGCCCTGCCCTGAATTTTTCCGAATATTTGTTTATGCTGTTCACACCGTTTTGATTGAACACATCCTGCCGTCTCTTAAGCTCACTCTTGATTGAAGCAAGAGCTCTCATACTTTCTGTTCCGTCAAGGTTTGTAATCGTTCCAAGAAGGTGCGGAAGTTCCTTGAACAAATTCGCCATTCCGCCGCCTTTGTAGTCTATCAGCAGAAAACCTACATCGTACGGATGAAAATTACAAGCAAGAGAAAGTATGTATGACTGCAATATTTCCGACTTTCCCGAGCCTGTCGTTCCTGCGACAAGACCATGAGGACCGTGAGCTTTTTCATGAAGGTCGAGGGTTACTATGTCGCCTTTACCTCGTACGCCAAGCGGAACGGACAGTGACTTGTGTGTTGCGTTTCTGTTCCATAAGTCCTTGATATGAATTCCCTCCGGTGATTTCACTCCATATAGTTCAAGAAAGGATATGCTCTCCGGAATCTGCGTAGTCACTCCCTTGTTGTGAATAATCGGTTTTAGGTGTCTTGCAAATGTCTGGTAGTCAATTTCGTCGATATCGAATTTAAGTTTCTTGTTTACAAGATTTCCCTCGGCCATGAGGATGCTCCCCTCATCCTTTGCATCAATATCAAGAACTGTCTTTACATTCTCAGGTAAATTGTTCTCCATTTGGGTTATATATATCAGGGAAAAGCCAAGGTCAGCGCCCTCCTCTTTAAGGTGCTCCATTATATTATGATTTATAATGAGTTTAGACTCATCAATCAGGAACACATAGTGGGGAGTGAATCTGGTTTCTTTTCTCGATTCATCTCGTGTTATGCTCCTTGCCTTCAGTTCTCTCGTTATATGACCGAGAACCTGATCACGTTGATTTTCACCGGAAATTACGCCGGATACGTTTATGTCCTTGATATCGGTATGTGGAAGCCAGCGCATCCATTCATATTCATCTTTATTGCCCTCACCGATTATCGGTACAATGCAAACATCGTGATAACTATGAAAAAAAACTATTTGAGTTACAATATCCCTCAATCTTGCCCTGCAGTAATCCGGTCTGCCTACTATCCCGAGATGAGATTTCTTTAGATCGACAACATAAGGAATATCCTTTACAATTTTAAAATTTCCGTATACTGCAAGCATCTCTTTGTATAGATCATCACCTGCTCTTCTATATCCTTCATCATCACATTCGATCTTAAAGCTTGGGGCACAAGGCGCCGTTCCAATAGATATACTTAGAAAATCATCATCATTGAAACTTCTCTCATATATCCTGTTCGTATAGTGGCTGACCTCATCCTCGATTTCCTTAAGTGAAAGATTCTTATATCTCTTTGCCTCCTTGAATTCCTCCGTTCTGTCATAAAGTTCCTTACGCTTGGCAAGCAGATATGCCTTATATGATTCTGTGTTTTCTCTGTTTTCAGCTGCTTTGTTTTTCTTGTCGTCAAAATACGTAACAATAGTGACTATCATCGTCGCACCGGTTGCAGCAACCATAACAAGCATGAATAATCCTCGGTTCATGAACATGCTCATAAGCACTGTGGCGATTATCATAACGCAGCTTGGGAGTATTCTTTTTACAAGTTCTCCTTTTTTCTGTTTATCACGTTTTTCAGGAGCCTTAATTTGAATCTTTGCATACGGCTCGGATTTGATGATTCTCGGCGAACGCTTATATATAGGATATCCATCAAATCTATCCGGCTTTCCTATATATGATATTAAATCCGTCTCATATGTCTTGCCGCGTATCCCGCATATCTCTATCCATTCTTTATGGTAGATCAGCTCTGTTGTTCCGATGAGTATCTTGTCTCCCGGTACAAGACTTGCACGCATCATCTTGCTCCCGTTGACAAAAACCTCTTCCTCGGATTCAAGACTTTTCCCGGTGATTATTACATTTGGAGCACCGGATATGGGTCTAATCGCACACGAATCATCATTTCCGATTTTTATTGTTTCTCTTCCTGCGGTAGAAAGTGCTTCATATTCAGTAGGGAGAATAAGCTGTTCTCTTCCTTCGTCATTGATGCTTTGAGAAAAAAGTACTTTATCGGTTGTCTTATCCGCTTCGTCGAAATGAATGAGACGTTCTGTATATTTATCATTTTCAAACAGTAAGATTCTGTAGTCCATATGTCCTTCCTAATTAAGTAACTTCGGTTCGTCATTGTTCTTAGCATTATTGCCATTATTTTCTTTCGAATCTGCTTTTTTATCGGATTTCGTGTTCATTTCCGGATCTTTTTTTTCTGCATCTCCATCATTTGACAGACCATCCCTATCTTCATTTATCTCATCAAGGAGTTTCTTTATTTTTTCATCCAAGGTGTTTATAGTTTCTGTTTTCTTTGAGCCCGATATAGATGCATCCTTACTAACCTGAGCTTTTCGCAGAGCAAGTGCAAAAACACGATGCTCTTTGTCCCCAATTTTTTGAGCATAGTCATCGGCAGCGATATAGTCTTGCCTTCCAATCATCACCCAGTAGTTTAAATAGTCTTTATTTGTTCTATACCGGTCTATTGCCTTCAGTACATTATCCTTTTGTGTGGCTGTAAGTCCGCTGCTTTTAACTGCAGATACTGCAGCCATATATCTTGTAGAATCAGACATTTTGACCTCGTCAAAAGACGCAAGAGTCTTTCCCACTGAACCGTAATCCTTTGTAAAATACTGTTCAGTCGCAGTTATTATTTTTCCGGTTGTATTGACCTTTACAAAATGTTCATAGCCCGAAAATAAAATAGCAAGAATCATAACAAAACCTATGATTGGAAGCAATCTTTTATTCCTTGTGATGTCGCCTTTTTTAACCGTAACAAAGTTTTCTTTCTCATATTTGCGTTCACCTGCGGTAACTTCGAGAACTGCCCTGATCACTTCGGAAACAGATTCTGCGTTCATCACTTTAATGAGAATATCGCTTTGCGAGAAAAGATCTGCCCCTCCTCTCAGGAAGTCCTCATATGAATGTTCATCATCAAGTGTTGCTCCGATTAAGGCTTTATATTCCTCAAGGAAATTATTTTTATTTAGAGAAAAGTTTCTGTCTATTACATTCGGTCTAAAAGCCGCATCAATAAGAAGATTATCCGGGCTTAAAGAAAACGAAAATATCGCCGTAAGATCTGCAAGATCACCCGCATTCAGTAGGAATTCATACTTATCAATCAGACGGGCATTCCTTACACTGTCAAACGACTGAAGATTTTCAGTATCATATGTGAATATATAGTAATCTTCGTTAGCTGATATATTGCAGGGAACAAGCCTTTTTCTATTCGATGTAAGCTGATTTATCCTGTCATCGCTGACAAGATAATCGGTTTTCAGATGCCTTATCTCAAGTTTATCGTCTATCTTCCTTCCATCCATATTCATTTCCGGAGTATGTCCAATCTTTTTTTTCTTTTTTATTATCTTCATGTTTCAGCTATCTCCGTAATCTTATCTCCCGAAAAAATACCTTCTTCCCGAAAGCTATTGTTCGTACTTATCACACGTTCCTGTACGGTTGAACGCATGAATGATTTCGCATTATTGGGAAGATATCCATTTATATGCAGTTCTTTTATAACATCTGATATTTTTCTGTTTTCGTCTACTATTACACTTATTATATTATTACCTTGTTCTAATGTTACAGTTATTCTCATATTTCTTCCTGTTCCATCTGACAGCAGCTGCCGACATCACACACATCAATATTACTGCTAAAATTCTCATTCTCCATTTTTGTATATCTCGAGGATTTATCTCAGCATCACCTGTCATTTCAACCCCGGTATCCACTTTTTTAAATAAATCACCTGATTTTATTAACTTCTTTAGTTCTTTATCGTAATTTGTCGAAGCTTCCCGTTTATTCTCAAACAACCCTGAAACCATTTGTATTTGTTCTTTTTCTTTCTGAATTTTAATCGCCCGCATGTTTAACATACTTTCCTCTGTGAATACAGGAAATCCATATTCAGCAAGCACATTACCTTCCTTATCATTTTTTCCGCTTATGCTTTCAGGATCTATTACTAATTTATTTTCATTTGCATAAGTATCAATATAACTACATGAAATGAACATCAAAAAAAATATCGACGCAAATAAAGTGATATAATATGCACTGCTTTTGTTTTTGGATCTGTCGGTAACTTCCATTATTTTCCCTCTTTATGCAAAAATTCTCCGACATCAAAAGACGCCAGAGAATAACTAATCTTATTTGAACTGTCCTGCGATATTTGAATCAAGTTCCTGTGCAGCAGCCAAAGTTTGCTCAATTTGTCTTGCTATTGTCTCTACGAGTTCTCTCGTCTTATCAAGACCGGGTTTAAGCCCTGCAAACTGTTCAACATACGCATTTGCAGCTGCACCTTCCCAGCTGTCAGGCAAACTGTTTATTACATTCTGCATCTGAGCTATAAGACTTTCGAGATTATTTCCCTGACTTCTGAGGCTTGCTGACGCCTGTGACAATCCCTCTGCGTTAAGTCTAATTTGTGGCATATCTTCCTCCTTAAATTTCGTTAATTAACTGTATTTTTTTCAACCAGCTGTATAGGCCGGATTAAAAACTTCATTACATCACTACTGACCCTTCCATTTACCTTTGCACTCGACAACATCCCCTGAAACGCACTCAATCTTGATCTTGTATCCTTACTGTTTACCTCTGCTATACTTATAAAGGACTCAACAGATTCATCAAGTGCTTTGCAAGCTTTGGTATTGGTTTCATTTATCATATTAACAGTATCAAACGTAAACTTACTATTCAAAGAATATGCATCTTCTAACTTGGAACGGTTATCTCTTTGAATTCTATTGAATCTATTAGATGCATCACTCGCCTCGTTCATAAAAGATTCTCTTGCTTCATCTATTTTATCCTTATATGTTTTAGATACTCCCGGCTCATCCATGGCTGATTTTATCATCTTATCAGGTGCAAGGCATGCAGCTTGTGATTTAAGTTTGTTCTGATATCCTGCCACCGCATCTTGAATTGCATTTCCTGTTGCTTCTACCTCTTCTTTTGTTGGTAGATGTACTTCGGAATGGAATGTAGGTGATTTCCCTCTAATTTTTTCACCTGCACTGTTTACGGCTTCTTTTTTTAGTTCAACCTCTTTCTTTGCATTTTTGACGTTCTGTAATTGCTCATCTGTTTGATTCTGAGTATTTAAATATATATCGACTGTTTCTTGGTATTTTGTGACAGCCGCTTCATATTCATCCACATTTCTTTGGTATTCCGTTACATCAACCGAATATGTATCATATTTATCATTGAAATCAGCAATATTATCAGTGTATTTAGTAATCAAACCCAACATTTCTTTCATCTTAGCGACATTATCGTCTATCGCCTTGGTTTCAATATCTGTATTAATTTCATCACTGATTTTTTTATGAGCAGAAGTATACGCAGCTCCAAACAAGCTGTCAACCTCGCCTACATATGTATTTCCGCCGTTCCGATACACATCAGTATTCTGTTCATCAAAATCAGGCATTTTCTCCGGCATTACCGGCTGCTTGAAATCAACCTTATAATTCCCTCCCGCAAGCTTTCTTGCTGCAGCAAGATTACTTCCGTCATTATTAAAAATTTCTTTTACATTATATTGTCCAAGCTCTATCTCCTCCATAAGCGCATTGATATACGCATATGATAGTTTGTTATTAAACGTTTGATAAACATCGTATATTTGATTGTATGTACCATCAGAATCCGTCTTATTTACCTTTCCGCTAATTCTGTATTCAAGGTTTATAGGCTGTGGATTCTTATAGTTAATGTTTAATACGCTTGCTGAAAGGTTACCGGGAAAAACAATGACTCCGGCATATGTTCCGTCTTTAATGCCTTCTTCTGCATCTGTGTTTGAAACAAGTTTGAATTTATTCTCATCAAGAGTTTTGATAAATTCATCTGAATAGTTTATTGTTCTTCCTGAATATTCAACTCCGGCATCCTGATTGACAACAGCTATTAGTTGATTTTTATATGGTGAACCATTCCTATGAGGGACCTTTGTAGTTTTATCATTAGAACAACCTGTAAAAGCTATTGCGAAAACTATTATTATAGTCAATATCATCGCTATGGTTTGCTTTTTTTTCAATCTATCATGAATCATCTTAATAAATCTCTATAGGCATAAGTGTTACGCCATTTTCTCCTTATATTTTTACTGAAAATATTATTAAAAAAAATAATATTTATATTAATCTACACAATAATTATCATATAGCAGAAAATATATGTCAAGGTTTAATTTAGATGAATATTTTTGCATTTTCTGACAAGATATTCCATACATAAAAAAACCACCGAAACAAAGCCTGCATAAGCTGATACACGATGGATTTAATTAGCTGTTATAAATCAGGTGCTCTAAATTACCCCTGTAGTTTATTTATCTCTTCCCTTGTTAGCTTACGGTAGTGGCCGACTGAAAGCCTTCCAATTTTGATATCTCCGATAGCTATGCGCTGAAGCTCCTGTACCTGATTTCCGACAGCTGCAAACATCTTTCTGACCTGTCTATTCTTGCCCTCGTGAATGGTTATGTCCACGATGGTCGACTTAGGCAAGTCCTTGACTATCTCGACCGAATCGGCTTTGACTCTAAATCCACCGATGTCGACGCCGTTAATCAGGCGATGACACTTTTGCTTTGAAAGATATCCTGTAACATGTGCCCTGTAGGTCTTGGGCAGCTCATGCTTAGGATGCGCGAGCTTATAGGCGAACTCTCCGTCATTTGTGAGAATTATCATGCCGGAAGTGTTATAATCAAGCCTTCCCACAGGAAAGAGCCTCTCATCAAAATCCGTCACGAGCTCCATGACCGTATCCCTTCCGAGCTCATCACTCACAGTCGTAACGTATCCGATAGGCTTGTTCAGAAGAAGATATACTTTTTTTCGTTCAGCATCGATGAGTCTGCCATTTACTGCAATCTTATCACCCTCGCAAACATCGTATCCCGGGCTAGTCAGAACAGCCCCGTTAACCTTGACATTTCCGTTGGCAATCAGCTCGTCGGCCTTACGCCTACTGCAGATACCTGCCGATGCTATATACTTATTTATTCTCATCTCTCTCCCTCTTTGTAAAGGTTTGATCAAAATTTGCTCTTAGCAAGCAGTCTAAAGCTCGCTGATGGCGATTTCTTTCATTATCGCACATTCCATGCGCTTCTTGAAGAGCTCACAACCGAACTCGTAAACGCCTCTAATATCGCCGGAAGACTTAAACCCATTAGCTGCACAGCCACCGCTACAATATAGCTTGGCCCAGCAATCACGGCAGTCCTCTCTGGCGTAGACATTGCACATCTTGAACTCATCCTTGATGTCCTCTCTTTTGATTCCATCAAAGATATTACCCATCAAATATTCAGGTTCACCAACGAACTGGTGGCATGGATAAAGGTCGCCCTGAGGCGTCACCGCAAAGTACTCCGTGCCCGAACCACAGCCTGATATCCTCTTATATATACAAGGTCCATGGCTCAAATCTATCATGTAGTGGTAGAAAGTGAAATCCTTGCTCTGCTTGTGCCTCTCAATCATTTCCTCGGCAAGCTTCTCGTACTGTTCAAAAATTACCGGAAGGTCTTCCTTGCTAAGAGCAAACTCGCTATCAGGCTCACAGACAACCGGCTCGAGCGAAAGCTCATTAAAGCCGAGATTCAGCATCTGCTTAATATCCTCGGTGAAATCCGTGTTGTACTTGGTATAGGTTCCGCGAATGTAATAGTCCTTGCCACCACGCGACTCAACGAGTTTTTGGAACTTAGGAACTATGACATCATAGCTACCCTTTCCGTCTGCAGTCGTCCTCTCGCGGTCGTGGACTTCCTTACGTCCATCCAAGCTCAAAACGACATTATGACATTCCTTATTGGCAAACTCGATAACCTCATCGTTTATGCCCATGCCGTTAGTCGTCAGAGTAAATCTGAAGTTCTTGCCGTGCACCTTCTCAATCGACCTCGCGTAAGCAACCGTATCCTTGACTACATCAAAGTTAAGAAGCGGCTCTCCTCCAAAGAAGTCGACCTCAAGGTTGCGTCTTGAACCTGAGTTTTCTATCAAAAAGTCAATGGCTCTTCGAGCAATTTCCTTGCTCATCAAAGCACTCTTACCCTTAAATCTTCCCTGTCCTGCAAAGCAGTATGAACATGTCAAATCACAGGTATGCGCAACATGAAGACACAGCGCCTTGATGTCCGTATGCCTGTCCTTTAGAACGCTTGCCTTAGGCTCGTAGATGTCCTCGGTAAACAGCTTGCCTGCCTTCTTAAGTGATACAACATCCTCATAGGTTTCGATTACATCAGCTTCCGTCACATCCTCAAGATGCCCGTAGGTCTTCATGACGTAATCAACAATCTCGTCTTTAGTATTCTCACAAAAAAGACGGATGATGTCATAAGCAACATCATCCACCACGTGTACTGCTCCGCTATAAACGTCGATTACAATATTGTAACCATTTAGCTTATACTGATGTACCATACTAGTTCTTCTTCTCGCACTCCTGGTTAGCTACACCACATGAAGTCTTGCAAGCTGACTGGCATGATGTCTGGCACTCACCACAGCCACCGTCCTTTAGGCTGTCCTTAAGATTTCTTGTCTCTATAGTCTTGATTCTCTTCATTATCGTACCTCTTTCGTAAAAAATCTGAATAAGTTCGCATGTAAATCACCCATCAAAAGGTGCAAATACACACTGATATATTATCCTTTCGGGTAAAAATTGTCAAGTTCTGAGAGCCCGGACAGCATTTTCCGAGAACTCTATACTCAATCTGCCCAAGCTATACTATCCGCCGAAATTGTATTATTTGTACAAGCTATACTATCCGCCGAAATTGTATTATTTGTACAAGCTATACTATCTTCCCAAGCCACATCATATGCCCGAATTTATTTATTAGGCTTATAGCTGCTCTTAAGTCCTACAATCTTGTTGAACACCTTCTCGCTATCGGTCGTCAGCTTGCTGTCTGCGATATAGTATCCGTGTCTAAAGAACTGGAAACGTTCCCCTGACTCTGCATCCGCAATTGACGGCTCAGCATAAGCGATTTTTTCGACCAAGGACGACTTGTTCGGGATCAGCTCTCCATTTTCGTCCTCTATCATAAGCTGCTCATACTCTCTAATCTTAATCTTGACCGCACTCTTAGCATCGACAAAGTGTATCGTTCCCTTAACCTTTCTCTCGGTGAAATCGAGACCGCTCCTCGTTGCAGGGTCGTATGTGCAATGCAGCTCTTTGATGCTTCCGTCATCGTTTTTGATGACTTCCTCGCATTTGATGAAGTATGCGCCCTTGAACCTGACCTCGTTGCCCGGGAAAAGCCTGAAATACTTCTTTGCCGGAACCTCCATGAAGTCCGCACCGTCGACATAGAGCTCGTTTGAGAAAGGAATTTCTCTCATGCCCATCTCAGGCACATTCTTGTTGTTCTCAACCTCAACCATCTCTGCCTTGTCCTCAGGATAGTTTGTGATTACAACTTTGATAGGATCCTCAACTACGTTTCTGCTCTCAACCTTGCTCTGCAAATCCTCCCTGAGACAATGCTCGAGCAGAGAAGACTCGACCGTGCTGTTCGCCTTTGCCACTCCTATCCTCTCGCAGAAATCCCTGATAGATTCAGGTGTATATCCCCTGCGCCTAAGTCCTGCAATGGTCGGCATACGCGGATCGTCCCAGCCCTCAACAACGCCATCGTCAACGAGTCCCTTGAGAAGTCTCTTGCTCATAACGGTTCCTGTCAGGTTAAGCCTTGCAAACTCAATCTGACGAGGGGGATTTACCCAGAATCCAACCTCATCCAAAACCCAGTTGTATAGCGGTCTGTGATCTTCATACTCAAGTGAACAAAGGGAGTGCGTGATTCCCTCGATCGCATCCTCAATAGGATGAGCAAAGTCGTACATCGGATAAATGCACCACTTATCTCCCGTATTATGGTGGTGAGCATGTAAAATCCTATAAATTACAGGATCTCTCATGTTGATATTAGGGGATGCCATATTTATCTTCGCTCTCAGAACCTTTTCGCCGTCGGCAAACTTACCGTCTCTCATATCATCGAACAAAGCCAGGTTCTCCTCTATACTTCTGTTTCTGTATGGACTCTCCTTACCAGGCTCCTTAAGTGTACCTCTGTACTCCTTGATCTGCTCTGCGGACAGATCGTCTACAAATGCCTTTCCTTTTTTGATTAAAGCAACAGCAGCATCGTACATCGTCTCAAAATACGAAGATGCCCACAGCAGTTTATCCCAACTGAAACCGAGCCACTTGATATCCTCTTCAATCGCATCGACATACTCTACATCCTCCTTGACAGGATTGGTATCGTCGTATCTGAGATTACATTTTCCCTTGTACTTTAGCGCAGTCGTGAAGTTCACGCAAATCGCCTTAGCATGTCCTATGTGAAGATAGCCATTTGGCTCAGGAGGGAAACGAGTATAGACCTCTTTATATACTCCGTCCTCCAGATCCTTATCTATGAAATTATGTATAAAGTTATTTGAAATAGGTTCACTCATCTTTGCCTCCTACCTTTATTAGCACCTTGTAGTATATCATAAAATCCACTTGTTTTAAACAAGTATGGGAAATTTAATCCCCTAACTGGACTTATGCTATACTACTTCTGTTGTCATTCTCCAAACCGGCAACGGAAAGGAGGTGCAAAAGTGCTTAAGCTGTTAGCTTTCATATCGGCTATTATGGCAGAAGTAATCGCACATTACATCTGCAAGTGGTTAGATAGTCTAAGTGATGACAATTAGCCCAATCATGACCACCGGCTTAGCCGGTGGTTTATTATTCATCTCACATTCGTTCGATGAATCGCTGCTAAAGCAATACAATGAAAAAGACGGAGCCGCACCTCCGTCTTTTTTTGGCGTGCAAAAGTGCATGCCGTTAGCTTTTATTACATTTATTATATCACAGCGTAATTTGATGTCAACTTTATAAACTGCCTATATGGGAAATTCGTAAATCCTGTATTTATCAGACCTTTCTCATCGTTCTGCTCGATACAAGATTTACGCCTGTTCCCAAGAAGTCAGCTACAAGAACCTGATTTACCGCAATCGGTGCCGACACTTTGATGGTTTTAATTTCATCCATTGCCTCATGCCACATGTCAAGAGGTATTTCTCCATCGGTTATTACCGGAACTACTCTATTCAAAGCACCCTCGATCCTAACAGTAGACGTGAGAATCCGCATAGGTCTTATAACCTCTTGGCGAGCGTAGTTCAATCCTTCCTTACAGCTGTAACCCTGTACGTCCTTAACCTCATCGCCCTCAATCTGCACAGTTATATTACAACCCTTTGGGCAGTTTACACAAACTAATTTTTCTTGTCTCATTTCAATTCCTTTAGCTTTCCTTTATCTGAACCTGAATATCACCTTCAGCATCTTCAAGCATGCTGTTTGCAATAATTACCTGCTCCATCTCCGAAGGTATCATATGGTCTTTGTGAATCGACCTTATCACCCTGTCACCTTTACTGATTTCTATTGTAACATCCGTCAAAGGTTTTCTGACTCTGAAGTATAGCGTTACGGTCTTAGGCAGATTTTCCCTGTGCAGCTTTGCCGGAACCACGTAAGCGATAAGGTTTCCTGCGTTGATGTCACAATAGCTATCGCATGAAGCTTTGAGATATCGAAGTGTTCCCAGAGCAGCTTCACCCGCCTGCTTTGTTACAAAGTCTGCAAGGTCATGAACATGAAGTCCATTTCCACATGCAAAGATTCCGGGCACAGATGTCATGTAGTTTTCGTCTACGACAGGTCCGCGAGTGCTCATGTCCATGGCTATCCCCGCTTCCTCTGCAAGACTGTTTTCCGGGATTAAGCCTACACTGAGAAGCAGTGTATCCACATCGAAATACATCTCGCTACCCGGAATAGGATTTCTATTTTCGTCCACTTTTGCCAGCTCGATTCTCTCTAGCCTCTCTTCACCGTAGACATTTGTTACCGTGTGCGAAAGATAGAGTGGGATTCCAAAGTCATCAAGGCACTGTTTCATATTTCTTGGAAGTCCGTTGCTGTAAGGCATAAGTTCTGCCACGCCGAGCACCTTTGCTCCCTCAAGGCTCATTCTTCTTGCCATTATGAGTCCGATGTCACCTGAACCCAAGATAAACACGCGCTTTCCTACCATATACCCATCTATATTAAGGTATTTCTGAGCCTGCCCTGCTGTGTAGACTCCTGTCGGTCTCTGTCCCGAAATAGCTAGAGCGCCACGACTTCTTTCGTAACAACCTACGGAGAGGATGATAATATCTGCCTGAAGCTTTTGGTATCCCTCCTCACGGTTTACATACTCGATTATCTTATCGCTGCTCATGTGAGTAACCATGGTGTTAAGCTTTACCTCAACGCCGGCTTCACGTACTTGATCCTCATATCTTTCAGCAAAGCTTGGACCACTGAGCTGCTCCTTAAAAGTCGTTAGACCGAAACCATTGTGTATGCACTGATTGAGAACGCCGCCTAACTCTGCATCCTTTTCGATGAGAACTACATCCTTGAGACCTTCCTGCTTTAGCTTTGCTGCCGCAGCAAGCCCGCCACAGCCTCCACCTATAACTACTGCCTGACAATGTCTCATACTAGCGATTCTCCCTTCCCAAGATATTTGATTTTTTTCTGTCAAGTACAACATCAACCGGTGAGCAGTTCAGTTCTCTTGCCAAGATTTCAACGACCTTAGGCTCGCAGAATCCTCCTTGGCATTTGCCCATTCCCGGACGAACGCGCTTCTTAACTCCCTTTACGCTGCGTGCACCACACACCGCGTTGATAGCTGCAACGATTTCTCCCTCTGAAATTTTCTCGCAGCGACAGACTATATTTCCGTACTGTGGATTTTCCTTGATAACGGCATTCTTCTCATCATCGGTGAGCTGTGCCATTACGATATCACTCTTTCTCGTCATTACTGCATCAGGGTTTGGCATAAGCTCAAGTCTTTCTTTGATGTATTTTTCAATTACGTATTCGGTGATTCCCGGTGAACTTGCGAGTCCCGGTGATTCGATTGATGCGATATTGATGAAGTTAGGATTATCATCTCCGAGCGGCTCGATAATGAAATCCTTTGATGTTGAGCTTGGTCTAACGCCTGCAAAGGTGCGAATTGCCTTGTTTAGGGGAACCTCTTTTAGGATTTTCTTAATATTATCCTTGATGTATTTAATACCCTCGTCGCTTGTTGCAATGCTCGCCTCATCTATAGGCTCACTGTTTGGACCGATCAAAGTATTTCCGTAGACAGTAGGCACGGCAAGAACGCCCTTTCCCTTCTCTGTAGGAACCGGGAAGATAACATTATCAACGATATGTACATCCTTTTCTATGACAAAGTATTCACCGCGTCTTGGTTTAATCTGAAAGCCTACATTGTCTGTAATCATCTTGCAGATTTCCTCTGCACTGGTGCCCGATGCGTTTACGACTACTTTTGCATTAAATTCCTTGTCTCCCGCTTTTATAGTATAGCCGTATTCTGATTTTGATATGCTCTTAACCTCGTGGTTTAGGAAAAGCTCTGCGCCATTTCCGATTGCAACCTGCATACATGCGATTGCAACTTCCCAAGGGTAAATTACTGCTGTCGTCGGAAAAGAGAGAACCTTCGTTATTGCATCTACCAGATTCGGCTCGTGCTTTCTCGCCTCTTCACCCGTCAAAAACTCGTGCGGTATTTCCCTACTCAAAGCCCTTCCTGCAAGGACATCAAGTTGCTTTTCCTCATCGCTATTGCAGGCAACAACATAGGCACCTGTGGTTTTGATTAGGCAGTTTAACTCCTCGCAAAGCTTAGGATAAAGGCGTGCGCCTCTCACGTTTAGCTCGGCCTTAAGCGTTCCATCCTCAGGGTCGTAACCCGTATGAACAATAGCAGAGTTTGCCATGGTCGCACCGTTTGCAATGTCGTTTTCCTTGTCTAAAACTGCGACCTTAAGCTTATAGCGAGAGAGTTCTCTAGCAAGCATAGTTCCGCTGATTCCCGCGCCAATTATCAAAATATCAAAATTCATTTTTCCTCCGAATATTACTTGTTATAGTAGCTTTCTGCAAGCTGCGTAAGCTCTGCAAACCTTGTATAGTATTTACCTGGGCAAGCTGTTGGAACTATATCCCTATGACCGATTATAGGCTTCTTTCCGTACATCTTCCAAAGATTAGCTATTAGTCTAGCCGTTGTATCAAAGTCGCCATTTGTCATTTCAGGTCTGCACTCGATTCCTATAGTTTTGAGGTTGTAGTTCCAGTTTCCTGCATGCCAAGCTGTATCGTTTGGATTTACTATGCACTCAACTCTACCGTTCTGCACAACATAGTGCGCTGAAGAGTCTCCATCATTTCTGCAAAGCCAGCTTATAACTCCTGAGAAAGACTGTCCCTCATTTCCCCAGTGATGAATTACTATATAGTCTATTGTTTTTTCTGCTCTACCTATGTTGTAGTTAGGGCTCTGCCTTATGCCAAAGTCTATTCCATCAAAGTTAATATCGTCTCTAACTGCCCCGTCAGGTCCTACAAAGTATTTTGTTGCTCCAAAATATAGGAATTGGTTAGTGTAAATCTCACCATCCTCGTCTGAGAAATAGCGCTTACCATTTTGCTCTATCCACTGAGCTTTTCTAATTAGCTCACCTGTCTGATCGGCATGATATGTATGATTGTTTGGTGCCTTGAAGAAGCCTGTCATAGCAGCACCGTCTTTACCCATATAGTATCTGTGATAGCCAAATTTAATAAACTGGTTTACGTAGAGAACACCTTCGGCATTGGAATAATAGTATTTTCCGCCCTTCTCTATCCACTGAGCTTTTCTCTGTATTTCTCCTGTATCACTAGCGTTATAGTAGCTTCCGTCCTTACCTATGAATATGCCCTTTTGGATTGCGCCTTCTTTGTCAACGGAATATTTCTCGCCGTCATGTGCTACGAACTGATCTTTATAGATTTTACCATCTTCGTTAGATAGGTAACTATTTCCATTCTTCTCTATCCTTTGATCATCTCTTACAATCTCGCCATTGTTATTTGCATTATAGGTCTCTCCGTCTCCTGCTTTGAAGATATCCTCACCTGCAACACCGTCAGCACCTAGATAATATCTATATGGACCAAATGACACAAACTGGTTCTTATATATTTCGCCAGTTTCACTCGTCAGATATTTTTTGCCATCCTGCTCTATCCACTGAGCTTTATTCGCTACAAATTCATCTGTACCGGCCCTATATATGCAAGCATCATTTGTAACATAAAGCTCTGCTCCTAGTGCCTGTTGATTGTTTTCATCTGCATAAGCATACATTACGCCAATTACTAGCACTATGCACAAAGCAAGACCAATTCTTAATTTCAATCTCATAATATTCACCCCTAAGCAAATTTAACATAGAAACGGGAAGACGAAACTTCATTAACGTCTTCCCTTTGATTTTATCTTACGTTCATCACATGTCCTATTTTAAGCAAAATCTAAGTTTAAATCTCGTAAAGTTTCTTTTTTTTTCGGATTATTTCATCATATATTTCGCAGTATTGCCTTGCTATTTTATCCCAATCAAACTTACTTGCCCCTTGTACAGCTCTACTTGAAAATCCTTCGTAGTCGTCCAATACATATTCTAGCTTTTGAATAAAATCGTCTTTCTTTGATAAATCCACAGCATAACCTACAAAACCATCTTTAAACTGATTATCAAATCCTTCTCCTTTGGTGTATAGTATTGGTAATGCTTGGCTTATAGCTTCTGCGTATACAATACCAAAGCTTTCTGTCTTTGAAAGCATTGCAAATACGTCAGCTTTCCTATATTCTTCAATTAGTTCTTCATGAGGCTTTGCATTGCAAAGTTCCGCAAAGCTGTGCATTTCAATCAGTTTTGCATAACCTTCATCTTTGATTTCACCGAAGTTTTTATATGATAACTGTATGTTTGGATTCCGATCCTTAAATTTTTCCAGTTGTTTGCATATGTATAACTGGTTCTTATTCCTGTCTACAACACCAACTGTAATTATATTCAATCTTTCGATTGATTTTCTGTTCTTCGGTTCGGCAATGTTTTGAAGGAAACTATCATCTATACCATTTGGAATAACGATATCTTTTTGCTTTAGTTCTTTTCTATATTTCTCAGGAATATATTTTTCAAATAGTTTTCTTTCATATGCTGCTGTGAGAAATATTATCTTTTCTGCATTTAACAAGATTTTACAGCCTGAGCCATTTAAATGTTTTCTATATTTAAAGAAGAAATTCAGGTCAGTGTTTCTCACGGCAACAACATATGGAATTCCCTTTTCTTTATGCATCGTGTAGGCTATATATCCCTCGGAAAATAACGTATGTGCATGAATTAAATTAAATTTTTCTCCCCTATACATATTCCTAAAAGCATTAAGAATTTTCTTCTCCTTAAGCATAAAGAAGCACCTGTCGAAACTATTAAAAGGCAAGGCAGTATTAATATAGATCTTATCATAGATACTACCTGAAGAGGGCATTCCTAGTTTCTTGTTACTGAAATGGAATACCTTTAAATCAGTATTATGTTTTATGATTTTCTCCCACAGGTTTGTATATAATACATTCCTGTTAGAGCATAGGTGTAAAATTTTTTTACTCATTTCAAATTCTTTTCTGATAAATAAATTAAAATATACTGAAAAAGAGTTTGAAGAATTTTTAAAAGAAAAAGATATTCAAATTATTAAAAAAATTGATACAGTTTATTATATAAATTCAGGTTTAATAATAAATTCAGAAGAATTTAAAACAGGTAAGATAATTGCCCAAGATGCCTCATCATATCTAGCTGCTAAAAATTTAGGAGTAATGCCAAATGAATTGGTTTTAGATATCTGTGCAGCACCTGGTGGAAAAACTGCTGTTCTTACTGAAAATATGGAAAATAGAGGAGAGATTATTGCAATAGATATTCATCAACATAAAATAAAACTTATTGATACTAATATGAAAAAATTAGGAATAGATATTGTAAAAGCTA
>ERZ773042.663-NODE-663-length-22936-cov-13.858704_pt1 | contig 22936 bp, 20 predicted proteins | sample MGYA00511664_ERZ773042 | MGnify/ENA primary metagenome ERZ773042 (study PRJEB29015, sample SAMEA2737984) | human oral metagenome | biome: human oral; feature: human-associated habitat; material: dental | place: China | collected 2036 ... | reverse complement strand
AAGAAGCGGCTTGCCGACTCTCATGCGCCCCTCGCGATCGTCGTCCATGTGGCTGCGGCCTCCTTGCTGGTTTGTCCGTTTTCGCCGCGGCGGCACTCTGCGCCGGTTTGCGGGTCGCTCTACGTCTACCACATGTTTGTCTACCACATGTTTGCCAGATTCGGACGGGCTGCCTGGCGGACTCGGGCGCGTCGTCTGCAGCGCCGGGCACCCACTGTTCGAGCCGCGTGCCCTCTGCTTCGAGGACGAACTTCTGGGAACGGAAACTCGTGTCAGCCGCGCGTATATCCCCGAATCGCCCATAGCGGAACAATGAGTGCGTCGCGCCGCAAATCGATACACTTTTATCTCGGATCGGCACCCCACAACACTTTGCGCCATTGTCCCGCCCAGGGACGACGACGCGGAGCTTTTCCACGGCAAGAGACATCAAAAGCTTTAGGAAATGTCGGAAGCGTCCCAAGTGGCGGAGATGCAGTTTTCGGAGGTTCCGAGCGTGAACACGTCGAGAGACCGGATCAAAAGTATCCGGCAATGATCCAAACGATCAAAACTAGATGAAAGGAAGACGATGGCGAAGATACCCTCGGCGGTCAAAGCCGCAGAAAAGAAGGCGATCCTCATCACCGGCGCAAGCAGCGGCATGGGGTTCGAGGCGGCGAAAGAGCTGGCCTCGCAGGGCCATTCCGTCTACGGCGCAGCCAGGCGCGTCGAAAGGATGGCGCCGCTCACCGAATACGGCGTGCACACCATCGAGCTTGACGTCACCGACGAGGAGGCGTGCAAGGACGCCGTCGGGCGGGTCGTCGCCGAACGCGGGCGCATCGACGTGCTGGTGAACAACGCGGGCTACGGGTCCTACGGAGCGATCGAAGACGTCGAGATCGACGAGGCGCGCCGCCAGTTCGACGTCAACGTCTTCGGCCTCGCCGCTCTGACGAAGGCCGTCCTCCCCCATATGCGCGAAAGGCGGTCGGGCACGATCGTCAACGTCTCGAGCATGGGCGGGCGGCTCGTCACATTCATGGGAGGCTGGTACCACGCCACAAAGTACGCGGTGGAGGCCCTTTCTGACGCGTTGCGCATGGAGGCGGCCGAGTTCGGCATTGACGTCGTGCTCATCGAACCCGGCGGAATCAAAACCGAATGGGCCGACATTGCCGCCGACCACCTCGCCGAGTCCTCGAAGGGCGGGGCGTATGAGCAAACGGCCGTCAAGACGGCGGAAGGCATGCGCCGCCAGTATTCGGGCAAGATAATGTCCGACCCCGACGTCGTGGTGCGAGCGATTTCGCGGGCCGTCAACGCGAAACGGCCCCGGCCCCGCTACCTCGTCGGCTTCGGCGCCAAGCCTTTGGTCGCAGCCCATGCGATGCTGCCCACGAGGGCCTTCGACTGGGTGATGAAAAGGGCCGTCTTCGCCCCAAGCCGGCGGAAGCCACGGCGCTCGCAACAGCGCCGGCCGCGGTAGCCGTTGCGGCTTGACGGTTATGAGGGCACGCCCCTGCCCGAAAGCGCCCGTTTGCGCCCGTGCGAAAGCAGGCCGAGCGGGCGCTTCTCGGGCCGTCAGGTTTTGTACACGCTGGTTGTTTGCCGGCGCTCGTCGGCTGCCGACTTCTCCAACAATCAAGCCCGCCAATCGTCAAACTCACCGAACATCAACTCAAGGAGGCACCCCATGATCGTCGCAGGACTTATTTTCGCCGCCGTCGCCGCGCTCATTCATATTTATATTTTCTATCTCGAGTCGATCGCCTGGGAGAGCGAGCGGGCGCGGGCCGCATTCGGCACGGGCTCCGTCGAGGAGGCGCGGACGACGAAGTTCATGGCCTTCAACCAGGGCTTCTACAACCTGTTCCTGGCGCTGCTGGCAATCGTCGGGATCGCCGCGCAGGCCGCCGGGTCGAGCGCCGTCGGGCTGACGCTGGCCTTCGCGGGCGCCGCTTCGATGCTGGCCGCCGCGGCCGTCCTTTTCATCGCCTCCGCTCCGCACAGGGGCGCCGCCGTCAAGCAGGGCACGTTCCCTCTGCTGGCCGTAGGATCCCTTGGTTTGGGCCTCATGCTCTAGGCTTCGGCCCAGTACTCTAGCAGGATGGGCACCTTTACCCGTCGTGCCCATGATCGTCGCCTGGGGAGTCTATTTCGTATTTCGCCCGCGTCAATTGGAATCGTTCGCGAAAAGCGCCGCGGCTCTATCGGCTGAAAACCGCCGGAATTCCCGCTGCACGTCGATTGAAAACGGCACTGTATCAGCTTGCGTTCGGAGGCTGTCTGCGTCGTTTCGGCCTCCTCTGCCGCCGCATCGCCCTTGTTAAACTCTTTGCCATGCCCACCACGCGAATCAACGACAGGGAGACAGAGCGCAAGATGCTCGACGTCGCCGTTTCGCTGATTCACCAACAGGGCATTTCCGCGGAGCTCGACGACCTCGCCTTCGAACAGATCGTCCAGGAGGCCGGGGTTCCGCGCGATTCGGCGTATCGGCGCTGGCCCAAACTCCACGAGTTCTACGGCGAGGTGCTGCTCGAGCTCGCCAGCGGCACCACCCTTCCGGTCACGGAGTCGGCCATCGCCGAGCCCGCAGGCGCGATCGTCCTCGATCGCATCGAGCACCTGGGAACGGCCCAGGGGCGGCGCAACGTCGTCGTCGAAATGTTCCGCGTGGCGATCGGCGCCGACTACGATTCGATCGTCGCCTCCCCGGAGTGGAACACGTTCGCGGCCCTCGTCGCCTGCCACCAGGGGATCGCCGACGACGGCATTCGCGACGCCGTAGCGGCCGAGCTCGCCGCGACCGAGGACCGATACGTGCTGGCCCGCGCCCGCGTGTACGCCCAGCTCTCGGCGATCCTCGGCTACCGCCTCGTTCCCCCTCTGGCCGGCCCCGACGGCTTCGAGCTCATGAGCCGGGCGGCCGGGGCCGCGATCATGGGCCTCGTGGCGAAGATAGGCCTAGGAGGGCCGGCCTACGAGTCCCCGCGTTACCTGCGCGCATTCGGCAGCACCGACGTCGCCGAATGGAGGCCCTCCGTCTACATCATGGCCTCAACGATCTTCAGCTTCATCGAGCCCGACCCTCGCACGCGCTGGTCGCGGGCGCGGGTCGAGGACCTCGTCATGGCGATCGCGCAATTCGCCTCGCGCAAGTAATTCGTTTCACCGGCAGTCACATCACCGGCAGCGGCCGAAGTCAAAACGGAAGGTTTGGACGCGGCGGAGTTCGACGTCGGGCCGTTCCCGCGCCGCCTCCCCTACTTGTTGACCCCGCCAGCTTCCTTTAGCGGAAGAGCCGCCGGAGCAGGCGCACCCGCAGGGGCCATTTCGCGGGGCGGGCGAGCGTTCCCGTCGCCTCGCGTTCGGCGTTGTCGAACATGTCCTCGACGACGGCGTCGTGAAGAGGTTCGACTGCCAAAGGAAAAAGCAGCCGCATGCGGCCGCGGGCACGCCCGACGAGCACGTGCCTCATGCGGCAGCGGCCGTCTGAAAGCTCATCGAGGCTCAGCTCGTGCGCGCCGTCGATCCCCGTGGCGGGGTCGAAGGCGAAACGCACCCTCGCGCCGGGCTCGTACTCGGCCACGTGATAGCGGATGGCCCCGTGGCCTCCGGCGCCGCCTTCGGAGACCGGTCGGTCCAGCACCATGGGCGGCCAGTTTTGCGCAGGCCAGAGGCGATCGCCCTTTTGGCCCAGCCCGTCAAGCAAGGCGTCCAGCCGCTCGATCGGCGCATCGACGACGCGTTCGTGGACGTTGCGAATCATTGTTTCCTCGCTTCTCTCAAGGTTATTGTAAACTCATTCTAAAACCCTGAGGGCGGCGAGTGCGAAACGGCGGCGCACGGCAGGATGTGTGCCTGCCGAGCGCCGCCCGCGCCACACCGAGCTTTGCCGGGCGGCAAACCCAGGCGCGGCCGTTCGGGGAACGCCGCCTGGCCGCGCCGAGCTATGCTCAGCCGACGCTCTCCGCCACGTGCTGGGCCAGCTTGGGAACCGGCACATAGCGCGTGAGCTGGGTGATGTGACGAGGCTCCAGCTCCGCGATCGAGGAGACTCCAAGCAGCTTCATCGTGCGGACGAGCTCGTCGCGCAAAATGGCGATCGTGCGATCGACTCCCGCGCGGCCGCCCGCCATGAGCCCGTACAGGTAGGCGCGCCCGATGAGCGCAAAATCGGCGCCCAGGGCCACCGAGGCGACGATGTCCGCGCCGTTCATGATGCCGGTGTCCACCATCACGGCCGTGTCCTTGCCGACCTCGCGGACCACGTGCGGCAGCAGATGGAAGGGAACGGGGGCCCGGTCAAGCTGGCGGCCGCCGTGGTTCGACAGCAGGACGCCGTCCACTCCGGCGTCGGCGAGCCTCTTCGCGTCGGCGACGGTCTGCACTCCCTTGACGACGATCTTCCCGTCCCACATGTTTCGTATCACGGCGAGGTCGTCGTGGCTGATCGTCGGGTCCATGGCGCTGTCGAGCAGCTCGCCCACGGTTCCTCCCGTCGACTTCAGGGAGGCGAATTCGAGCTTGGGCGTCGTCAGGAAATCGAACCACCACCACGGGCGGGGGACGGCGTCGAGCACCGTCTTCAAAGTGATCTGGGGCGGGATCGAGAAGCCGTTGCGCTTGTCCCGAAGGCGCGCGCCGGCCACCGGAGTGTCGACGGTGAACATCAGCGTGTCGAATCCCGCCTTCTTGGCGCGCTCGACGAGCGCGTAGGAGATCTCCCGCTTGCGCATGACGTAGAGCTGGAACCAGTTCCTGCCGCGGGGATTGGCGGCTTTGACGTCCTCGATCGACGTCGTTCCCAGCGTCGAGAGCGTGAAGGGGATGCCGGCCGCTCCCGCCGCGCCGGCTCCGGCGATTTCGCCCTCGGTCTGCATGAGCCGCGTGAAGCCCGTGGGGGCTATGCCGAAGGGCATCGACGACGGGCCGCCGAGGATCTCGCACGAGGTGTCGACGTCCTCGGCCGGATGCAGGATGTCCGGATGGAACTCGATGTCCTGGAAGGCCCGGCGGGCGCGCTTGAGCGAGAGCTCGCCCTCGGCCGCCCCGTCCGTGTAGTCGAAGGCGGCCTTCGGCGTGCGACGCTTGGCGATCTTCCGCAAGTCCCACACGGTGAGGGAATTGTCGAGCCGCCGTTTCTTCGCGTTCAGTGTCGGGGTTTTGAAATGCAGCAGATCGAAAATCTCGCTGGGCTTCGGGAACTGACGTTTGACCATATTGGCCTCTCCTTTGGGGGTGTTTACAGGTCTTTTGAAACTGTTTGCCGGCCAGACATCGCTGTTCGACGTCGTTGCCTTCGACAACCCTAAGGGAACCTCCTCATTTACGCAAGGAAATCCTTACATAAAGCGAAATCCCGCTTGCCGTCTCCGAGGCTCCGCGTATACGATGGCCGCATGGCAGGCTGACAACGAGAGACCGCGTCCCTTACCCGTTTTACAACGATCGGTGTTTCTCTTGTCAGTCATATCTTTTTCCCATGCCTATTTTTCTTTCACGTCCGAGCCGCTGCTGACCGACGTTTCTTTCGTGTGCGCGGGCGGCGAACGCCTTTGCGTCGTCGGCCCGAACGGCGCGGGCAAGACCACCCTGCTGCGCTTGGCCGTCTCCGAGTTGCAGCCCGACTCCGGGAAAGTCGAGGCCCCCGCGTTTTCTGCGTCGACGTCGGGCGGGTTCGACGTCGGCCTTCGCGGCTTTGCGCAGGGCTCCAACGCCGAACGGCGGTCCCCCGGCGCGCTTCACGTCGGCGCAGGCGAATCGGAACGCTCCGCGACGGTCGGCGACTCCCTCGATTCGGCACTGCGCCATCCCCTCGGCCTGCGCGAACGCTTCGAAAGGCTGACAGCGCGCATGTCCGAAGCGCCCGAAGGCCTCACGTCCGCCGTGGCCGACGAATACGACCGCCTCGCGGCGGAAATGGAGGCCTTCGACGTGTGGACGCTCGAGAGCAGAATAGGCGCGACTCTGGCGGGGCTCGGCCTCGGCGGCGTCTCGAGGGACCGCCCGCTCGACTCCCTCTCCCCCGGCCAGCGTGCGCGCCTGGCCCTGGCTCAGACGCTCATGGTGCGACCTCCCGCGCTCGTCCTCGACGAACCGACAAACCACCTCGACTCCGAGGCCCGAGCATTCCTCTCCGCCACGATGCGTTCGTGGACCGGGCCCGTGCTTTTCACGAGCCACGACCGGGCATTCATCGACGACGTCGCCACCGGGACGCTCGACCTCGACGTCGCGGCGTGGCAGGCCCTCGCCCGCGCCGACGGCGGCGAGCTCCGCGGCGGAATCCATCGAAGCGGCGGAGGGTACTCCGACTACCTCGCCGAAAAGCGGCGCGCACGGGCCGCCCACGTCGAGGTCTACGAAAGCCAGCGAGCCGAAAAGCGGCGAATCGAGGCCCACGCGCGCGCTTCGACGTCGATCGGCCACAAGGGCGCCAAGCCTCGGACCGAAGTCAGAATGGCCCAAAAGTTCTACGCCGATCGCGCCCAGAAGGTTTCAAGCAGGCGAATCAACGACGACGCGCGGCGGCTGGAGGATCTGGACCGCGTCGAGGTGGCAAAACCGCGCACATCCGCCCTCTCCTTCGCCATTCCGCCAGCAGGGCCGTCAAGCGGGATCCTCGTGTCGGTTCGCGAGGCGGCTGTGCCCGGCAGGCTCGCATCGGTCAGTTTCGAGCTCTCCGCCGGAGAGCGTCTGCTCCTGACCGGAGCGAACGGCTCCGGGAAGAGCACTCTGCTGAGATGGATCGCCGCGGGAGCCCCGCCGACGCCGGATTCGACCGGCAGCGTCGACGCGGCAAAAGGCCGCGCATACGTTCCCCAAGACCTTCCCGAACAGCCCGCGCCGGAAGCGAAAGCCTCCCCCGCGGCGCCCGGCGCCGCGCCAAACGACGCCCTCGGCCTCGTGCCCGCCGACGTCTGGACGCGCGGCATTCGCGAGCTGGGCAAGGGGATCGTCCAACCGCGCTGCACGGCCACTCCGTTCCCCCTGCTTTCTGCGGGAAACCGGAGGAGAGTCCAACTGGCCCTCGCCGTCGCGCGCAATCCGCGAATCCTGCTCATCGACGAGCCGACGAATTTCCTCGACCTCGATTTCATCGAGGCGCTCGAAAATGCGATGGCTGCGTGGGACGGCACGCTCGTCGTGGCGACCCACGACGAATGGCTCATCGAGCACTGGTCCGGCAAACGCATGCACCTGCATCCCTTGCGACGGAATGGGTATCAAGACCCGCTGACAATCGCCTCGCGGCGGTCAAACGGCTGACCGATGTAATATCAGCCATGTGACCGTAGGAAAAACGGCCGGTGCACACGCAGCACCCGCTCCCAAAAGGACGCCTCTCTTCAGGCCGTTTACAAGCGCCTGTGCGATAGGCGTGGCAGTCGGCATGCTCAGCGGATGCCCGGGATGGGACCGCTCCGACTCTCCGGCTGCCAGCGCTTCGCCGACGTCCCGGGCGTCGGCCCATTCGCCTCGTCCTTCGAGGCCTTCGCCTACGCCGTCCCCCTCCTCGGAGCCGTCGGTCTCGCAGGAAGGCTCGGGCTCCTTGTCGTTGCCCACTTCGAACGCGACGGCGGAGGCCGACGAAGCCTTGGACCGCTCGGCCGCGCGCAAGTCCGCGAAAAGCCCGCGGGCCGCCGCTCAAACGCCGGACGCCGCACAGCCGAACGGGTCCAACGGACAGAGCGGCTCCGCCCCCGCGCCCCAAGCGACGCAGCCTCCCGCGGCGTCGCCGCAACCCGCCCAACCTCAGCCGGCTCAGCCGCAGCCTTCGCCGACGCGCGCTGCGCCGCGCACGTTGGGGCCCTTCCCGATCTACCCCAATCTGCCCAGACGCATGAAGCACACTCCGAAGCCGCCGGCGACGCAGCAGCCGAGCGACGACGATGACGACGATGATGATGATGACGCCTCTCGCCACTATGGACGCTGGCGGTGCGACAGGCGGGGGCGCTGCTGGGTCGAAGGGCGCCACGTCCGTCACTGGCGCCACGGACACCATGGCCATCACGGCCACCGTCACTGGCACGACGACGATGACGAGGATGACGACGACTGACCTCGCGTACCATTGGACGCATGGCAAAAATCGTCGTCTCCGTCCCTTCTCAACCGTACGCGAAGGCGCTTGACGGGCTCGCCGTCGACGTCGTCGAGTGGACGATAGACGCCCCCTGCGGGCGCACGGACCTCGACATGGTCGTCGTTCCGGCCTACAAGCCCTTCTCCGCGTTGAGGCGCCTGGAGGGAAACAAGCCGGCGCTCGTCCAATTGCCGTCGATTGGCTACGACGGCGTCGAACACGTCATTCCCAAAGGGTTCCTGGTCGCCAACGCGGCGGGCGTTCACGAGACGGCGACGGCGGAGCTCGCCGTCGGCTCGATCATCGCCGTGCTGCGCAAGCTCCCCGACGCGGTCCGCAATCAGGGCCGCCGCCTGTGGCAGCGCGAGGACGCCCCCGGATTGGCCGATTCGACGGTTCTCATCGTCGGGGCCGGAGGGGTCGCAAACGCCATAGCCGACAGGCTCGCCCCGTTCGAGGTCGACGTGCGCCGCGTCGGGCGCAGCGGAAGAACCGACTCTCGCGGGACGGTCCGCGCCGCCTCCGAGCTCGCGGACCTGCTGCCGGCGGCCGACGTCGTGATTCTCGCCGTCCCCCTTACGGATGCGACGCGCCGCATGGCCGACGACGCCTTCCTCTCGCGGATGCGCGACGGCGCCGTCCTCGTCAATGTGGCGCGGGGCGCGGTGGCGGACACGGAGGCGCTTCTCAGGCACGCGGACAGGCTCGCGCTCGTGCTTGACGTGACCGATCCCGAGCCGCTGCCCGAGGGCCATCCGCTGTGGGAGAAGGCCGCGCTCATCACGCCGCACGCGGGCGGCGCCTCCGCCGCTTTCGCGCCGCGGATCAAGGCGCTCGTACGCAGGCAGGCCGAGCGGCTCATAGCCGGAGACCAGCCGGAAAACGTCGTCCTCCGGCCGTGACCGGGACATCGGCCGCCCGCATTCCGCAGTCCTGCGCGCACGGCGGGCTCCCGCTCGCCCACCCCGACCGTCGCGTCAGCGTTTGCCTCCCTTTTTCCGCTTTTCCCGCACGCGCACGGAGATCTCAATGGGGGTTCCGGCAAAGCCGAAAGCCTCGCGTATCTTGTTTTCGACGAACCTGCGGTAGCCCGCTTCAATGAAGCCGCTCGCAAACAGGACGAAACGCGGCGGGCGCGTGCTCGCCTGGGTTGCGAACAGGATGCGCGGCTGCCTGCCCGATCGCACGGGATGCGGATGCGCCGCCGCAAGCTCGCCGAGGAAGGCGTTGAGCTTGCCCGTGGGAACGCGGGTCTCCCAGGAGTCGAGAGCCGTGTCCATGGCTCGGGTCAGCCGATTCGTGTGCCACCCCGTCGCGGCCGAAAGGTTGACGCGCTCGGCCCACTGGATCTGCACAAGGTCGCGCTCCATTTCGCGGTCGAGTTCGCGGCGTCGATATTCGTCGACCAGGTCCCACTTGTTGCATACGATGACGAGCGCGCGCCCGGCGTCGATCGCCTGCTGCATCACCCGGATGTCCTGCTCGGTCAAGGGCTCGGAGGCGTCGATGAGAACGAGGGCCAGCTCAGCCTTGCCCAATGCGCCGCGCGTGCGCAGCGAGGCGTAGAAATCCGCGCCCTTCGTCTGATGGACGCGGCGCCGGATGCCCGCGGTGTCCACGAATATCCACGTCTGCCCGTCAAGCTCGATCGCCTCGTCGACCGGATCGCGCGTCGTTCCGGCGGTCGGATCGACGACGACCCGCTCCGACCCCGCCAGTCTGTTCAAAAGCGAGGATTTGCCGACGTTCGGCCTGCCGAGAAGGGCGACTCGCCGCGGCCCCTCCGGCAGGGCGTCCGCAACGGCCGAGCGCTCGGGCAGGGCGGCCAGCACGGCGTCGAGCAGGTCGCCCGTCCCCCGCCCGTGCAGGGCCGAAATCGGGTACGGCTCGCCCAGGCCCAATCCCCACAGCACCGCCGCGTCGGATTCCTGCATCGGAGAGTCGACCTTGTTCGCGGCGAGGACCACGGGCCGTTTGCTCCGGCGGAGCAGCTTGACGATGTCGGCGTCGGCGTCCGTGATTCCGACGTTCGCGTCGACGACGAGCACGACGGCGTCCGCCGCCTGTATGGCGGCCTCGGCCTGGCGGGCGACGGAAGCGTCGATGCCGGCGACGTCGATCTCCCAGCCGCCGGTGTCCACGAGCGTGAAATCGCGGCCGGCCCACGAGGCGGGGTAGCCCACGCGGTCGCGCGTCACCCCGGGGACGTCCTGGACGACCGCGACGCGACGGCCGACAATGCGGTTGACGAGGGTCGATTTTCCGACGTTGGGCCTGCCCACGACGGCCAGCACCGGCGGGGCCGCGGGCCGGTCTGCGGCCCCGCCCGCAAGCACGGCGACGTCCTCTTCGTCAAGGTCGTAGGCGTCGAGGTTTTCGCGCAGCACGGCCGCGCGGCGCTCGTCGAGGTCGTCGTCCTGCTCTGTCCATTCCTTCGAGGCGAGCCATTCCTCGGCGCTCATCTCCTTGCCTCCGAATCCTTCGCCGGTCGCACCCGGCACGCCGTCGCGCCCTGCGGCGTTTCCTTCGCGATTGTGAGGGCCGCCCTCCCGCTCGATCGGCCTCTCGGCATTCGCGCCGCCGTCTGCCGCCCGGGTGTTCATCGGCGCTCCTTGGGGACGAGGGAGACGACGGCCTCGACGACCTCGTCGATCCCCAGCGCCGAGGAGTCGATCTCGGTCACGCCGTCTTTGGCGGACATGAATTCGGAGACGGTCGAATCGTCGGCGTCGCGGCGGAGCACCTCGTCGCGCGTGGCCTTGAGGGCCTCGGCGTCGTCGCTGCCGCGAACCTCGCGCGCGCGGCGGGCGAGCCGCGTCTCCTCGGAGGCCGTCAGCAGCACGCGCACGTCGGCGTCAGGCGCCACGACCGTCGCGATGTCTCTGCCCTCCGCGATTATGCCCATGTGGGCCGCCGCTATGATCTCGCGCTGGCGCCGCTTCATCTCGGCGCGCACGCGGAGATTCGTCGCGACCTTCGAGACGACGCGGGAAAGCTCCGACTCCCGTATGGCCTGCGTGACGTCCACGCCGTCGCACACGATCTTCTGATCGTTTGGGTCAAGCGGCATGTCCAGCGGCATGGCGACCGTCGCCTCGGCCACGGCGTCGAGGTCGTCGAGGTCGATTCCCCGGCGCTCGCAATGCCACGCCGCCGCCCGATACATGGCGCCGGTGTCGAGGTAGCTCAGGCCGAGCCTTTCGGCCACCTTCTTGGAGACGGTTGACTTTCCGGAGCCAGACGGCCCGTCGAGGGCGATGACGACACCCACGTGGTTTTCCTTTCCTTCGACGACGACGCGCCATCCGCGACGCTCCAAAGCGACCGCCAGGCGCATCGTCTCGTGCGGGAGCACCGAGAGCATGGCGCGCCCAGCCTCCCGCCCTATCGTGTGCTCGAGGCTCAGATCCTCGATGTTCACGCCGATCTCCCCCACCTCGGCGAAAAGCCGCCCGAGCATGCCGGGCTCGTCGGGCACGAGGACGAAGACGTTGCCGTAGCGGCGCGGGGCGCCGCCGTGCTTTCCCGGAATCCGCTCGACGCCCTCGTTTCCCCTGCGGATCGCCTCGCTCACTCCCGAGAGGACGCCGAGGGCGAAGGGGTCGTCGACTCCGGCCTCGACGGCCGCTATGAGCCTGTCGAGATTGGCCGAGATTTCTTTGAGCACGCGGGCCACTTCGCGCGCGTTTCCGGCGACGATCGTGGCCCACAGACGCGAGTCGGAATGGGCGATCCGGGTGACGTCGCGCAGGCCCTGGCCGGCCAGGCCGAGGGTTTCGGGAGGGACGTCGCGCAGCGCGCCCGCCACGAGCGAGGAGACAAGCTGGGGCATGTGCGAGACGACGGCGGCGGAGCGGTCGTGGGTTTGCGGGCTCATGACGACGGGCAGCGCGCCGACCGACAGGGCGAATTGCTGGACGGCCAGCACGACGTCGCTTCCCGCGGCCTCCTCTGCCGCAGCGCCGGCGGGCGCTTCCTCCGTTTCGCTGCCGCTCCGGCCCCCCGATTCCGTCCCGATCGGGGTGATGACCCAGGGTCGTCCGATGAAAAGGTCGGCGTCCGCCGCCAGGGCGCCCGAGCGCTCGCGCCCGGCCATCGGGTGGCTGCCGACGTAGCGGTCGGCGCCGGGATGCCCCTCGACTTCCTCGACGACCCGCGCTTTGACCGAGGCGATGTCGGTCACGAGCGCGCGGCTGAAGCGGTCGAGGCTCTCGCGGACGACGTCGGCGGCGACGTCGGGCGGGGTGGCGACCACCACGAGCTCGGGCTCCTCGGAATCCTCCGCGGCGATCTGACCGGCGCCCAGGTCGCGCGCGAGCGCCAAAGCGGCCGGGGACGTGTCTTCGAGCTGAACCTCGACGCCGAGTTGGCGCAGGCGCAGGCCCAACGACGCGCCGAGCAGGCCTGAGCCGACGATCCTGACTGGGTTCACAGATCGACCAGTTTCATGAGCGCGCCAAGCTCGCTTCCGGCGACGACGCGCGTTTTGCCGGGCTTGAGATGGCCGACGGCGACCGTTCCAAACTTCATGCGCACGAGTTCCATGACCGGATGGCCGACTTCCGCCATCATCCTGCGCACGATGCGGTTGCGGCCCGAATGGAGGGTGATTTCGACGATCGAGTTCCGGGGGGCCGACTCGCGCAAAACGAATCGGTCGACGCGGGCGGGGCCGTCCTCCAGGGTGATTCCGCGCTCGAGGACTCTCCCCAGCCCGCGGGTGACGGGGCCTTCGACGCGGGCGATGTAGGTTTTCGGCACCTCGTACTTCGGATGGGTGAGGCGGTGCGTCAACTCGCCGTCGTTCGACAGGAGAATGAGCCCCTCGGTGTCCTGATCGAGCCGGCCGACGTGGTAGAGCCGCTCGGGCCGATCCTCGACGTACTGGGCGAGCCCGGGCCTGCCCATGTCGTCGTACATCGTCGAGACGACCCCCGGCGGCTTGTAGAGCGCGAGGGTCAGGAGCGAGGAATCGGTCTGAACCCTGATGCCGTCTACGTGGATGACGGAGGCGACAGGATCCACGCGTGTGCCGAGCTCACGCACGACGTGCCCGTCGACGCTCACCCTGCCCTGGGCTATGAGGCCTTCGCAGGCGCGACGGCTTCCCACGCCGTTGCGGGCCAGAACTTTCTGGAGCCGCTCCCCCGTGGGAACGTGTGGGTCTGTCATTGCATGTCCTCTTCCTGTAGGTCGTACGCCTCGGGCAGATAGGGCGCCAAAGGCGCGAGTTCGGCCAATGAGTTCATCCCCATGACCTCGAGGAAGTACTCGGTGGTGCCGTAGAGCGCGGCGCCCGAGGCGGCGGTGGCTCCCGCCTCGGTCACAAGTCCGCGCGTCACGAGCGTGCGGACAACCGAGTCAACACTAACACCTCTGATCGCCGCAATTTGCGCGCGGGTGACGGGCTGTCTGTAAGCGATCACCGCGAGAGTCTCCAGAGCCGCGGCCGAAAGCCGCCCCGAGTTTTCCGCTGTGACGTGGGCGGAGACGACGTCGGCGAAGCGCGGGTTCGTGTAGAGCCTCCATCCGCCGCCCGCCTCCCTCAGGCAAAATCCGCGCGTGCGCGTTCCGCCCTCTCCTCGATAGTCCGCGGCGATCGCGCGAAGCATGGCGTCGGTTTCGGCTTCGCTCGCGCCGACGGCCTCGGCCAGCGTTGCCAGCGGAACGGGCTCCCTTGCCACGAGCAGAAGCGCTTCGAGGGCTCCGAGCACGTCCTCGTCTGCCCGCCTATCCATGGGCCCCTCCTGAATCGCCGGGGTCTCGGGCGTCTCCTGAATCGCCGGAATCGCCGAAATTTCGGGATTCTTGCGAGTGTCCGGAATCGTCGGCCTCACCCGGTTGCCGGACGCCCGCCTCGGGCTCTGGCGGATCGACGGCGACGAGGACGAGCGCGCCGAGCGCCTCGGACTGTTCGACGTCGATCCGGCCTGCCCGCAGCAGCTCCAGGACGGCGAGGAATCGCGAGACCACGGTGGGCATGTCTGCGGCGTCGGCGCACAGGTCCGCAAAGGCGAGCCTCTCCCCCGCAGCCAGCCGCGAGGCAATGTACTCGACCTGCGAGGCGACGGGAACGGGCGCGGCGTGCAGATGCTCGACGGAGACCTCGGGCTCGCGATGCTCGCGCACAAACGCCGCCGCCGCGAGGGCCGCGAAGTCCGCCAGCCCGATCGAAACGGTCACGGCCGGAACCGCCTGCGCGTAGCGCTCTTCCAGGGGAACCGAGCGCGGAACGCAGAGGGCCTGCTCGGCCAGCGTCGAGGCGATGTCCCTCGCGACCTCCTTGAAAGCTCGGTATTGCAGCAGCTTGGCGAAAAGGAGGTCGCGCCGTTCGAGGAGCTCCAAGTCCTCTTCCTCCTGGCTGTCGCGGGGCAGCAGGCGCGCGGCCTTCATCTCGAGCAGCGTCGCCGCGACGACGAGGAATTCGGAGACCTGCGAAAGGTCGAGCTCCGGGCGCGAGCGGACGAAGGCGATGAATTCGTCGGTGACCTCGGCCAGAGCCACCTCTGTGACGTCGAGGCGCTTGCGCGCAATGAGGGAAAGCAAAACGGAAAACGGGCCGGAGAAGACGTCGAGCTCAACGGCGAATTCCCCGTCTTCGCCGGCTTTGGCGGCGTCGGACGGCGCGGCGTCCGCGACGCCGTCGGCTAGGCGCACCGGCCCCGGGCGATGAGCTCTCTCGCGAGCTGCCTGTAGGCGGCCGCCCCCGGGTGGGACGGAGCGTACTCCGTGATGGGCACGGCAGCGATCGAGGCATCGGGGAATTTGACGGTGCGCGAGATGTACGTCGTGAAGACGCTTTCGCCGAAGCCCTCGCGCACGGATTTGACGACCTCGCGCGAGTGGAGGGTGCGCGCATCGACCATTGTCAGCAGCACTCCGTCGAGCTCGAGGCGCGGGTTGAGGCGGTCCTGGACCCTCTCGATCTGCTCGATGAGCAGCGCGACGCCGCGCATGGCGAAATACTCCGCCTCCAAGGGGATGATGACCCCGTGCGCCGCCGTCAGGGCGTTGACGGTCAGAAGGCCGAGGGAGGGCTGGCAGTCGATGACGATGAGGTCGTAGTCGTCGAGCACCGGCCTGAGCACGCGCGTGAGGGCCTGCTCTCGCGCCACTTCGTTGATGAGCACGATCTCGGCCGCGGAAAGGTCGATGTTGGCCGGGGCGATGTCGAGATTCTCCACGCTCGTCTCCACGATGATCTCGCGGATGTTCGGCTTGGCTGCAATAAGTTCGTTGTATATCGTTCGGTCGAGCGCGCGGGCGTTGACGCCCAAGCCGGCGCTGGCCGCCCCCTGGGGGTCGAAGTCGACGATGAGGACTTTGCGTCCGTATGCTGCGAGCGCGGCGGCCAAGTTGATCGTCGTGGTCGTCTTTCCCACCCCGCCCTTCTGGTTCGACATCGCGACGATGCGAGCCGGACCGTGGGATGCGAGCGGGGCCGGTTCGGGAAAACTCTGGCCGGAGGAAGGTGGCAGTAGCGCATCTCGTTGGGTCACGGTCTTAGCCTACCTAAGAGAGCGCCCTCGGGTGAGCTAAGGCGTAAACTTCACGTACCGTGTCGCGGCTGACCATCGTGTATATCTGCGTCGTCGATAACGATGAATGTCCTAGCAATTCTTGGACTACGCGGATGTCGGCCCCTCCTTGAAGCAGATGGGTGGCGAACGAATGCCTTAGCGTATGCGGGCTGACGTGCACGCTCAGTTTGGCGCGTTCGGCGGCGTTTTGAATGATTGCCCACGCGCTTTGCCGAGACAGCGGCCGTCCGCGCGTGTTGAGGAAGAGCGACGGCGTTCCGGGGCCGGAGCTCGCCAATGACGGCCTTGCGCGCACGAGGTAGGCGTCTATGGCCTCGACGGCGTAGCCTCCGAGCGGCACGACCCGTTCCTTGCGTCCCTTGCCGAAGAGCCGCGCCGAGGCCCCCGCCAGGTCGACGTCGTCGACGCTGAGCCCCACCGCCTCAGAAATGCGGGCCCCCGTTCCGTAGAGGACCTCCAGCAGCGCCCGGTCGCGCAGCGGCGCCGGCCCCTCCCCTGCGCCGCCCGCGGCTATGAGCGCGGCGACGTCGTCGATGTCCATTGCCTTCGGCAGCCGCGAAGGGATCTTCGGGGGGCGGACGTCGGCGGCGGGATTCGCGCCCGCGCTCCCTTCTTCGAAGACGAAGGCATGGAAGGAGCGGACGGCGGTCATGCTTCTGGCCACGGATGCGCGGGCCATCCCCTCGAGGCATTCGGCGAAGGACGCGACGTCCTCCGGTCTGACGTCGCTGATTTGCACGACTTCGCGCGCTCGAAGGTGCGAAAAATACTTCGTCAGGTCTCGCCGATAGGAGGAAACGGTGTTGTGTGACAGCGAACGTTCAACGGCGAGGTGAGCGAGAAACTGTTCACCCAATCTCGCAATCGGCTTGGGCCCGGGCAAGGGTGTATGAGAAGCCATGATCCCTTTATATTATCTCGAATGCTGTCTGGAATCGGAACGAAACCGACGGCTAAACTATGAAACGGCGGCCTCGGAAAGGCCGAGGCGAAACAGACGAAAGGCTTACAATGGCGAAGCTTGAATGGACGGACCTCGATCGGCGCGCAACGGACACGGCGCGCGTTTTGGCCGCGGACGCGGTGGAGAAAGCGGGCAACGGCCACCCCGGGACGGCGATCTCGATTGCGCCGTTGGCGTACACGCTCTTCAACAAGGTCATGCGCCACGATCCTTCGGACCCCTCGTGGCTGGGCCGCGATCGCTTCGTCCTGTCGATCGGCCATTCCTCCGTCACTCTCTACAACCAGCTCTTCCTCACGGGCTACGGCCTGGAGCTGGAGGACCTGGAGTCCCTGCGGACCTGGGGCTCGCTCACGCCGGGCCACCCCGAATACGGGCACACGAAGGGAGTCGAGATCACGACCGGCCCGCTGGGCCAGGGCCTCGCCTCCGCCGTCGGCATGTCCATGGCGTCGCGCCGCGAGCGCGGCCTGCTCGACCCCGACGCCCCCGCGGGCCAGTCTCCCTTCGACCATTTCGTCTACGTCGTCGCCGGAGAGGGCGACCTCGAGGAAGGCGTGACCAGCGAGGCCTGCTCGCTCGCCGGAACGCAGCACCTGGGCAATCTCATCGTCATTTGGGACGACAACCGCATCTCGATCGAGGACGACACGAAGATCGCCTTCACCGAGGACGTCCTGGGGCGCTACGAGGCGTACGGCTGGCACACGCAGCACGTCGATTGGACGAACGGCGGCGGCGAGTACAAGGAGGACGTCGAGGCCCTCTACGAGGCGATCGAAAACGCCAAGGCCGTCGCGGACAGGCCCTCGTTCATCCGCCTGTCGACGATCATGGCCTGGCCCTCCCCCACGAAGCAGGGAACCGGGGCCGCCCACGGAGCGAAGCTCGGCGCGGAAGAGCTCGCCGGCTTGAAGAAGGCTCTGGGCTTCGATCCGGAGAAGTCCTTCGACGTCGCCCGGGAAGTCCTCGATTACACCCGCAAAGGCGCCGCCGAGCGCGCCAAGGCCGAGCGTGCGAAGTGGGAGGAGAAGCTTCAGACGTGGCGTGCGGCCAACCCGAAGCGCTCAAAGCTGCTCGACAGGCTCGTGGCAAAGAAGCTCCCGGAAGGGTGGGCCGACGCTCTGCCGTCCTTCGAGGTCGGGACGTCCGTGGCCACCCGGGCCGCCTCGGGCAATGTGCTGACCGCCCTGGCCCCCGTCCTTCCCGAGCTGTGGGGCGGATCGGCGGACCTGGCCGGATCGAACAACACGACGATGAAGGGCGAGCCGTCCTTCCTTCCCCCGGACCGCGTCTCGGAGGACTGGGACGGAAACGTCTACGGCCGCACCCTGCATTTCGGCATCCGCGAGCACGCCATGGGCTCGATCGTCAACGGGATTGCGCTGCACGGGCTCACCCGCGCCTACGGCGGCACGTTCTTCGTCTTCTCCGACTACATGCGGGGCGCCGTTCGCCTGGCCGCCGTCATGAACATTCCGTCGATCTTCGTGTGGACGCACGATTCGATCGGCGTGGGCGAGGACGGCCCCACCCATCAGCCGGTCGAGCATCTGTGGGCGTACCGCGCCATTCCGCAGCTTGACATTGTCAGGCCGGCCGACGCCAACGAGACGGCCGCGGCTTGGCGGGGAATCATCGAGCGCCGCGACGCCGGACCGGCCGGCCTCGTCCTCTCCAGGCAGAATCTGCCGGTGCTCGAAGGCACGTCCGCAGAGGGGGTCAAGCGCGGCGGGTACGTCCTCGCCGAAAGCCCGACGGGCAAGGTCGACGTCCAGATCCTCGCCACCGGCTCTGAGGTCTCCCTCGCCGTCGAGGCGCGCGACGCCCTCGCGGCCGAAGGCGTCGGGGCCCGCGTCGTGTCGCTTCCGAGTCTCGATTGGTTCGCCGAACAGAGCAAGGAGTATCGCGACTCCGTCATCCTTCCCGACGTCAAGGCGCGGGTCTCCGTCGAGGCCGGTTCGACCTTCGGGTGGGCCGGATACGTGGGCGACGCCGGACGGTCCGTGGGAATCGACCACTTCGGCGCCTCCGCTGCTGCGGGTAAGCTCTTCGAGGAATTCGGGGTGACCGCGCAGGCCGTGGTCGAGGCGGCTCGCGAGTCGATCGAAGCGGCAAAGTAGCGAAACAACGGGCTTTGCGTCGGGCCGCGGCCCGGCGCCGACCCAAGAGAAACCGCGGATGCGCGGAGCGGATGAAAGCCGCCCGCGCATCCGCGCGCGTTACCCTCGATATGCGGCCTTGCACGTGCCGCGCATGTCACCAGTCAATCTCGGGGAAAGTTGAGAGTCTATGGTCAATCCGCTTCGCAGCGCACCCGACAGCCGCTTGCAGCGAATCGCGGGCCCTTGTGGAATCGTCCTTTTCGGCATCACAGGCGACCTGTCGCGTCGAAAAATTCTTCCGGCGCTCTACGATCTCGCCAACCGCGGGCTGCTTCCGCCGTCGTTCACAATCATCGGCGTCGCCCGAAAGGTGGACCCGTCGCTGCCGGAAGAAGTCGAGGCCGCCATACGCGAGGGCGCGAACACCCCCGTCACCGAGACGACGCTCAAGCAGCTCATGTCCGGGCTCGTGGTCGTCAACGGCCAGTACAACGACGTCGAGACCTACCGTTCCCTCGGCCATACGATGGACAAGATGTCCGCCGAGCGCGGAACCAACGGCAATTACGCCTTTTACCTGGCGATTCCGCCCGAGCTGTTCCCGACCGTCCTCGGCGGGATCGGAACGGCCGGGCTTTGCGCCGAGGACGACGGATGGAGACGCGTCGTCGTCGAAAAGCCCTTCGGGCACGGCCTCGAATCGGCTCGCGAGCTCGACGACATGGTCACGAAAGTCTTCCATCAGGACGCGATTTTCCGCATCGACCACTATCTGGGCAAAGAAACGGTGCAGAACCTCATGGCGCTGCGCTTCGCCAACGAGCTGTACGAGCCGCTGTGGAACTCCGCCCACGTCGACCACGTCCAAATCACGATGGCCGAGGACATCGGCATCGGCACCCGCGCCGGATACTACGACGGCATCGGCGCCGCCCGCGACGTCATTCAAAACCATCTTCTTCAGCTTCTCGCCCTGACCGCGATGGAAGAGCCGATTTCCTTCGAGCCTTCGGCTCTTCGGATCGAGAAGGAAAAGGTTCTGGAGGCCACGAGGTTCTACGGCCCCGTCGGCGAATCGGCCGTGGCCGGCCAGTACACGTCGGGCTGGCAGGGAGGCGAATGGGTCAGGGGATACAAGGAGGAGCCGGGCATCCCCGCCGACTCGATCACCGACACATACGCGGCGCTGCGCCTGGGAATCGAAACCCGGCGGTGGAAGGGCGTGCCCTTCTACCTGCGCGCCGGCAAGCGGCTGGGGCGCCGAGTCTCCGAGATCGCCGTCATCTTCAAATACCCGCCGTTCCTTCCGTTCCCCTCGACCGACGGCTTGGGCCACAATGCGCTGGTCATCCGCGTCCAGCCCAACGAAGGCATGACGTTCAAGCTCGGTTCAAAGGTGCCCGGGTCGGGCATGCAGCTGCGCGACGTGACAATGGATTTCGCATACGGGCACGCCTTCACCGAATACGCCCCAGAGGCCTACGAACGGCTCATCCTCGACGTTCTGCTGGGAGATCCGCCGCTTTTCCCCCGCCATCGCGAGATTGAGCTTTCCTGGAAGCTCCTCGATCAGGCGGAGAACCACTGGGCGGAAAACCCCGAATCGATCGCTGAATACGCGCCCGGGACCTGGGGGCCGGCCGCCTCGGACCTCATGCTCGCTCGCGACGGCCGCGCCTGGCGCCTGCCGTAGGAAGGAACCGACATGATCATCCACATGAACGGAACAAACACCGCCAGGGTGGGTCTGCGCCTTGACGAGCTGCGCGAGACCGCCAGCTCGGGCGCCCTCGGGCGGGTTCTCACGCTCATCATCATCGCGAAAAACGAGGGCGGAGTCCGCGACGCCATCGCCTCGGCCGCGGGCGCAGCCCGGGCGCATCCGTGCCGCGTCATCGCCGTCCTCCCGATCGACGGCGAGGAACCGAAGGTCGACGCCGAATTGAGGGTCGGCCCCGAGGCGGGCCTTTCCGAGATCGCCATCCTTCGATGCTCCAACGGCTCGGCCGACAATTTGGAGACGCTCGTCATCCCGCTGCTTCTGCCAGACGCGCCCGTCGTCGTCTGGTGGGTTCAAGACGCCCCGGAGAATCCGTCGCGCACGCCGATCGGGGCCATGGCCCAGCGCCGCATCACAACGGCCCAGAACTCCGGCGTTCCGGCCGACGAGATCCTCCGCCGGGTGCGCGACGGCTACGCCCCGGGCGACACCGACCTCGCGTGGACGGGCGTGACCTTCTGGAGGAACCACCTCGCCGCCATGCTCGACGAGCCTCCGCACGAGGTGGTCGAACGCGCCGTCGTGCGCGGCAACCGCACCCATCCGGCGGTGGTTTTCCTTGCGGCGTGGCTGGCCTTGCGGCTGGAGGTCCCGGTGGAGATCGAGCACACGCGGGGAACCGCCATCGACGGGGTGTCCATGTTCCGCTCCTCCGGGGAGCTGCGGCTGGATCGCCCGATCGGGTCCGACTTCGGCGACATGGTGCGCCCCGACCGCGAGGTCCAGCGCGTCAACCTGACGATGCGCACGATGGAGTCGAAGATGATTGAGGAGCTTCGAGAGATGACGCCCGACACCGCCTACGAAGAAGTCCTCAAGCACGGCCTTGAAAGGGTGCTGCCTTCCGGCGAGTGAGCGCTGGCCCGGCGAACGAGATTGGCTTCGTCGCTTGGGCGGGCGAGCTGTAGCCTTGCAAACGGGCGACTTTGCCTTCCTGCGAATGGGCTCGGACTTGCGCCCGGCGGCCTATTTTGAAAGCCGCCAAACGGGCGCGTCTATAGTTTGAAAACTGTCAGTTTGAAAACGGGGCGGCCGACCTTGCGAGCGCTTTCGGCCAGAGAGCGTTCGCAAAGTCATGCTGCCTTCTTCATCCGCGGGGCTACAATCCGAATTTCACGATGAGTCCGATGAGGACGATCACCACGCTCCAGATGAGGGCCACGCCGACGGTGATGCGGTTGAGGTTGCGCTCGGCCACTCCCGACGAACGCATCGAGGTTGAAATGCCGCCGCCGAACATCTCGGAGATGCCGCCTCCCTTGCCCTTGTGAAGCAGAATCGACAAGACGAGCAGAATGCTCGTAATGACGAGGAGAACCTCGCAGACTATGAGGAGAACTTTCACAACGTTTCCTTCCGATGCCCCACGGACGCAAGGCGTGCCTGCCTGGCCTTATGCAGAGCGGTGATTGCATTCAAAAGTGCCCCGCGGACGCGAGGCGTGCCTGTACAAGCATAAATGCCGTGCGCGGGCACCGCAATGAAGCGCCCGCGCACGCGCATAAGTCACTTGTAATAGGTCACGATCTTCGCGAACTCGTCGGCCTTGAGGCTCGCTCCGCCGACGAGGGCGCCGTCGACGTCGGGCTGGGCCATGATCTCGACGACGTTCGAGGATTTCACAGACCCGCCGTACTGGATCCGCACGGCGTCGGCGACGGAATCGTCGTAGAGCTCGGCGATCCTCCGGCGGATGGCCCCGCAGACTTCCTGCGCGTCCTCCGGCGTGGCGACCTCTCCCGTGCCGATGGCCCAGATGGGCTCGTAGGCAATGACCGAAGAGGCAACGTCCTTCCCGCTGAGATGGGCGAACATCGCGTCGATCTGCCCGACGACGTACTCGACCTGGCGGCCTTCCTTACGCACTTCCAGCGCCTCGCCGCAGCAGACAATCGGCGTCAGGCCCGCCTCGAGCGCCTTCTTCGCTTTCGCGCCGATGAGCTCGTTCGACTCGCCGTGGTATTCGCGGCGCTCCGAATGGCCGACCACGACATAAGTGCAGCCGAGCTTGACGAGCATGTCCGTGGAGATCTCGCCGGTGTATGCGCCGTTGTCGTGGGTCGAGACGTCTTGGGCGCCGTACTTGATCTTCAACCCTTCGGAATCGACGACGGTCTGCACCGTGCGGAGGTCAGTGAACGGCGGGATCACGGCCACCTCCACCTTGCCGTAGTCATGGTCGAGGTCTCCGAGAGACCACGCGAGCTTCTGAACGAGCTGATTGGCCTCGAGGTGGTCGAGGTTCATCTTCCAATTGCCCGCCATAATGGGTGTGCGCGCCATCAGTCCTCCAAAACTGCGATGCCCGGAAGCACCTTGCCCTCGAGAAACTCGAGGGAGGCGCCGCCGCCGGTGGAAATATGGGAAAACTTCGACTCGTCGAAGCCGAGGTTGCGAACGGCCGCGGCCGAGTCGCCGCCGCCGACGATCGTAAAGCCTTCGGCGTCTTGCATGGCCTGCGCGATG
>ERZ773042.660-NODE-660-length-22998-cov-56.106307_pt1 | contig 22998 bp, 19 predicted proteins | sample MGYA00511664_ERZ773042 | MGnify/ENA primary metagenome ERZ773042 (study PRJEB29015, sample SAMEA2737984) | human oral metagenome | biome: human oral; feature: human-associated habitat; material: dental | place: China | collected 2036 ... | reverse complement strand
GGCGGCCGTCCCCGGCGCCATGCGGCATGAGGCCCTCACCCACTGGGGCGGGGACGCGCGCCAGCCGCGACGTCGCGGGTGGCAGCCCGCGCGCGGCGGCCGTTAGGCTGGCCGGCCAAGGTAGTCAAGGGCGTCCACGAGGCCTACAGGGCCGACGTCCGCAACCCCATCCGCCTCGAGCGAGTCGCGATGGTGAGCGACCTTCACCCCTTGAGTCAAGCGCCACCCGTGGCAATTCACCGCATGAACATGAAGTACATTCGATCGTATTTGAACTGGCGCGTACACCTCTTCCGGGTCAAACAGGCTAACGAACGCTAGCCCGAGATTGCAAGGGTGACTCGCCACCTGCTGATGATCGATGCGCATTTTTTCAGCTCAACGTGATAAACCCATCACCCGGCTTCTCGACTGTTAGATCGGCTTAAAAAGAGGCTTCGTGAGCTCGTGTGGGTGGGTGAGTGGTTGCGTCACCGCCCTGGCGACGTGGATGTCAGGTCCAAGCGCCCTTGCGTCACGGGGCCATGGGGCCGTTGATGTCGTGGGACCCGTAGCCCCGCCCGGTCGCGAGAGCGGCCGTGGGGGTGCAAAAGAGTGTACACAGATCGGCGAAAATGACCTCTCGGCGCCGTTTTGGGCCATTTGTGTACACTGTTGCGCCGTTGTGGGCAGGCGCGGAGACGCAGGAGTGTACACAGATCGGCGAAAATGGCCTCTCGGGTCCGTTTTGGGGCATTCGTGTACACTGTTGCGGCGCGAGTCGCGTCGGGTGACTCGAGCGCCCCAACCGCCATGGTGTGCCGGCAGCGCCCCCTCGGTGACCCGCCTCTCCCTTGGCCGGGAAAACAGGCTCTGCGCGAGTGACGCCGCCGCCAGGCTGGCGTTTTCACCGGGGCGTCAACCCACACAAACCCCCGAAGAGCCTGATGTCCCCGGCACTTCCTTAGCCCACAACTGGCAACCTGATGGCGTCCGGACACCTGATCCCGGAGGTCCCGTGCGTCTCGTCCGCCCTCCTCGCGGACTCGGTGGTGACAAGCCGCCAGCGTTGGCGCAGGCCATGAGTCCGCTCGATCTCAGGAGGGAACCCGGCGGGAACGCGTCGCCGAACGAAACGGCGAGCGCCGTGCCTGGGGCGCAGGCGTTGCGCCCCCTCGACAGCACTGCCCACCTGTGGTATAAAGGAGGTGGCTACTGCCGCACAAGCGGAGGGCTACCAAGTGCCGGGGACGTTTTCCCCGGCTTTTTTCACTCTGGGAGTTGTGTTTGAGAGAGCTCAGCATCTTCATCGACGAGTCGGGAAGCGACGGCCTCGACGGATCGTACTACCTGCTCGCCCTTGTCCTACACGAGCAGGGCGACTCCCTCGAGAAGGCAATAGCGCAATACGAGCAGTCCCTACGCGACAAGGGGTTGCCAAACGCTCCGCTGCACACGACCCCACTACTCTACCGTAAGAAAGGTTACGAGGGCATGGACGAGGAGACGAGAAAGCGCCTCCTCTCGTCATTCAGGATCTTCTCCAGGCATCTTCCCATCAGGCATGCTTGTCTGGCCCTCGACACGAAGGGGTTCACCTCACCGGACGACGTCACGGTCGGCATGCGCCGCGCCCTCGTGGACTTCATGTTCGACCATCTCGAATATCTGCAAGGGTTCGATGACATCAAGGTCTGCTACGATGATGGCCAGCACTCCATAGCTCGCGCGATACACGGAGCGGTCGAATACGTCCTTTCGAAAAACGCAGTGATCCTCAAGAAGGCGCCACCGGCTGACTACCGGCTCGGGCAGGCAGCAGACTACATCTGCACGGTGGAGCTTGCCGCCCTCCGATACCGAGACAAGCGCACAACTGCGACCGGCGAGAAGTTCTTTGGCAGCTGGTCGCGGTTCAGGAGGGGCGTCCTCAAGGAGGTGCGGGCAAAGAGGATGTGACGACCTTGGTGCAAGTGCGCCGCATGACTCGTGCCGACAGGAGACCCAACCCGAGAGGAGCCGTCCCCCAAGCCCCTGGGCCGCGAAAGCTCGAGCAAAAACATGCAAGCGAACGGAGATATCGATGAGACTGTTCCTGACATCCTACCTAGCGGGCACAAAGGGCCTCGCCAACAGGTTCCTCTCAAAGGCAAGGCCGAGGGAGATCGTGTTCGTCCCCACCGCCGCCAACGTGGAGGAGTACCGCGGTTACGTCGACGAGGGGATGGCGGCACTTCGGGAGATGGGCTACGGTCTGAGGGTCCTCGACGTGGCTGCGGTCCCGAGCGACGAGGCCGTGCGGGCCATCGAGGGCTGCGACTGCCTGTGCGTGTCCGGCGGCAACACCTTCTTCCTCCTGCAGGAGCTGAGGAGGAGCGGGCTCGTAGAGCTCATCGCACAGAGGGCCCGGCAGGGCATGCCCTACATCGGGGAGTCTGCGGGTGCGATAATCGCCTGTCCGGACATCGAGTATAACCAGGTCATGGATGACAGGGCGGCTGCCCCCGGGCTCGACGACTGCGCCGGCATGGGGCTGGTCGACTGGTATGTGCTTCCCCACAACGGAGAGTTCCCCTTCGCCGAGGCAACCGCCGAGACAACCAGGACCTACAAAGACGAGCTTGACCTAGTACCACTGAACAACTCCCAGGCGGCCATAGTCGATGACAACGGCTACTCCGTGGTAACGGAGGGCGCACGCGAGGCGGGAGACGAGGAAGCCTAAAAGGTCCTTTTGCCGGGCGACATGATGAGAGCGCACACTTTGGTGAGGCCCTCCGAGTATGCCGGGGAGACGCGGCACCGCAGCCCTCGGCCGAGCCTTGGTTCCTGCGATTTCAGCCGTCATGCTTGCCCGTCGCGTCGCCAAAGGGTCCTCCATGGGCAGCGGCCTATGGCCTCCGCGCTGCCGTCCGGTGCCACCTCCCTCTCCAACGGCCCCTGGGGCGCACCACCTCACGGGCGCACCACTCGATGCCACCGAGTGGTGCGCAAGCAGTGCGCTCGACGTCGCCGAGTGGCACGAAAGTCGGCATATGCGCAGTTGCCAGCAAATATTGTGCCACTCGATGCCATCGGGTGGCACGCCCATCGCGCACTCGGCGCCACCGAGTGGCACGGTCGGGCATTGCAAACCCGGCGCCCGCAACCTCGCGCATCCCCCGCTGCATACCCCAGAGTCTGCAAAGACGCCTAGAACAGGGTGACCGAATCTCCGAGCGACGCCCCCTCACCTCGCATGAGAGGGCGGGTCAGCTGGTGGCATCACCACCCGCGCATTCGTGGAGGCATCCCATTCCTGTAACCGAGTGGGTCTGCGTGACCCATGTGTTATGGCGCAGGACCCACACCTCTATGCACGAAGTCTCTAAAGGGTACCTAAAGTAGCGGTCTTGACCTATCCATATTGGAGAGTGCGACCCTCGCGAAGGCGACTGCGTTTCGTGTCTCCATCGCGAGACGCGGGTCGTCACACGTGGATGGGCGGTGCCCTATTCCCCGTATCGCGAGAGGATCGACGCGCGCTCCTCAGCGAGATACTCCTTCATGAGCGGAATTGAGAACGTCACGTATCCGGGCGCCGTCTGCTCTATCACCTGGCGGGATATCAGCTGCCGACGGTAGGGGCTCAGGTAGCCGGTCGTCCTCTTGAGCATACTGGCAATCTTTGATGTGGAGACGACATCGCGGGTCTCGCTCATCGCAAGGATGAAGTCGATTGCCGTCTTGGGCAAGCCGGTGATGGTGGCCTCAAGCACGGCGGACTTGAACTCGTCTCGTGCCGCAGCGACGCCCCTTGTGGCGTCGTCAACTGAAACCACGATGGCGTCGTCGCCCTTCCGTCCCCTGAGCCACGCGGTGCGCCATACGTGGTAGCCGACGAGCTGGATGAGATGGGCATAGCCCTGCGTGGCGTCCGTGGCCAGCGCGAGGGCCTCCTCCTCGATCTGGAATCCGGAGTTCGCAATCGTATCGCGCAGGGAGTCGCGCACCTCGTCGAGGGGGATGGCGTCGAGTTCCTCGGGCTTGGCACGGCGCAAAAAGGTGACCGACTTGCCGTTAAGGATATCGAGCACGCCCGTCGCGATACCCGCAAAGACGAGCGCTATGTTCTGGTTCTCGCGAATCATGAACTGCACGGCTGTCGCTATCTCGCGGATGTCGTCTCTTAAGGCATCCTGGACCTCGTCTATCGTGACAAGGAGGCCCTTGCCGCGTTTCGTCATGCCACGCGTCGCGCACTCGAGGATAGACTCGAAGTCATCAAGACTGGCAGACCCACGCCTTGCCTCGATCGACACAAGGGGAGATTGCGCCTTGAACACGATCTCGCTGAAGAGAGACTTCCTCATGAGCCTGCGACTCAGGGAGGCCAGAAGGTCGCCGCTTCCCGAGACGTTGACCACAAGCCAGCCCTCGTCTTCCGCAATCGAGGCAAGCTCGGAAAGCAGCACCGTCTTGCCGGAGCCGCGCGGCCCAGTGATGCGCATCAGACGCCCCGGAGCCCCCTCGCCGTTGGCAAGGCCCTCCAGAAAATCGTCCGTGACCTTCTCGCGACCCACCAACACAGGGGGCATCTTGCCGGCCGTCGGCTTAAACGGGTTCTGATTCTGCACGACACATCACCTCACCATCCCCCAGTCTGAAGGCAGTGTGTCTCTCAGACCGTAAGCATAAGGTACATAAGACGCATAAATGGCATAAAGTACATAAGACCCATAAGACGCGTCGAGCGTGTGGCCCGGCGCGCCTATACACCCTGACGTGCGGCTGGGGATCGAACCTGGCCTTTTACCGACTGGCGAGCTCCTGCACGCCGGCACCCACAAGCGTGGCAGCCATCTCTGCCGCCTTCGCCACGGGCATATAGTACGCGAGCAATACGGCAAAATGCGCTTTTCCGTGACGTCGCCCGCTCAGAATGCGCCCTTGGTCACGTCGAGGTGGCGTCGCCGGCGCAGAGTGCGGTTTTTCGTGAGGTGGCGGGTGCAGACTGCGCCTTTACGTGAGCCGGCGGGTGCAGAATGCGTCTTTCCGTGAGGCGACGCCGCGTTTGCGCAGGTGAGGAAAAGCGCACTCTACGGAAAAGCGCATTCTGCAACCGGCATGTCACGGAAAAGCGCACTCTGCGCGACCGCCCGCATGCAGAATGCGCCTTTTGGTGAGGCCCACACGCAAAATGCGCTTTTCCGTGACGTCGCCCGCTCAGAATGCGCCCTTTGGTCACGTCGCGGTGGCGTCGCCGGCGCAGAGTGCGGTTTTCCGTGAGGTGGCGGGTGCAGACTGCGCCTTTACGTGAGGGTGACACCCCCAGAGTGCGTCTTTACGTGAGTCGCTGGTTACAGAGTGGGGCACTTATGTACACTGTTGCGACGCGATTCGCCGAGGCAGCGACCCACACTAACCCCCGAAGATCCTCATTCAGGGGTGATTTTTCTTGTGATGGCTCACGTTTCTCACCGTTATCGAGAGGAGGACCTCCTGCTCAGGTATCCTCGAGCCCCAAGCCCGATGCCATGAAGTCCAGAAGATTGAGGTGCCGCACGCCGTCGCGGCGCTGCAAGAGCGAATCCAGGGTAAAGAGAAAGCGGAGGTAGGCATCACGGATGCGCGAGAAAGGCCGGTATTCCCGCTCCCCCCACGCTCCGCTCGGCAATACTGAACGCGACTTGCATATAGGCATGGTCGTTTGCCTTGCGCGTGATGAAGTCACACTCCAGCTTACCGATCTTGCCCACGCTCACCTGGTAGCCACGCGCCTGGAGGTCAGCGTAGAGCACGTTCTCGAGCGTGGAGCCATAGTTGATGCGATTGCTCCCTCCATGCCACCTCCCCGCCCGGCGGCGTCTGGGACCTTGCACCGCCAGGTCCGTCAGGGCGGATCCGACGGGGCCCCGTGGCCGGGGGTCACCACCGTGAGAAGCTCGAACAGCCTTCCCGGGCTGCGCGTCCTCTCCCACCAGAGGAGGAGCAGGGCGTCGTAGAGCAGGTCCTCCCTGCTGGAGCAGGGTCCCCAGGGGCGGCCCGACGCCAGCCCCGACAGGGCGGGGAGCACGGCGGCGCACAGCCTGTCCACCTGCCCTGCGCCCAGACCCCACAGCGCGGCCCCGTCGGGGACGATGCCCGGCAGGGAGGGGTCGACCCCCTCGGCACACCGCCTGATGGCGCCGAGCTCCCAGCCGTCGGGAAACCCGAGGCCCCGCAGGCGGTCAAGGGGCAGGAAGGGAGACAGGCGCGGCACCGCGCGCAGGCCGAGCGACTCGGCGCGCCCGGCGACGGCCGTGAGGTCCGAGCCCGAGGCGAGAAACATGTGCGCACCCCCTCCCCAACGCAGGGGGAGGGGGGCGACGACGAAGCGGGCGTCGCCCCCGAAGGTGACGACGAGGCGATCACCCTCGAGCGTGCCTCCGCCCCAGCGCAGCATGGCGCGCGCGGCGTCCCCTACCCGCTCGAGCGACACGGCGGACCCCCGGGCGGGCAGGGGAAGCAGGGGCAGGGGCAGGCGGGCACCCTCGTCCGGGAGCCGGGGGACGTCCGTCGCGACGAGAGGACCGGAGAGCGACGAGCGCACGGCGCCCTCCAGGGTCGAGACGAAGGCGTCCTCGACGGCGGGAAGCCCCTCCCGCCCGAAGGCCCCGCCGCCTTCCGGGCTCCCCTCCGCGCCAGCGGACGGGCCGTCTTCCGACACGCACCACGAGCACCACGACCCCTCCCGAGCGTCGCGCGTGCCGCTGCCCGGGCCCGCCCCACGGACGACCAGCCCGACCTCGTGCCAGTAGCTGGCCGGGTCGCTCGCCGCCCTCTGGGCCGGACTCGGCTCGTTGCCCGTGCGCGTCGCGACATCGGGGTACTCGCGGGACCAGAACGCGAACGAGACCATGCCCACGTCGTACTCGTCCCCCTCAGGAGGGACGGTCGCCACGAGGAAGCTGAGGCCGTTCTCGACCACGGCGTCCCTGACGTACTCGGGCACCTCCTCCGGCCGCTCGCAGCCCACGTAGAGCTCCTCGCCCAAGGGGGCTGAGAAGAGGCGGTCGCGCCAAGCGGCGTCGCAGCTCACCTCGATCGCCACCTCGTCTATCCACTCCTCGTATGCTTCCCTCGTCACCATGGGCCCCCCATCACCGCAGATAGCCAGGCCAAGGCGGGCGTCCACCCAAGCATCTGTGACCCCCCTCACGAGCGGTGGTCGCCCCACGGCATGCGCCAGGTCAGGCCCGCAGGGTCTTCCAAAAGCCAAGCAGGTCCGCCGTACGCGCGCCCGCCCGCCTACGCGCCGCCCGCGCCCTCCCAGGCCCACAGGGCGTCACCCAGCTCCCGGCGCCGCCGCACGTCCCGGGCGACCCTCTCGGGGTCGGTGTACTCCTCGGGGTCCTCGGGCTCGCGGATCCTCCAGCCCAGCCTCAGCTCGGCGCCGATGGAGTTGAGGAAGGCGACGTTGCGCGCGGTGACGCCCACGAAGGGGTGGTAGAACTCCTCCATCTCGACGTCGATCACGACCGCGACCTTGGCCACGTGCCCCGACAGGAGGGCGCGCAGCCTCGCGGCCCTCTCGCCGATGGCGTCCTGTAGCCTGTCGATGTGCGCAGGGGGCCACCTGCACTCCTCCCTCGCTATGGTGTGCTGCCACGCGTCGCAAGCGAGGCCCGCCCGCGCGACCGCGGCGGGCAGCTCTCCCGCGCGGCAGGTGGACGTGGGCCCGAGGCCCAGGGCGTCGCCTATCGCCTCGAAGTCCAGCCTCCCGCCGGTGACGCAGAGCGTCGTCTCCACCCGCGGCCTCACGTCAGGCCCCCTCGCCGACGGGGGGCAGGTCGTCCGTCTCGTCGGGGTAGTAGGGGTAGGGGTCTATCCCCAACTCGGCGCCCATCGAGCCCAGGAACGCCAGGTCGCCCCTCGTGAGGGTCAGGTCCGGCTCGTCGCCGATCACCGCGTGCACGGAGAGCTCCACGCCGACGTTGGCGTCGCGCCCCTCCAGGGCGGGGGCGAGCCGCCCCGCCCCGTCCCCGAGTGCGCGCTGCAGCGTCCCGAGCCGCTCGGAGACGGACGCGCACTCCGCCCGCGGGATAGTGTACTCCCAGTCGTCGTATGTCTCCCCGAGGCGGGTGTACGTCGGCTCGACCCCCAGCGCCTCGGTTATCGCGTCCAGGTCCAGGCCCTCCCCCGTGATGAGAACCCTGACGTTGGCCCTCGGCCTCATGCCACCAGCCCCCCCTACACGTCGCATAGCCCCGTCGGTACGTGGGCACTGCCGTCCCCTGTTGGATCCGGCATCATCTGCCTGGTGTCGATCTCCCTGGTGCGGCTGTCCCCCACCCCATGATGCCATGGTAGCTTATAGCCTCACCTACCAACGCCGAGCTCTTGAGGATCCTTGAGAACGTCTACCTTAAGCTTCCCAACGCTTCTTATCAGTGTCTGTCATCGCCCCTCAGAGGATGCCATTCCGCCACCGAGACGCAACGAAACCGCACTCGGTGCCACACGCCCTGTCGAGAAGGTAGTTCTGCATCGTCGTCTGTACAGAAATTCTGGCGTCCTTGACCTTGGTGTCAACACACACCTTGAGTAGGCTGCACGGCGTTACTCGTCCTCACGGCAACGCTTCCAAATGGGGTCGCCGTCGTCATCTTTTGGAACCATCGCCGGACTGTCTGGAGACTCCCATATTATCTGGCCCTTCGGGGGTTCGTGTGGGTTGACACCTCGGCGAAGATGCCAACCTGGCAGCGACGCCACTCGCGCAGAACCTGTCTTCCCGACCAAGCGAGAGGGGCCAGCGAGGAGGTGCAGCCGGCACGCCGTGGTGGTTGAGGCACTCATGCCACCTGACGCAGCTCGCGTCGCGATTCGTATCGCGACGCGCGTCGCAACAGTGTACACAAATGCCCCAAAACGACACCGAGAGGCCATTTCCACCGATCTGTGTACACTCCTGCGAGTCCCCACGGTCACTCGCACGATCCTCGCGAGGCGCAACAGTGTACACAAATGCCCCGAAACGGCGCGGAGAGGCCCGATCCTCCCATTTGTGTACACTCCTGCGTCCCCACGGTCGCTCGAACGATCCTCGCGTTGCAACAGTGTACACAAATGCCCCAAAACAGCCCCGAGAGACCATTTCCACCGATTTGTGTACACTCCTGTGTCGTCGCCCTGGCGGTGACGCCCACGCCGTCGGGGCGGTGACGCAACCGCCCACCCACACGAACTCACGCAGCCTCTATTATCTTAGCCGCATTACGTATACAGTAGTCAATATGCTCTTACATGGCTAAGATACTTCAGCAGTTGACGAGGATGCCACGGTGTTGCAGTTCGAATACGGGAAGGTTCTCCAGAGGCTCATGATGCCAGGGGTCGTGTCCGCAATTGGTGATGTGAGGGAGCATCGGGGCAGGCAGGAACTCTATGAGTCGCTGCAGCCCGCCGTGCTCGACAGGCTCTGCGAGGTTGCGAAGATCCAGAGCACGGGCGCATCCAATCGCATCGAGAACATATCGACCTCCGAGGTCCGCCTGCGCGAGTTGATGGAGCGAAAGGTCAAGCCTGCGAACCGCGATGAGCGCGAGATTGCCGGATACCGTTACGTGCTGGACACGATTCACGAGAGCCATGATAGCATTCCCGTCACGCCGGGCGTCATCCTGCAGCTTCACCGCGACCTCTACCGCTTCCAGGATGTCTCGTTTGCGGGACGTTGGAAGGACTCGGACAACACTATCGCCGAGCACACGGAGGTTGGCAGCATGGTGGCGAGGTTCGTCCCAACGAGCGCGGCGGCGACGCATTCTGCCGTCGAGCGCATCTGTGATGAGCATGCACGCTGGAGCAAGGGCGCCACCTATAACCCGCTGCTCGTGTCGCTCATCTTCGTCTTCGACTTCGTGAGCATCCATCCCTTCGCCGACGGCAACGGACGCATGAGCCGCCTGCTCATGCTGCTCCTGTCCTACCGCAGCGGGTACGATGTGGGCAAGTACGTCTCCATTGAGGCCGAAATCGAACGTACGAAGACGACCTACTACGAGGCCCTCGCCGCGAGCTCGCCCGGATGGGCTCAGGGAGAAAGCGACTACGCGCCATTCGTCACCTACCTGCTGGGAGTTATGACCGCATGCTACCGCGACCTCGACGAGCGCGTTTCCCTGTTGTCTTCCAGCGTCAAGGGCGAGGATGTCCTGCGCGCATACTTCGCCGGCCTTACGGGGACAGCGACCAAACGCCAGATCATGGACGACAATCCAACACTCAGCCGCCGCACGGTCGAGCGGGTCCTGCAAAGGCTGCAGGCTGAGGGTGCCGTAAAGAAGGTCGGCGCGGCGCGGGCGACGGCATATCGGCGCATCGATCAAGGCGAGGTATCGTGAGTTCCCGGCCGTTTCTCACCGCTTTTGCATAACACCAGGCAGACGAGGAGCCGTGATCGACCCTACGGTCTGCCTACCAGTCGAGGCGACAGTCCGCCGGGCGATCCCCTTGAGCTTGCATCCGACGCGATTGCTAGCATCGTATACGGCGTTGCCTGAAGAAGGAGGAACAATGGACGACGCGAAGAAGGCGGTCGCGATGTGGTCGATGGGCTTTGGCGACAGGAGCGAGGCCCTGTCTGGGGATTCGGTAAAGCCCGCCCACCCACGGCAGAGAGCGTTGAAGTCCGACTGGAAGACTCGTCGGATGCCCAGGGCGCATGCTAAGATCGATCTGGACATCCCTCTCACGACTGAGGAGTTCGAGCTGCTGGCACTCGGTCACATCCCACAGGCCATGGAGGACCATTGGTTCTCGTACTTCGACGGAGAGTCGCTGAACCTCCACCGCAGCTGGACCGGGGTCTGCGTCTATCGTGTACATGTGGCGCGAAGGGCCGAGGGCTATGTGCTGACCGGCGCGACTGTCAACCGTGACGCGAGCCAGTACTCGCAGACAAGCGACGAGCGCGACCTCATCATGGTCTCGATACTTATCGGAGAGGCACTTGGAAGGGACGTCTCGGGCCTCTGGGAGGAGTACTTCTCCGTCGGCCCAGACGAAGGCGCGTCTCGTCCGGCGGCCTCCAGCGAAGACGGGCCGACGCTGATCGGCTTCTGGAGAGAGAAGGACGCCCTGGGGTTCTGCAGCAACTGGCACCCGAGCGGCCTTGTGTTCTGCGGGCGAGAGTTTTGCACGGCCGAGCACTGGATGATGTGGCAGAAGGCTCGCGTGATGGGGGACGCAGGCTCAGCGGACGCCATACTCGAGGCGCCCACCCCGCGCAGGGCGAAGGAGCTTGGTGCCCGAGTCAAGCCCTACGACGATGCCCTGTGGCGCGATGTGCGCGAACAGCTCGTCTACGTAGGGGTGCGCGAGAAGTTCATGCAGAACCCAAAGCTCACCGAACGTCTGCTCGCGACGGGCGTCGCAGTCCTTGCGGAGGCGTCTCCGTACGACCGCAGCTGGGGCGTCGGCCTGGCAGAACACGACAAGCGCTTTCGAGACATCTCGCGCTGGCGCGGCTCCAACCTGCTCGGGAGGGTGTGCATGCGCGTGCGATCGGACCTCGGGCTCGCCGTGCACGCCGGCGTGGATGTCGAGAAGCTCTCCGGATGCGAAGACGACATGGTCTTCTCGCTTTGCGATGGCAGGGTCGGGAGCATGTCGCTCTTGGAGCTCTCCCGCGTTCCCGCAGCTCGTGCAGCCGTGCTCTGCTACGTTCGCATCGCACAGCACCAGGCAAGTGACACGTACCCTGCGCTGGACGATTTCCTCCTGCGGTTTGGGCGTGAAACCGTGGCGGAAATCGACGAGAGGCGTCGCGCTGGCAGGGGCGGAGACGTCGGCACAGGCAAAGGGATCGAGGTTGTCGGATGGTGCGAGCTGCTCTCTCAACTCTCGTTCATGGGCGCCGTCGGGCTGCTGTGGGGCTGGCGCTGACGACGTCCCCCTTGCTCACCTCATGGCCCCAACAAGGACGGGCATGGCGTCTGCCCCTGTCGTTTCCGCACCTCTTGCCATACCTCTTGGCCGCCCGCAGGCCCTCTACAAATGAGATCCGTACCTTCTGATAAAATCCTCTTGCGTATTGCTTGAGCCATGCAGTGGATAGGACGTGCGCGTGAGATATACAGGGCTGCTCGATTCCGGTGTCACCCCCACAGAGATCAAGTCCTACCTGCGGGATTCCGAACTCGCGCCAGTCACCATCCGCATACCGCGCACGCTTCGCGACTCTGCTAAGGAGGCAGCCTCCCTCAGGGGCATGAACTTCACGTCCTTCGTCAAAGGGCTCATGATCGAAGAGCTGAGCCGGAAGACTCTTGCAAGGCAGGTAATTGAGCGATGATACCTCAAAACAAGCTTGGCATCGCCAGCAGCATTGAGCTTGCCCATGAGGAGGAGCGCATCTCCAAGCTGGCTGCCCTCTCCCTCTATAGGGACGGCGCGCTCGACAAGCTGGAGCCAGGCACGTTTGCCACGCTCCAAAAGATCCATGTCACACTCTTTGGTGACATCTACGACTTCGCTGGCAGGGTGCGTGACGTCAACCTGTCCAAGGGCAGTTTCCGGTTTGCATCGGCGTTGTACCTGCAATCAGCCCTCAAGAGCATAGAGGGCATGCGGCAGGGTGACTTCGAGGAGATTGTCGAGAAGTACGTGGAGATGAACGTTGCCCATCCGTTTCGCGAGGGCAACGGCCGGGCGGGGCGCATCTGGCTTGATCACATATTCCGTTGCGAACTGGGCCGCACGGTTGATTGGAGCCAGATAGGGCGCGAGGATTACCTCCTTGCCATGGAGCGCAGCCCCGTGCGTGACCTGGAGCTCAAGGAGTTGCTTCGCGGTTCTCTCCCCGATCAACTGGACAACTTCACGTTGTTGGCGGGTGGGGTCGATGCGTCCTACTCCTATGAGGGCTATGCGGCCTATCGTGCCGAGGACCTCGCGCAGGGGAGCATCAGGAACGAGAGGCATGAGGATTGAGCCATGCGGTTCAAATAGTTGCAGGCTGCGGTACGGACACGCGAGTTCGAGCGGGCAGCCGCCAAACTTGGATTTCGCACCGGCATGGTCGCAGAGAACCATACGGGGCAACCCGAGAGGCCAATTGAGCTGGCGGCGTTATTGCGACAGATGCCAAGCCAGTTCATGGGCTTCCTGAGGATAGCGGAGAAAGCGGTCTCGTCTTCCAGGCGCAACGGCGTTCTTCTTGCCGACGCCCTTGAGCGAGACGCTGACGGAGGTAGCCCTTGACGGTGTCGAGCATGGGGGGCGATCATGGTGTAATACGATGTGCCGCATAAGCATGCTTGGATGCCGCGCGTTGAAGGCGTCGACGTCGCACCCGTGAGCCTGATCTTTGGGTGGGTCCAGATCGTCGCGGCACGGCAGGGGCGCGGCAGCGAGCCCCCACGTTACCCTCACGTAATCGGAGGGAGTCAGAGGGCGCGAGGCAAGCCCTCTAGCTGCGAAGACTTCATGCCGCCCGCTCCCGGGCACACGTAAGCCACCCGTAAGCACACGAAAATCGCCCGGCGGTCACATGACCTCCCAGACGCGCCTGCCCCCGATCAGCCGGCTCCTGATCCCGCCCTGCGACCTCATCTTCCTGAGGAGGTTGTCCGCCTTGTTCTCGCGCTGCTCCGGCACGAGCGAGGCGGGCAGGGGGGCGACAGGACCTCGATGATCTCGGCGCGGGTCGACGGCCCGTTGGCCACGAGGTAGTCGTTGATCACGCCGACGCACCACTCACCGATCTGGGCCCTCCACTTGAGGTAGTCGACCTTGGTGCCCGTCGCCTCGGCCCCAATCTTTCCGCACAGTTCCTATTGAACCAAAACACCGCGCACGATCAGGTCTCGCACACCCACCTTCTCCTCAACTCCGAATCCCAGCGTCAGCTGCGCGTACATGTCTTTGCCTCCGTGCTTCGGACGGGAACCCCCTTCGGTCCCCTTGCGAGGATGTCATGCAGGGCGGGGCGCACGGTGGCGGGCCCCGCCTGGCGGGGTATCGCGGGTCGTATCGAGAACCTTGGCCTGCTGTAGAATGGATGCTGGCCATACGTTTGGGAAGATGGAGTCACATGGGTGCCGACATTGACATCGCACTGCTCGTGGAGGAGCTTTGCCGCCACGACGCCGAGACTGAGTGGATTGAGTTCAAGACGAACAACTCGAACCCCGAGATGATCGGCCAAAGGATCAGCGCGCTGGCCAACTCCGCCTGCAGGCTGGGCGCCCCGACGGCATACATGGTCTGGGGAATCGACGACGAGACGCACAAGGTAGTCGGCAGCTCGTTCCGGTACAGGCTCGTGAAAAAGGGCAACGAGGAACTCGAGAACTGGCTCCACCATCAGCTGACGGACAACGCCTCCTTCGAGTTCGCGGAGGGCGAGGTCGGCGGCATGCACGTCACCGTGCTCATGGTCCATGCGTCCTTCTACCACACGGTCGACTTTGAGCGGGTCCCATACGTTCGGGTGGGGAGCTACACCAAGAAGCTGAGGGAGTACCCCACCATAGAGTCCGAGGTGTGGGGCCGCATCACCAAGTTTGACTTCGAGAGCGTCACGGCCAGAGGGGGCCTGCCCCTTCCGGACGCGCTCTCGCTGCTCGACTTCCCGAAGTACTTCGACCTGCTCGGGGTGCCGATGCCGCAGTCGCGGGACGAGGTAGCCCACTACCTCTGCGACGACGAGGTCCTCTTGCGCCAGGATGATGGCCGCTACGCGGTGACGAACCTCGGCGCGCTCCTGCTCGCCAAGCGCCTCAGGGACTTCCCTTCGGTCGCGCGAAAGGCGCTGAGGCTCGTCCAGTACGAGGGTCGGGGGCGCACCGAGATGCTGAGGAGCAGGGACTACGAGGGGGGCTACGCCGTCGAACTCGAGGCTGCTGTCGAGATGGTGATGGCGCTCACGCCCGCGAGAGAGGACGTCGTCGGTGCCGTGAGGACGCAGACGAACGCCTACCCCGAAAGGGCGGTCCGCGAGATCCTTGCCAACGCGCTCATCCACCAGGACCTCGCGATAGCTGGCAGCGGCCCGGTCATCGAGGTGTTCGCCGACCGCGTCGACTTCACCAATCCGGGAACATCCCTTGTCGACCTCATGCGCCTGGTCGACAACCCTCCCAAGTCGCGGAACCAGAGGCTCGCAAGCCTCATGAGGCGCTTCCGCTTCTGCGAAGAGCTCGGGACCGGCTGGGACAGGATCATCTCCTCCTGCGAGGCCTCCTACCTCCCCGCGCCGAGGGTTGTCGAGTACGAGGAGGCGGGCGGCAGCGTGCGAATCTCCCTCATGCCCTACGCGCCCTACCGCTCGCTGAACCCGCAGGACCGCGTCATGGCCTGCTACTGGCATGCCTGCATCTGCTTCACGAGCGGCGACGTCATGACCAACCAGTCGCTGCGCTCGCGCTTCGGCGAGGGAGGCCCCAGCCCTTCGACCGTCTCGAAGCTGCTGTCAGCGGCGGTCGAGGCCAGGCTGATCAAGCCCGTCGATCCGACGACCGCCCCACGGTACATGCGCTACGTGCCCGCCTGGGCGCAGGCCTAACTTTCCCGCAACTTTCCCCAGCACGTCTTCGTATTGGATTTCCGCAGGTAGACGATCTGAGGTGTGCGGATTCCAACTTTCCCGCAACTTTCCTGACCGCAGAGGGTGCCTCGACACGCTCGGCTGCAGACTCCGGGACGCTAACTTTCCCGCAACTTTCCTCGACAGTCAGTCCATACAAGATGTTGTGTAGTTATGTATTAAATATGGGTCTTTACACAATATGTGGGCAATTTTAACTTTCCCTCGATATTCCGGCCTCCTTCTGTGAGGCCGACAGCGTCTAGGGCAGGCAGCCCTTCTCCCTGAGTTCCCAGAGCACCGTCCTCTTGCGAACGCGGATGTTTCGACCCGCATAGATGCGGAAGCCTGTCCTGCCAGTCGAGGATCATCTCTCCGTTGAGCTCGTCGACCCTCTTGCCCGCGAGGTGCCCGCTCGCAGGCTCTGCAGAGGCACAGTATCCGGCCTCCGTGGTCCTCTCCATCTGCCCGAAACCTACCAGTCCGCCCAGTCCGCCCACGAGCCGGCACAAGAAGCCCTCTGTGGTCATGTCCTTCTCGGACAGGGACGCGCGTTCCTCGGAGCCTTCTGCCTGCGCCGCCCGCTCGAGTCCCTCCTTGATCTCGTCCACCCTCCTCCTTGCTGCCCTCTTCGAGATGGCCTTGAAGCTGTGGGGGTCCACCTTCCACCTGTCCCCGTTTTTGTAGTAGAAACGCACCTGCCACCTGCCGTCGCCGCACTCCCGAATGCTCTCGTTCGCGCACTTCATGTGCCGCCCCTCTTTCCGTCTGACCGGAAGCCTGGCCGGGGCCCGGCCCGAAAGGTCAAGCCTCTTGCGGACGAGACGATACTTTGTGGAATCGGGAAGCGCTTGCATCATCGCAGGTACTAGGCCGAATCGCTACTTGACGGCCAGAACGGGAGGAGTTAGGGGGCTCTTCGGGAGTTCGTGTGGGTCGACGCCTTGGCGAATCGCGTCGCAACAGTGTACACGAACGCCCCAAACCAGCGTCGAGAGGCCGTTTTCGCCGATCTGTGTACACTCCTGCATATCCACGGTTGTCCGCAACGGCGCAACAGTGTACACAAGTGCCCCGAAACGGCGTTGAGAGCCCATTTTCGCCAATCTGTGTACACTCCTGCGTCACTACGGCCACTCGCGCGACCGGGCGGGGCCACGGGTCCCACGACACCGACGGCCCCATGGCCCCCGTGCTACTCAGGTGTTCGGACCTGAGGCCCGCCCCACCGGGGCGGTGACGCAACCACCTACCCACACGAACTCACAAAGTCTCGTTTAAAGGCCTCCCTTGCCGTCGCGAGCGCTCTATCTGACAAGTCGGCAATGTCGGCATCGACGACAGGCTACGCTGTCCAGTCGCGCGTTGACTCCTGGTTGCGGATGGCGCAAGCTTGTTAATCGGCACGGGCACGAGGCTCTCTCCGGCACGCGAATAGCAGAAGCCCTTCCATGGGATGGGCATGCCCTGGAGTGCAGCAAGAATCTCGAACAAGATCACGCGTCCCCTTCGGATGACCGATGACGCGTATGTCACGCAGGCCGAAGTTGGGGACAGCCCCCTCGAACACCTGTCGTTTAAGAGAGCTGAGGCGCTTGGGCTCCATACGATAGGAGGTACCCACGACCTCATGGTCCCTGTCCCGCACGCCAAAAAAGCCAGGCAGACTCGATGCCGGCGAGGTTCACCTCATTGCTGAGTGCTGAAACGTAGCGGCCGATTTCGTCAGTCTTGAAGTTGTCATTGGCCTCCTTGAACTCGATGGTTTCATCCTCCCAATTGGCTATGAGCTCCTCGAGGAGGACGACATTCTCTTCGTCGGAAGAATGGTCTCTCATGTGTTTCTCCCGAAGTCAATGCGATTTCTCTGCCAAGCATAAACAATTTCCCAGTCATACCCGCTCCAGACAATCGAACTATTCTGGACCCGCTGTCATCTCTCTTGAAAACGGGTGGGCACCTATCCGCATAACGCGCAGCGCGGTCAAGGATCCTGCCTCCATTCCTCCGGTATCTGGCGGTTGTGGCTCTGGAAAGCCTGCCACGCACGCCCGTCGCGCACTTCGATGGTGACAGGCGATGCGTCGGGGCTGTCGGCCACGGCGCATCCGCCATATTTCGGTCATGCCGCGCACGCACTTGTCGATGAGGCCCGTCACGCAGTTGTCCTGTGCATTGGCCTCGTCAAACGTCTCCCATACGCTGGCAGCAAGGCAGATGACGTATCCGTCGGACTCGAAGCCCTTGCTCTCAAACTTCCTCGTATAGTTCTCGACGGCCCCCTCGCTGGCGCGGCGAGGGCGAAGATACCAGATGACTCCCGGCTCGGGCGGGGTTAGAAACCCACAGGATTCGGCCCACTTGCGGCCGCGACACGGCTCGAGCATCCGCCACCTTTGGCGAGAAGGCTCCGCGCGGCAGGGGTGCGGCAGCGAGCACCCGCGTTACCCTCACGTAATCAGAGGGAGTCAGAGGGCGCGAGGCAAGCCCTCTAGCTGCGAAGACTTTATGCCGCCCGCTCCCGGGCACACGTAAACCACCCGTAAGCACACGTAAATCGCCCGGCGGTCACGTGACCTCCCAGACGCGCCCGCCCCCGATCAGCCGGCTCCTGATCCCGCCCTGCGACCTCATCTTCCTGAGGAGGTTGTCCGCCTTGTTCTGCCCCTGGCGCCTCACGTAAAGACGCAGTCTGAGTGACCGCTCGCACGCAGAGTGCGCCTTTCCGTGAGAGCTTATACAGAGTGCGTTTTTTCGTACAGCATGGGATGCAGAATGCGTTTTTCCGTCACGTCGCGGCGCCCGGGAGATGTGGAGCAACCACCCGCCAGGCTGCGGGGCACTATGGAAAATGGCTCAACTGGACAAATGCGCTCGGGAAACCGCCCGCCAGGCTGCGGGGCGGGTTGCGCATAGATGTGTACATCCAATGGGTGTATTATATATTCCCGCTGGGTATACCAAGAGTACTTTAATCTTGATCTGCCCTCCCCGTGAGGGCAGATAGACCGCAACATGAGGAGGTCGATATGTCAGAGGCACGCCTGAGCATCCGCACTGACAGTGCGCTCAAGGAGCAGGCACGCAGACTGTATGAGAGCATGGGGCTCGACCTCACCACCGCTGTCAACATGTTTCTGCGTCAGTCTGTCGTGGACCATGGCATGCCCTTCAAACCGACCGCAGAAAGCCCAGAGGACATTAATGCCAGGCGCGAGGATCGTATGGGAGAGGGGCACACATTCGCCACGGTTGACGACATGATGGACTACCTCGATGCTTAAGAGCATCAGGGTTCTTCCACAGTTCGAACGTGATGGAAGCGCCTCAAGAAGAAGCACTTTCCCTTAGACAAGTTGAGGTCTGCCGTCAGCGCCATCTTCAAAGATAGCAGAGACGAGCTGCGGAGACTACGCGATCACGAGCTCAAGGGAAACTGGTTAGGCTACAGAGAGCTTCACATAGAGCGGAGCTGGCTGCTAACGTACCGTGTCGACTACTGCTGATACGCTCCCCTGTCACGAGGGCTTCTCGGGCCAACCGGGACCGATGACGGGTGGTTCGCCTGACGACCAGCAGCCAAGCTTGGCGTTGGGCTCTGCGTCCTGGGTGAGCGAAGAGAGCACGCCCGCCCTCCAGTTGCGTAGGGTCGCCAAGGCCATCATGGCGGCGTTGTCCCCGCAGACAACCATGGGAGGCACGGTCACGCGCACGCCACGCCGCCCAAACTCCCTCTTGTATTCGGCTCTGAGCTCTGGGTTTGCGGCAACCCCCCCGCCGATGCAAAAGTCAGAGACGCCCGTCTCCTCCACAGCGGCGACAGCCTTCGCAACCTGCACGTCAATGACCGCCGCCTCGAAGGAGGCCGCAAGATCGGGCAGGTTGATGGCGCGACCGGCCCTGCCCTCACCCTCTATGTAGGTGATGACCGCTGTCTTGAGTCCACTCAGGGAAAAGCGGTAGTCGTTACTGTGCATCATCGCACGGGGGAAGTGAATAGCCTTCCTGTTGCCCCGCGCCGCGAGCCTGCTGATCACGGGACCCCCCGGGTAGCCGAGGCCCAGCGCCTTGGCAACCTTGTCAAAGGCCTCGCCCACCGCATCATCGATGGTGGCGCCAAGGATCTGGTAGTCGCCCCAGGCGCGCACATGCACAAGCATCGTGTTGCCACCAGAGACCAGGCTCGCCACGAAGGGCGGCCTGAGGTCGGGTGTCTCGAAGAGATTGGCGAGCAGGTGACCTTCAAGGTGGTTGACCGCTGTAAACGGCAAGCCTGTGGCCGCACAGAGCCCCTTGGCAAAGGCGATGCCCACGACGAGCGCACCAACGAGACCCGGACCTGCGGTGACGCCCACACACGAGAGGTCAGAGGCCGCCAGCGTGTCGCAGCCGAAGTGTCGTCCTGCCTGGGCCATAACCTCCTCGAAGACGCCGACGATGGCTTCGACGTGCTTGCGGGACGCAATCTCGGGTACGACGCCACCAAAGCGCGCATGGAAGTCGACCGAGGTAGCGACTACGTTCGCACAGATGGTGCCCCGCGAGTCGATGACGGCCATCGCGGTCTCGTCGCAGGATGACTCAATGGCGAGCACCAGGCCACCGGCAGCCTCGATCTTCTGCCGCGAGGCGGCGTTACGAGGAGCCGGCACTATAGGCCATGGGCGAATCGAGGCTGAGGGCTCGGGCAGCTGCGCCATGAGTTTGGCGTCAGCCTGAAGTGGCAGCTTTGCCTGCAGGATGAGCGCGGTGTGGGACTTGCCTTTGGCATCTGGGCCAAAGTAACCGGGCCTTTCTCCCACCTTAACAAAACCGAGTGAGCCGTATAGGGCCTGACCTGCGGCGTTATGCTCGTCGACCTCAAGCGAGATGGTGGAGGCACCAAAGGCCTGGCCGTCGTAGGCGACGCGGGCGACGAGACGAGACGCAACGTGCCGGCGCCGATGATCGGCGGAGACGACGACATCCAGAACCTCGAAGTCCGCCCCCGCGAGCCGGCCACCTGCGAAGCCGATGACCCTGCCCTGATCGTGCGCCACCCACCAGCTGCGCTGCGGCTGGGCGAGTTCGGAAGCAAACATCGTACGGGTCCAGGGGGTGTGGGCGCTTCCCTCGTATGTCGCGGCATCGAGGGCGACAACAGCGTCGAGGTCTGCGGACAGCATGGGACGCAGCTGCAGATGTCGACCGGCGAGTGCCTCGTCCACGCCCGTGACCCTGACAGACGGGCTCGCCTTGAGTCCGAGGCGAGCGCGCTCGCTCTCCTCCGCATCCGAGAGGCGTGTGTACACAGGTAATACGAGTGCAGGATCCCCGTCGCCGAGGGCGGGCCTGAAGTCGGGCGCCTGGGACGCACGTATCAGACCCTCTCCCGTGGGATGCCAGAGGTTCTCGTCCACCACCTGCGAGAGACCCGCTCCCTCAAACGCAGTGCGGTATTTCTTGAGGCCGTCTCCCGAGAGGACAAGCTGCTCTGCGTCCGAGCGAGCCTTGAGCTCGTCTATCGCGGCGTTCACCGTACGCACGCGCTCGACCTCGAAGGTCCTATGGGCGCCCCTCTCATCCAGCAGGTAGACGCCTGGATAGACCTCTTTACGCATCGCATCTCCCACTACGGCAAGCCTGCCACGCTGCCCTGCCTGCCAGGCGGTCCAAGCGACGGCGTCGAGAGTCGACGCCCCAAGAAGCGTCGTGGCGAGCCCGCACGCAAGGCCCTTTGCCGTCGCGATGCCTATGCGCACGCCCGTGAAAGACCCTGGGCCGCGACCCACCAGCACCTGGTCGACATCCGCCATCGCAAGCCTTGCCTTCGCGAGCGTCTCCAGCGCAGTCGCCGTCAGCTCAACGTTAGCCCGGCGACGGCAGAGGTGATCGCCTGTGGCCAGGACGTCTATGGCCGTAGCTGCGATGCCGTCCTGCGCACTGGCTGTGGTAACACGGGCGACGGCGCAGGCCAGCATGTCAGTGGAGGTGTCAAGCGCAAGGATCACACGGGTCCCTGGGACAGAGGTCCTCACGGTGGGGGCGGACGATGGGGCAGACGAACTCACGGGTATCACCGGTCCTTCACTGGCCGCAGTCGCCGCGCCAGCGTCAAGGGTCAAGAGCCATAGCTTGGCTAGTGTAGCCCTTTTACGTCAAGCTTGGTTTCGGGGGATTGTTTCAGGTGGTTGCATCATGCAAAATGTGAGCTGCATGTCTAGATGAGGCGATGCCTGGCGAAGCGTTAGCGACGCACGCGAGTCGCCACCAGCATACTGCTTGAGTCGCTGGCAACACGTGTGGGAGTCGCGTCCAGAGTGCGCTTTTTCGTGGCTCCAGCGGCCAAACCGCGCCTTTCCCTCGAACATCTCCACTCCATCTGCATGTCCCAGTGAATGTCCCACTGTCCAACGCGCTACCCACGCCATCTGGAGAAATTGCGTAGAACGTACCCTGTGGAGCCTTACGGAACCGTACCCTTTGTGCACTTGCGGCGAGGACCTCAACATCATAAAACCTGTCCTGAGAGCGTTACCAACACCTGACAACGGCTGGACGGAAAGGTGGTAAGCGACGATGTAGAACAGAGCACCCACGGGCGAGAGCGTGATGCCGAGTGACGAGAACACCAGGGATGATTCCTTGATGTGTCTGGAGGCAGTACCCGACATTGGTGGTGAGGAGATGTGGTTCAAGCCCATCGAGTCGGCCAGTATCTGCAGGTGTCGCGCAGCTCCGTGTACCACTGGATCCGCAATGGGCGCATACCCCATAGGCGGGTCGGAACGCAGATCCGAATCAACCGCAGCATCCTCGACGCGCTCGTCGAAAGCGATGCACCCGCCCTGTGAGGGCAGAGCGGCAGGGGACGGTCGACGATGAGAAACGAGTTAGGGACGGAAAGAGAATCCTGCCATGCCCTGTGTCGCAAGGCACATGCTTGGTCAGGGGTCCGAGCGGGGATTAGTCACTTATTCTGCGTCTCTCTCATATGACGTGATCAACGACCGCTATGCCGATCTGCGACCCACAGTGTTCACGAGCCAGTTCACTTACCCTGACTTCCCGGCACTTCCTTAGCCCACCGGACGCAGACCCGAGCCGTCCCCTGCCCCGAGAGCCTGCGCCTAACTGTTGAAATACCTTGTCCGTCGCTTGCGTGCGGCGGCCACATCTGGTGTCGTGTGGCAGAGGGCTTTCACTTATTCCACAGGAGGCGGGCATGTACGTCAGCCACGACGTCGCGGGCGGCAACGAGCGCGCGACGGCCGTCAGGTCTGCGGGGACGGCGCCAGGGCCGTGAGGGAGGGCCGTGCGTGCCTAGGTCGGGTCGTGGACAGGGTGCGCGGGGCGTGCCGGAGCAAGGCCAGGGGCCTGTTCTCCTACGACCTGGCGACGGGCGAGTTCGGGCCCGCGCCGGAGGGCGTCGAGGGGCCGCAACGCCCGCGCCGCAGGCACGGCGCTCGCCGTGTCGCTCGGCGACG
>ERZ773042.657-NODE-657-length-23093-cov-5.113682_pt1 | contig 23093 bp, 23 predicted proteins | sample MGYA00511664_ERZ773042 | MGnify/ENA primary metagenome ERZ773042 (study PRJEB29015, sample SAMEA2737984) | human oral metagenome | biome: human oral; feature: human-associated habitat; material: dental | place: China | collected 2036 ... | reverse complement strand
ATAATGAGGGTCAAGTTCTATGGCTTTTCTCAGATAGGCAAGGGCTTGCGCGCGGTATTTACGCTGAGAGTGTTGCTTTGCCCATACCCAATACACGAAACTCATTATCTTCCACGAAGCGTACTCGGGATTTTGAACCTCTTTGCGGATGATATTTTCAAAGTCGATTTTGGCTAAAAGCACGCTTGCCGAAAATGGTTTTTTAAAGAATCGTACATAATGGTTAGTTGTTACTCCGCCACTTCCTCACCGTATAGGTAAGTGAAGGAGAGGTTCTGGTTACACGCATGCACGAGGGTTCCTCCTCCGCTAAAGAGCGATATAGAAATGCCTGAATGTTGAATGTAGTTTGCCAATGTGTTAATTTTTTAATTTCCCAATTGATAATTTAATCAACTGTTGCATTGCGGCATCTATCTTCTCCGCCGTGCCGAAGTTTTGTTTTATATTGTATTTTTCAGCGGTAGCAGAGATTTTCTCGTAGCGTATGTTTACCGTTTTCTCTTTCTCGTAGATGAGTATTTTCAGCGGGAGTTCGATAGCCAAGAGAGGATTTTCCTGCATTAGGGCTGTTCCTACTTTGGGATTGCCTACTATAAGCACTGTTGCGGGCGACAAACTTTCGCCTACTGCCTCAGCCGCCTTGTGGTGTTCGATAGTAGCAAAAATGGTAATCCCTTTGCTATTCAATGTTTTTTGAAGTGCTGCCACTGTCTCTTCAAAAGATAATGGACTTTGGAAGTCTTCATAAGGTTTTATTATTTCCTTACAATTGATAATCGGTTGTGCTGCCGTTAAGAGCGGGAATAATAAAAAGGTAAAAATGAGTTTCATATAATATGTTGATTTATTACTTGTTACACAACAATTTAATCTGCTAATCTGCAAATCACATTCTTATCACCAAACTTCTCAGCGAGCCATTGTTGCAACTTTTGGCGATCCACTTCTTTGGCGACGACTTTGCCCTTCACTTTCTCTTTTTTAGGCGTGTAGAGCATCACCGTAGTGAGAGAAGTGTTGTCTTTTCCCGAAAAATCCGTCAGTTTTCCAAAATAGAAACTCTCAATATTAGGGAACAATACTTCTATTTCTTTGGCAAAAGTAGGGTCGGTATATTTGTATTGCGCCAACTCCTCTTTTAGTTGATTTATCTTCAAGTCTTTATTAGAGAGCGATGCCTTGTTTTTGTTGATTTCCGATAGCATCTTTTGGTCAATATCCGACTCTTTTTGCCTAATGATGAGCTCGGTGTTCGGTAATTTGAAGTTTTTGAGGTTGCTTTGTAGTGTTTTTACTTCTTCATCGGTAAATTTCTTGTCTAAAAAAGCCAATTCAATGGTTTTAGGTGAGGCATTGTAGCGTATTTTCTTGTAAATAACGGTATAATCGTTGTTTTCAAACTCGGCAGTGATATAGTGAGCTACGTTCTGGTGAAATTCTTTCTCTTTCAGAAGATTATATGCCAAATACAAACTGGGGGTAACAATGATGATAATCAATGTGGTGATAACAATGCGCAAACGCTTGTTGTGCACCTCGTTGCCCGTATTTTTAGGAGTGTATTTCAGGTATTTTATGATGAGGAAAGTAGCAATCCCAATGAAGAAACAGTTGATGCTATATAGGTAGAAAGCTCCTAAAAAATAACTAATATTGCCCGTAGCTAAGCCAAATCCGGCTGTACAAAGCGGTGGCATCAAAGCAGTAGCAATTGCCACACCAGGGATAGGATTACCTCTGTCTTGACGGGTAAGGGATATAGCTCCTACCAACCCACCTACAAAGGCGATAAGTACATCGTAAATGGTAGGCGAAGTACGCGCCAAAAGCTCTGACTGTACGTCTTTAAACGGACTGATATAGAAGTAGATAAACGATACGATAAGACTCACCACAGTAGCGACGAGCAGGCTTTGTCCGGTTTTCTTCAATAGGTCGAAATCGTAAGTAGCCAGCGCAAATCCTGCCCCTACGATAGGTCCCATCAAAGGAGAAATAAGCATCGCCCCGATGATTACAGCAGTAGAGTTCATGTTTAACCCGATAGAAGCAATGAGGATAGCACAAGCCAAAATCCACATATTGGCGCCACGAAAAGAGATATTACTAAGGATATTCTCGATTACTTTTTCTTTTTTCTCTTCCCCTTGATGTAAATTAAAAAGTCTTTTTAAAAAAGTCATAATGTTGAATGTTTGGATGTCTGGTTTTTTGATGTGCGGGGCAAAGGTAAGGATAATTTGCGAAATTTCCTTATTTTTGTCCTTTCAGAAACTTTTCGGAGATGATTTAAAAAATTACGACACACTTACTAAATAAAAGATATTAGTCATTGATTATGAAGAGTATATATACTATAGGGCATTCCACTCGTACATTGGAAGAATTTATAGAGATGCTACAATCGTTTGAGATACAGCATTTAGTTGATATAAGAGGATTACCCGGCTCTAACAAATATCCGCAATTTAATAAAGAAAACTTAGGGGTAGTATTACCCGAAATTGGGATTGCCTATACCCATCTTACGTTATTAGGTGGAAGACGTAAAGTACATAAAGACTCTAAGAACACTCGTTGGCATAACGAGTCTTTCCGAGCTTATGCCGATTATATGGAGACTCCTGATTTTGAAAAAGGTATTGCTCAACTCATCGCTATAGCTGAAAAAGAAACTACTGCCTATATGTGTGCCGAAGCTGTTTGGTGGCGTTGTCATAGGTCGATGATATCGGATTATTTGAAAGCCAAGGGTTGGCAAGTAAATCATATTATGGGAATAGGTAAGAGAGAACCTCATAGATACACCGCTCCTGCTCGTATTATCGGAGATAAAGTAATGTATTATGATGATAAAGATAATTTGCTAATTGACTAACTTACATATCATCTCTACAAAAGCAGGGTTTTGACGAGAAAAGAAGAGCGTTTACTTTCGGAGCTACGGAAAGCTTACTATGGCAATTCTGGACCTTTCCAGCCTCTGGTTACTAAAACATATTGAAAATAGTCGGTAGTATATTTACCCTCCTCAGGTGTTATCTTTCCCATAAGGAAACTAATAGGTGATTTGAAACCAACAACATCTTGACAGTGTGCATAAGGAGAATCTTTACCGTCGAGCTTGTAAAGCACTATTGAAGGACTTTCAGAGGCTTTTTTGAAATTTTCGGCATTTGTGAAATAGGAGATAGGCCCATCGCAGTTTGCCCAAGAAATCATCTCGTTAGGGCTCGTTGGCATACCCAAACCTTTTGGAAGATACATTTCTGAATCAAAAGGGCGATGCATCACAGAAATCACTGTATAATCTTTCTCTTTTAGAAGAGCCGCAAAACATTTTCTCCCGTTGTATTTTTCCTGATAGATATGTCCGCTACCCAAAGAGCAATAATAGTTTCTTTTTGTATTACTTACACTATCTAACTGCTTGATAGTTAAATCAAAATTACTCATCATAACACTATCGCGACCGTGCTTAAAGGCTTCTTGTTTACCTAAAAGTCCATAAACGTGAATCTTTTGGTTCTCTGGTAATGTTTGGTTATAGTTGTAAAGTATCTTCCATTTTTCAAGATACTCCTGTGTTTGACGCTGTGGGATATTCTCTTTAAGATTGTTGAAGTGTTGCTTCAATAGCGTTTCATCAGGTGTGTCAGCACTTAGGTATCGATTCAGAAGTTCAGCATCTTCGGTAAAAAACTCATTAAAATAATCGGTAACTCCAAACTTTTTGTTCAGGTATATCAAGAGTTGAGCGTCGAAAAGCTGTGTCTTGGAAAATCCGTGAATCTCACCAAACATAAACACAGTAGGTGTATTAACCTCTGCAAATAATGTTGTATCGGAGATTGTGCATTCTGGCGATAATATTATGCTATTAGCTTTAAGGTAATTCACTTTTTCTTCACTGATATTACCACGCAGGAAGAACCCATAAATAAAGAAATATGCAATGGGCAATACGGTTAAGAGTAAGAAAATAACAAGGATAGTAAGCAGTATTTTTTTATTACTTTTTTTCATAACATAACTATTTAGTTAATAAATATAAACACACAAGAACCTGAGTAAGAAGAATTTCACTTACTTAATTTCACAACAAAAGTACAAAATTAATTTTAATGAATAGATAATTAATGAGTATTTTTTTGTACAACAGCATTTAGGGGTAAATCCGAGTGAGTTTTATCGATGACAGACGAGCAGGCAAATTTCTTAAACAGTCCTTTTTGAACCTTTTTGTCTTTTTGCCGCAAAATATTCACTCATCGACAATTAACGCATCTTCTCCACATACTCCAAATCGTAGCGTACCATCTTCTTTATCAGTTCGTCGAACGATGTTTTGGTCGGGTTCCAGCCGAGTAGGGTTTTGGCTTTCGTCGGGTCGCCGAGCAGCTGCTCTACCTCTGCCGGGCGGAAGTATTTGGGGTCTACCTCCACCAATACTTTGCCTGTGGCGACATCTATGCCTTTTTCGTCGATGCCCTTACCCTCCCAACGGATATTGATACCTGCCTCGGCAAAGGCTTTGGTAACAAACTCACGTACACTGTGCATCTCGCCTGTGGCTATAACGAAGTCTTCGGGTGTCGGGTGCTGCAACATCAGCCACATACACTCCACATAGTCTTTGGCATACCCCCAGTCGCGAAGAGCATCCAGATTGCCCAGATACAGACGCTCCTGATAGCCGCGTGCTATGCGTGCTGCGGCAAGCGTTATCTTACGGGTAACGAACGTTTCGCCCCGCCGCTCACTCTCGTGGTTGAAGAGTATGCCGTTGACGCAGAACATACCGTACGACTCGCGGTAGTTTTTGGTAATCCAGAAACCGTACTGCTTTGCCACACCGTATGGCGAGCGGGGATAGAACGGAGTTGTCTCTTTCTGTGGCACTTCCTGTACAAGTCCGAAGAGTTCGGAGGTCGATGCCTGATAGATACGCACGCGTTTCTCCATACCGAGTATACGCACCGCTTCGAGCAACCGCAGCGTGCCTACGGCGTCGGTCTCGGCGGTGTATTCGGGTACGTCGAAACTTACCTTTACGTGGCTCTGTGCCGCCAAATTGTATATCTCGTCGGGCTGTACTATCTGTATGATACGCAGTAGCGAACTCGAATCGGTCATATCGCCGTAGTGTAGGTTGATGAGGCGTTGTTGCTTCATATCGCGTACCCATTCTTCGAAATAGAGATGTTCGATACGACCTGTGTTGAATGACGACGTGCGGCGTAGTATGCCGTGTACTTCGTAACCTTTCTCGAGCAGAAACTCGGCAAGATAAGAGCCGTCCTGTCCTGTAATACCTGTAATTAATGCTGTCTTAGCCATTTATTGTCTATTGTTAAGAATAAATGCAAAGGTACAAAAAATCTCACAACGGGTGTTGGAAAAAATATTATACCTTTGTATTCACAAAAAGACAATATTCAGATATATGACCAAACCCGATTATATTTTCGAAACCTCGTGGGAGGTGTGCAATAAGGTAGGAGGCATATACACGGTGCTCTCGTCGCGTGCCGTCACGATGGCACGGCATTTCGGCGACAACGTATTATTCGTAGGTCCCTGCCTCGACGCCTCCGCCCCGCAAGACTTCACACAGACCGACGAATTAGCCGATTTTGCCCATTACATAAAGCAGACAAAAGGTCTGGACATAAAGACGGGCAGGTGGGACGTTCCCGGCAAGCCCAAGGCAGTGTTGGTGGATTTTCGACCTCTGTATGCAGAGAAAAATCGTATCTACGGCGACTTCTGGGCAAGGTTCGGTGTGGAGTCGCACAATGCTTACGGCGATTACGACGAGGCTTCGATGTTCGGTTACGCTGCCGGTGCGGTAATCGATGCCTTTGCACGATTCTACGATATCACAGACAGGCGACTCATTGCCCACTTCGACGAGTGGATGACGGCATTCGGATTGTTTTATATCAAGACATTCTGCCCTCGGATAAAAACGGTCTTCACCACACACGCCACTACCATAGGGCGGAGTATTGCAGGCAACGGCAAACCGTTATACGATTACCTTACCGCATACGACGGCAACCAAATGGCAAGAGAGCTCAACGTAGAGGCAAAACACTCTGCCGAACGCACAGCGGCACACACGGCAGACTGTTTTACGACAGTAAGCGAAATAACGGCAAAGGAGTGCGAATATCTGCTCGAAAAGAAGCCCGATACGATAACTCCCAACGGTTTCGAAAATAGTTTCGTACCGCATGGTGACGAGTACGCACGCAAAAGGCAGAGTGCCCGCCTGCTACTCGAAGAGTTGGCAGAGAAGACTCTCGGGTATACTCTCGACCAAGAACATTTGTTCGTAGGCATATCGGGGCGTTACGAATACAAAAATAAAGGGATAGACGTCTTCGTAGACGTTATGAGCCGTCTTAACGGCGACAGCCGTACCGCGCAGCCGATAGTGGCGTTCGTCATAGTACCGGCATGGGTAAGAGAGGGTTGCTACAGCAACTCCAAGTTTGCTACGTCGGCTATCGTTAACGAAGAGAGCGACCTGACATTGAACTATATCAGGCAAAGAGACTTCGGCAATACTCCCGACAGCCGCGTGAAGATAATATTTGTCCCCACCTATCTCAACGGCAACGACGGCACACTGAACGTACCATACTACGACATACTCATCGGTCTCGACCTGACGCTATTCCCCTCGTATTACGAGCCGTGGGGGTACACTCCGATGGAGAGTGCCGCTTTCGGTATACCTACCGTTACCACTTCGCTGGCGGGGTTCGGGCAGTGGGTATCGCCCGTACAGGTGGGTATCGACAATGGTGTAGCCGTAATAACCCGTAACGACGGCAACTACTTCGATGTGGTGCGTGATATTGCAGACGAGGTAATTCATTTTGTCGAGCTAAATGGCAAAGCACAAAAAACGATATCCGACAAGGCTCGAACCATCGCCGACAAAGCCCTGTGGCAAGAGTTCTTCGACTACTACCTCGAAGCATACGATAAGGCTCTGACGTCGTATCAATGATTGTGGCAGGGGATTGTGGCATATCAATCGACACCTGTCGATATATCCAAGTCGTCGGTCTTTAAGTTACGATTACGTTTAACTTCCGACCGCTTACCCGAACCGAATTGATACGACAGCCGTAGCCCGAGCGACCGTGCGGTAATGTCATTTGTACGTGTCTGTCTGAAATAATCGCCCCATTCATCGGTCTTAAGTCTGCTGTATTTATTGAATGGGTTGTTTATTTGCAAGGTAACATCCAGTTTCTTATCGCAGAATGTCTTTTTGATATAAAACGAATAATAGTACGTATGACTGCTATATTGTCGCCAATCGGGTGTAGATTGTGTGTAACAGCAACCGACTCCTGCCGATAAACTCTCGGATATATCAAAGTCTACATTTGCCGTGATATTATAGATAAAGTTTTGCTGAGTAACAGGCTGGTCTTTATCGCTAAAAAAGCAGAATCCTCCGTTAAAGAACGAATTGAGCCGTACAAAAGAAGTCGGACGATAATTGACGAACAACGATGTACCTACATTACGGTATGTGCCGAAATTATCGTACCTCGAATATAATATCTCCGACGAATGTGGAGATACCTCAGTACGTATGTATATCGGGTTTCGGACATTTTCGTAATCCACCGATAGATTTATGAAGTAGTTGTTGCCAAACACCATACCCTCCAGACCTATGTTGTGCGATCGTTGCGGGACGAGGTTAGGATTACCTGCCGAAATGTCGTACTCGCTGTTTCTTGTCTCGTAGGGGTTCATACTCCATATCGACGGTCGCCGAATACCATAGCGATAAGAGAGGCTGAGTTGAGTATTATCCGACGGAGAGACGACAATCGAAGCACGTGGCACGATGTACGTATAATGTGCAGTCGTATTATCTGCCGAAGTCTGCCATACTCGGTCGTCGACGTGCTCTAATCGTGCTCCGAGCCTAAAATCGAATATACCCCGTCTGTATGAAGAGGTCAGATATGCTCCGATGTTGTTGTACTGTTGGCTTGTCTGTATGTCGCCCGATGTTCGTGTCCAATAGTCAGCGGGGTTGTTACGTGTGAAATATACCGGTATGGCGGTAGAGTATCTGTATACATCGAACAAGCCGCCTTTTAGCACCAGACTATTCTTGTTGTAAAGCAAACCGTCGAGCATGACGGTATGTTGATACAGACCGCCGTCGGAGATACTTTTGGCGTATCGCGGCTGCAATGCTTCTGTATGCGACATACTTTCGTGGTGTCTGTTGTCGGGATTGTACGAGAAACGATAACCTAACGAGAAAATCTCGTTTTTATTCTTTCTGTGCAGCCTACGGTACATAATATTAGTTTCGAACGTTGCCTCGTTGCTGTATGATGTGGACGTAAAGCGGGTACTTTTGGTACCGCCCGCTCCTACCAACGTATGATGCCAATCCGTCTGCAAATCCCCACGTTTATATAGTATGTGTCCGTCGGCATACAGCATATTGACGGTGTCTATATCGTACTCCATCATAAGCCTGCCTGTGTGATATTGATTGCTTCCGTCGTTGTTGGCTGTGGAGGTCAGTGTATTGGGCGTATCTCCTTGCGGATATATCTCCCTTTTTACGGAGATAGGCTGTTTTATATGTTTGTCGAGGAAATAGTTGTAAGTAGCCGACAGTCGCAGCTTGTCGGTTACGAGATTGTATATGATGTCGCCGTTGGCTCTGGGCTGGGTATTGGCTCCTGCCGTCAGACGGACACTGTAACCTTTGATGCCGCCTTTGGTTGTTATTATATTGATAATAGTAGTACCTGCACCTGTATCGTACGAGGCATCGGGGTTGGTAATCATCTCTATCTTGGCTATATTGGCAGCGGGGATACTCTGTAATACCTGCGTCGGATCGGCATTTGCCATATTGAAGGGCTTTCCGTTGAGATAGACCGAAAAGTTGGTTTTACCCTTTACCGTTATTTTCCCTTCGCCGTCGACTACCACCATCGGCACACGACGCATAGCAGTGAGCAGGTCTTCGGACTTACTTCGGAGGTCTTTGCCTATGTCGTATGAGAACCCCGACGGCATAAGCTTTACAAACTGCCGATAACCGTAGACTGCTACCTCTCCCAACTCTTTGCCGCCAGGCGTAAGGTAGAATGTCAGAGTATCGTCTCCGTGTGTGCTGTGCGTTATCTGTCGTGTGGAGGGTAGGTAATCCGTAAAACCGACCTTTACCGTCAGTGAGTCGCACTCAGGTAGGGTGATGCTGAACCGCCCTTGGCTGTCTGTATAACCTACTGCACGGCACGATGTGTCGTTGCTCGTTACCTCTACCGTTGCATACGGGATAACGTCTCCCGTAACGCTGTCTTTGACCACTCCCGACAGACCGTAGGGTTTGCCGTTTGCCGTATTCTGCGAATACAAAATGCCTGTAAACAGACATAATATTATCGATAATAGGAGTTTCATTATAATTAATCGTCGAGAAGAATGTATAAGTTAATTCGTCCTCTTGCTGCACGCTTTTGCGGTTTCGATACTTATAGGGTCTATCTTGTCTTTTATATAACCGGCTATCGATATAAAATAGTTAAAATTGCGAGGATACCAAATATTTGTAATTGTATATGGTGCATTTTTTGCCCTTCCCTGTATCGTATATATTACCGAGATGTCTTTAAATCTATCTTTAACGATAATCAGATTCATCTTCTTATTAATAAAAACTTCTCGTAAGAAAAAGAGAGGAAACGGAGACCGAGAGTAAGGTATCTTATCTACATTCTGCATATTCACCCACCTGCCGATATTAGAGTCGAAATAATAATAATATGAAACATCAGAGTTTACATCGGCATTCTCATTAGAAGCCGTTATTATCATACAGGGGAGTATTGCAATGACGGAATCTTTTAGAGAAATGCTTTTATGTAAGACCTTTACCGTATACTTCTCTATCTCATTGGTAAGATTGCTTCTGTTGTGTATAAAAGTGTTTTTACCCGATAGCTGTGTGAATGGATTGAATTTTACGGTAAGTGTATCTTCTATGAGTATTGTACTTTCTTTTTCATCGATGGCAACGGCTCTATGTGCAAATACTATCTTGCGCGTGGTGCAAGACACTAGCGATACACACAAAAGCGATAAGAATATTGTTACACTTTTGCTCATAATAGTATACGTACGTGTTAATTTTTTAGATTTCTTTTGCCTGAACGATTACTTTGTGCATTCATTAAGGCATTATGTCTTTCGGCTGTACTTGTGAGTTAAAGTCAATTTTTGGCTTTTGCCTTGATTTTTTTCAATTCTCCGACAATTACCTTAGGGTCGGCACGCAATCTGTAATCGGCTTCGACAAAAGCGTATCGGATAATTCCCTTTTTATCTATAACATAAGTAGCGGGCATAGGCAACTCGGCAGAGTGATTGCCGTTGTATGCCGATAGTTGAAACCCTTGTTCGTAGCGTGTTGCCGTGGCTTCGTCCAGTTTGAATACCAAACCGTAGGTACGTGCTACCTCGTTGTTGAGGTCGGTGAGCACTTCGAACTTCAACTGATGTTTTTCCTTAGTGGACAGACTGCTGTCGGGTAATTCGGGCGTAAGGGCTACCAATACGGCTCCTTCTGCTGTTATCTCGGGTAAGGCGTCTTGCAACTGTTTCAGAGCCAAGTTACAATAAGGACACCAACCGCCCCTGTACCAAGTAAGGACTACATTACCCTTCTCTAATAACGAGTATAATCTTACTTGCTTGCCTTGTGCGTTTTTCAGAGTGAAATCTTTGGCTTTGTCGCCTACTTTCAGTGCCTTCGAGGCATCTTGTGCATTAAGGGTAGCCGCAGACAAAAAGGAGGCTACCAGTACTATTTTTAATATATTCATCGTTTAATAAAATTTGTTTGGGGACAAAGATAAGAAAAAAAGTTTTTATGACAAAAAAACGAACATCTCGATTTACAAAAAAACTTATATCTACAACACCAATAAACAGAACTATTTATCGGGTATATATAATGTTGAATATCCCATAAACAATCGAAAGAATAGACGTAAAAAAACAAAAAACTCTTTTCGTAGAATAAACCGATACAGTAGGTTAGGCAATCCTCGTGGTCGAAACCCTCAGGTTTTCACGTCGGCGATAGCGGGGTCTTTGGCGAAACGAGCTGCCACGAACGAACATACGGGCGAAATAAAGTTAAAATATAATTAAAATAAGCTGGTATTATTGAACGAATGTTAAAAAAACGAGTGTCAAGTTATTTTTTACGCTTTTTATTTGGCAGTACAAAAAAATACTCTGTATATTTACAAAAAATTTTCTGAAAAGGTATGCAATCTAAGTTTTTGCAGAAAAAGTACTATATACTATACTATTAAGACAACAAAAAAATTACGTGGTTATATGAAAGTAGGATTATTTATTCCCTGTTATGTCAATGCCGTCTATCCTAACATTGGCATTGCGTGTTACAAACTGCTTACAAGTCTTGGGATAGACGTTGATTACCCTCTCGGACAAACCTGCTGCGGACAGCCGATGGCGAATGCAGGATTTGAAGGAGATTCGTTGAAGTTAGCCAAGCGCTTCGAGCAATTGTTCAAAAACTATACCTATGTCGTAGGACCGTCGGCAAGCTGTGTGGCTTTCGTCAAAGAAAACCATCCCCGCATACTGTCCGAGCACGGCGAACATGTCTGTGAAACAAGCAAACATATCTACGATATTACGGAATTTCTTCACGATGTAGTGAAGCCTGAGCGTTTCGCCTCCCGTTTCCCGCATAAGGTCAGTCTGCACAACAGCTGCCACGGAGTACGAGAGCTTCACCTCTCTTCCGCATCGGAGTTGACGGTTCCCTATTACAATAAGATTCGCACTCTACTCGAGAAAGTACAGGACATTACAGTAGTAGAGCCCGAACGCATAGACGAATGCTGTGGCTTCGGCGGAATGTTTGCTGTCGAAGAGCCCGAAGTATCCGCCTGTATGGGACGCGACAAAGTAAAATATCATATGGCTACCGGAGCCGAATATATCACCGGTGCCGACAGCTCCTGTCTGATGCATATGGAAGGTGTTATTGAGAGAGAACATCTTCCGATACGTACAATCCACTATTTAGAAATTTTATCCGCACAACTATGAGTACTACACACGCCAAGGCAGCCAAAGCCTTTTTATCCGACAAAGTAAACGCCGAATGGCACGACAAAACATTATATATGGTGCGTGCAAAACGCGACCGACTCTCACATGCTATCCCTGAATGGGAAGAACTCAGACATACTGCACGAGACCTCAAACTTTACAGCAACTCACATCTGCCCGAGTTGATCGAGGAATTCGAAAAGAATGCGACAGCCAACGGTTGTCATGTGCATTATGCCAAAGATGCCGAAGAGTATTGCTCTATCATCGAGGAAATCCTTCGCAACCACGGTGTACACAAGTTGGTAAAGAGTAAATCGATGCTTTCGGAAGAGTGTAATCTGAACCCATATCTGATAGAAAAAGGGTACGAAGTCATCGAAAGCGATTTGGGAGAACGGATTCTTCAGCTTCTCAATGTCCGTCCTAGTCATATTGTAATGCCTGCCATACACCTTAAACGTGAGACTGTCGGTAAGTTGTTTGAAGAAAAATTAGGCAGCCAAGAGGGTAATTCCGATCCCACCTATCTGACACATCAGGCTCGCAAAGCTCTTCGTCAAGACTTCCTGAATGCCGATGCCGCTATGACAGGCGGCAATTTTGCCGTAGCCTCGACAGGTGAAGTTATTGTCTGTACAAACGAAGGAAATGCCGATATGGGAATGTCGTGCCAGAAGCTCAATATATGTGCTTTCGGGATAGACAAGATTATCCCCGACCTCGAATCGCTGGGTATCTTCACACGTCTGCTTGCTCGTTCGGCAACGGGACAGCCCATCACGACATACACTTCGCATTTCGGACGACCACATAAGGGTGGCGAACAGCATTTTATCATTGTCGATAACGGACGCAGTAAGATTTTGGGTATGCCCCAACATAGCAAGGTAATGAACTGTATCCGCTGCGGAGCATGTATGAATACTTGTCCGGTATACCGTCGGAGCGGAGGATACTCCTATTCGTATTTTATTCCGGGTCCGATAGGTATCAATCTCGGTATGCTTCATGACCCACAGAAACACAGTGGCAACGTCTCTGCCTGTTCGCTTTGCCTGTCGTGTTCGTATGTCTGCCCTGCTATGGTAGACCTTGGCGAACAGATATATATATGGCGTCAGAAGTTGGACGGATTGGGACAAGCCAATTCGCAGAAGAAGATGATGAGTAAAGGTATTCAATTCCTGATGGAACGCCCGTCTCTGTTCCATTCTGCTCTGAAAATGGCTCCTATCGCCAATAAAATGCCACGTTTTGTTCTGTACAATGGATTGAACGCTTGGGGTAAAGAAAGAGAACTGCCGCACTTTGCCAAGCAGTCGTTCGAAGCGTGGTGGAAACAGAATCATCAAAAGAAAAACACTAAATAAGAATCGAAATGAACAGCAAAGAATTTATAATTAATAGTTTGAAGGAAAATATTAAGGAGCGTTTCCCACGTCCCGAAGTGAATATTTCACATATTGTTTACCCCGATAAGCTCAAACAATTTATGGAGATTTCGGCCGGAGTAGGCGGTCGTGCCGAGGTACTCGGCGAAGGCGAATCTATTGACGATGCCGTGCGGCGTCTCTTTCCCGATGCAGAACGCATAGCATGCAATCTTCCGGAAGTCTCTTGCGCCACGTACAATCCCGATGATATCGATACACCTGCCGAGTTGAACGGTACCGATCTCGTAATCTGCCGTGGTATCTTCGGTGTGTGTGAGAATGCTGCCGTATATTTTGCGCAAGAATACTTGCAACGCAGTATCTATTTCATTTCCGAATCACTGCTGATACTTCTTCCGAAAGACCAACTGGTCGATACTATGCACGACGCATATCGACGTGTACCGAACGAACCTACGGGAGAATTCAGGGGCTTTATATCAGGACCTTCCAAGACAGCCGACATCGAACAGGCGCTCGTTATGGGAGCACACGGTGCGCGTCAGGCTACGGTATTACTTGTTTAATACGCTCATTTGTACAACTAATCAAAAAAATATGTTATGGATATTTTATTATCAGTTTTCCCGATTCTGCTCTTGTTCGTACTGATGCTCGGTGTGAAGATGGCAGGACACAAAAGCGCATTCCTTACCCTTGTCGCAACATTGCTGATTGCTTGGCTTGCCGCTCCTGCTCTCGGATTTGCTCCTGAGAATTATACTCAGGGCGGAGTGATGTGGGCTTTTCTGGAAGGTATTCTGAAAGCGACTTTTCCGATATTGATCATCATTCTGATGGCTATTTACAGCTACAATACGCTGCTCGAAAGCGGAGAGATCGAAGTCATCAAAAAGCAATTCACCTCACTCACGAATGACCGCGGAGTCATCGTGCTTCTGCTCGTATGGGGTTTCGGAGGTCTGTTGGAAGGTATGGCCGGGTTCGGAACAGCCGTTGCAATACCTGCAGCCATTCTGATAGGCTTGGGGTACAAACCTGGGTTCAGTGCTTTGGTGTCGCTGATTGCCAACAGTGTGCCGACAGGGTTCGGTGCGGTGGGCGTACCGGTGACCACGCTGGCTAACGAGGTAGCCCCTTCGGGCTGTGCTACACCTGAAGCTATTTGCGACATTGCCTCGAAAGTGGTTATACAACTATCGCCTTTGATGCTTCTTATTCCGTTCGTAATACTTACACTCACCGACAGCTCGCCCAAAAAGATTATAAAACACATACTGCTATCCTTATGGGTAGGCGGTATTTCGCTGATAGTGCAATATATCTGTGCACGATATTTGGGAGCAGAGACACCTGCTATCCTTGGAAGCGTGGCTGCTATCTTAGCCATTGTAGTCTATGCACGTCTTTTTGCAGGCAGACGCGATGCTGCGACCTCTTCGGCTGCAGAAGAACCCATTACCTTGTCGCGTGCATTACGAGCGTGGAGTGTCTACGGGTTCATTCTGTTTTTTATTCTCATAAGCGGACCTTTGGTCAAACCTATCAATGAGTTTCTCCGTACACACCTTGTAAGTAATGTACATTTGCCCATCTATGCCGAAGGCAAATATTTTTCGTTCGGCTGGATATCTAACACAGGTCTGATGCTTTTCCTCGGTACGTTTATCGGCGGAATGCTCCAAGGTGTTTCGGCAAAAAAACTGCTTGTCGTCTTAGCCCGTACCGTGAAAAATCTGAACAAGACAGTGATTACGATTATGAGCCTCGTTTCCATAGCATCGGTAATGAACTATGCAGGTATGATAGGAGTGATTGCCTCGGCACTTGTCGCCGCTACGGGTGTTTACTATCCGTTGTTTGTCCCGCTGATTGGAGCCATCGGTACGTTTGTTACAGGTAGCGACACATCGTCGAATATTCTGTTTGGCAAGCTGCAAGCCAATGTCGCCTCTCAACTGTCGTATCCCGACCCCAACTGGTTGGTAAGTGCCAATACGGCAGGAGCAACGGGCGGAAAAATTATCTCACCGCAGAGTATCGCTATCGCAACTGCCTCGTGCAATATGCCCGGACGCGACGGAGAGATTCTTCGCAGTGCACTTCCGTATGCCATCGGCTATATTATCCTTGCCGGACTGATGGTTTATTTTGCTTGTTGAACGAAAGAAATTTTCCTAATAAACTACTCCTCCGATATATATACCCGTAAAACGTACGGGTATATATACGTGAGAGAGTGGGGTGTATGTCCGTAAATGAATCGAAGGGGAGATGCGAAAAAACAAAAAACCTCCTTTCGGAGGATAAAACCGATACAGGAGGTTGGGAAATACTTGTGGTCGAAGCCTTCAGGAAGCCATCTGCAAAAGCGTTGTCAGCTCGTCGGCGTGTGTACGGCAATAATACATCACGAAAGCGATATATGGTACAAAAAACAATATCCCGAATATCAACCATTGAGCGTAAGTCTTGTAATCGACAGTCTTACGGAACACGTAGATAACCCATATCAGATTAAGCGTCATCGTAATATGCGACATCTGTGCAAAGACGTTGGCGCCGCTCCAAGTAAAGGTAAACAGTCCCATCGTACCGAAATAGTACATCGGCAAGAGAGCAACGGCAAGCAGTGCAGGTTGCCGCCTCGCCAAGAAAGCGACAAAGCAACACAAATACACTATGCTGCTTGGCGAACAAGCGTTGTAAGCGAGCCATTGCACGAGGTTCACTCTGAGGGTGAAGAAGAAATAACCCGAGCCTGCCAACGTCAGCAAAGCCAAGGCAACGGCTAAGATGATACCCGTGATTTTTTCTGTTTTGGAGAGGTTCATAATTTATTATTTTATTGGTAAATATATTTCGGTTTTGAGCTTTTCGGGGGCTGTTTTTCGCGAGTCGTTGAGGTATTTCTCGAAGACGGGTACGTTCCTAAGTTCGTATGGGTTTGCCATAAGCCATTTGCCAAAAATAGCATCGTACACCGACGACAAATTGCTGTAAGCTCCTTGGTAAAAGAAGACAGCGTATCTGCCGCCTTGCAACTCTTTGCAACAGACCTCTCCATCGGGACGGGCAGGTTTGTGTACAACCAGACATACATCGGTGCGTTGCCGATTGCTTTCGGTAATCTTAGGGTCGTCGTACGACAGACAGATGGTCTCTATGCCTTTCGTAAATAGTTTTTGTTCTTTGACACAAGCCCACAAACGAGCGTAGGCGTCGTTGTAATCGAGTGAACCATACTCTCCCGTAAGGGCGACATAGATAATACTTTTGGGTTCGAGTTCTACTATTTTGGGCTCTTTTAGAGTAATGCCCGAGGCGGTTTCTACTTTTTTCATTATATAAATATCTTTATTGGTTCTGTATTCTGTGGGGGTGATATTGTATTGGTCTCGAAACGCTTTGGAGAGCGACGAGGCACTTTCGTAACCGATGTTGAAGGCGATGTCTTCGACCGAAAGCGGCGAATAACGTAACAGCTGAGCGGCGGTTTCTCTTCGCAGCCGTGCGATGAATGTAATAGGCGGTTCGCCTATTATTCCCTTGAAGATACGGTGGAAGTGGTGGTCGGACAAGTTGGCTACCGAGGCAAGCTTCCGCAGGTCTAACCTATCGTCGAGATGGTTGTTGATATATTCCACCACTTTGTTTATTCGCCTTATATAATCGTTCTTGGTAACGGTTTTCATTATAAGTAGATCATAAAGTTTCGGTGGCAAAGGTAGCCTGTTTTTGTCGAAGCGGCTTGCTCTATCTTGCTATTTTCGTACTTTGCTATGGGTAGGATTGTTGGCAAAACTTAAAAACAGACTCTACCGAAATTTAATCTTCGGCAAAGTCTGTTTTGTCGTCTGCAAGAGCGTAATGTCTGTCCCGCTACACAGTAAATTTTTATTTCGGGCGTTACCCTCAGGCTCTCACGTCGGCGATGGCGGGGTCTTTGGCGAAACGAGCTGCCACGAACGAACATACAGGTACTATCTTGATGCCTTTGCGACGTGCGTACCCGACGGCTTCGGCAAGAAGCAATCCGCCGTAACCTTTGCCACCGAATGCGGACTCCACTCCCGTGTGGTCGATGACGATATTGTCGTCGTTGCGGCGGGTATAGGTCATTTCACCTGCAAAAACATCGTCGTCGTAGATAACGAACCGTCCGCTGCTGCCGCTGTCTTCGTGCGATAATCTTACCATATTCAGTCAGTCTATTCGGTTGTACATTATAACTTTTACAATGGCAAAGATACGAATAATTCGTCAATATCTATCGAACGACAATCCCTTATTATGTGCGTAGCTGTACAATAGGGTTTCTGTATCGCTTTTAAAGAAAAAATTATACCTTTGTGCCATAGAAAACATTTAGGCTTTTCGGTAAACAAAGAAATATATTCGAAAGACAATGAGAAAAATCGGTATCATTCTCGCAATATTCTGTTTTGCGAACCTCTCGGCACAGAATCTCATAGGCGAAAGTTGGAAGATTAACGTATTAATCGGAATTGAAGAAGAGGGCGAAGAGCAATATATACTCAGCGAAATGCCTACTGGCAGGTCTTCGGGCTATCTCGTGTCTTTTGGTAAGGATAAGACTTTTAGATCTTGCTACTATGCTCCTTGCGGTAATGATTGCTTTACGTGCACTTCGGGCAGATACATAAAGTTAAACGATGATTATATACATTTGTTTGTATATCAAATCGAACAGTGGGGCGAATGTAAGATGGACGAAAGAGTATACAGAGATTTGGGTAAGTATTATATTTACCGTCCGTCGCCTAAGCTTATATACCTTATCAAAAGTAGGGGCAGCCTCGCCGAAGACCGACAGATAGCCGAAGATACTCGCCTGCTCGTCTATTTCTATTTCCAGGAGATAACCGATGGGAAAATAAAACTTCGTAGCTCTTATGCTCGAGATATCTCATTGTCGTGGCGGCAATGTGCTCAAAAATATGCCAAAGACGTGCTACGGCTTGCCGACAGCGAAGTCCGTATTATACAGACCCAAGCATCGAATAATAATATGCACGTCTGCCTCGTCAAAGACAAGCGGACAAAGAAGTATTATTACGTGATTGGATATGTGGCTTGTTGGGATAAATCGGGTGAGGCGAAGAAATACTTGTTTCACTTAACGGAGACCGAGATACAGAAGCTAACACACGAATACAACCAACGTAAAAAATAAAAACGAGGCAAAAACCATTGCCCCGTATATCAAACTGCCTGCATACAGCACGCCGAAGGCATCAGTCGCCCGCAGACAATACGCTTTCGACGGGTCTTCTTTTGGAGTATGGGCGTCGGGCTCCGTAGCCTATCCGCAGCAGAATGGTGGGGTATTCGCCGTTCAGAGAGAGACTTCGAGCCATCTCTTCGGCAAGGTCGGGTGTTTCGTTGGGTTGGTTCATATAGGCGTTTGCTATGCCCAAAGCCGTTGCCGTGAGCAGAAAACGCTCTAACGTATGCAACCGTTTCATCATAGATACGTCTGATGTAATCGTATAAAAGGTTTTAATTTTTCAAAAGACTCTGCTCCAGGGCTTAGACAACATATCCAAAACATCCATGCGTAAATGGTATGCGGTATGATTTTATCAATCTCGGTAAAGTAATATAACATTGTTACTGTACAACCTTTGACTGTAGGCTTGGGTGCTTTGCCGAATAAATGGATGAAAGAACTTTTTCTAATACCAACTGTTCACGACGACTATTCCTTTTAAATTATCCCGACAGTATTTCAATATTTCATTGGGGACAGAATCTGTTGTTTTCCCTTTTTACACGTTGCGAAAATCACAGTCGACCAGATGGTCATTGACCATTCCGACGGCTTGCATAAATGAGTGGTAATTTTGATGCTACTTGCTTTTAATTTTATCAATCCATTCTTTAAAGTGTAGATTTTTTTCGCAAATATTATATAATCCAATGCTTTCTACGAGCAGGTTTCCATAAACTATTTTATCGTAACCAGATATAATCTTCTCTAATCGATGAGAAGGACTTGTCAATGGCGAATCATTAATCATTTCTGGGTCTGGGAATTGTTGTAATATTTTTTGAATTTCATTTTTTTCGCATTCGTCATCAACAAAGTTACTATCAAAAACTTCATAATTATTAAACAACATGGCTTCAAATTCGTGTAATTGCAAATAAGGAATAAACCTGTCTCTCAATGAGGAGTCAATAGCATCTTTCATTGCTTGTTCCAAAAAATCTACTTTTTGGCGAATATCGTTTATTACATTGGCTTCCGTTTGTTTTGGAAAAGTATTCTCCTCGCGACCGTAATAATCTATCATTGTGGTTACAATAGCAGATTTTTGAGCCTTTAATGATTTTTCAACTAAGTTTTTTATTCGTACCCAATGGCAATTCCCTTCCAAATTTCGAGGTTCAATTCTGTAATTCGTATGACCTAGAAAGTCATAGAGTAATGAACAAAACTCAACTTCAGTTTCTCCTTCGCAAATAATAATTATTGTCTTTATCATAATTAATTACTTAAAAAAGGTTGCCCTGCGTTTATAATGTTTTGTTTCCACATTTCACCAATAGTGTAATCATCTAACCAAATAGACAATTTTTCTTCACTTAACCTTTCAAATACACTTTCTCCGTTTCTATTATCCACAACAATAATATCTTCAGCACTAAAATGATTAATAAACTCCACAGATTGAGTTGCCATAATAATCTGACATCCTTTTTGGGATGCTGATTTTGCAAGTCCCGCTAACTTTGCAATAGCGAAAGGGTGCAATCCTAACTCAGGTTCGTCAATTATGAGTGTTTCGGGAAGTTTTGGCTGAAGAAAAAGAGTAGCTAAGGCAATAAACCGAAGTGTCCCATCGGATAAATCGTAGGAGCTGAAAATCTGCTCACTGTGTTTATTTTTCCATAGTAATCGAAGATTTCCTTCTTCATTAGGAATCAATTGAAAATCTAAAAAATACGGGGCAATAGACTCAATAGAGTTGATTATTCTTTTATAAATAATAGGTTTTAGCTCTTGTATTTTAAACAACAAAGCTGCCAAATTACTTCCATCACTATATAAAGAATACCAGTCAGAATTAATATTGGTTTCTTTATGAAATGGAGCGTTTTTTCCTGTGTCGTGAAAGTGATATTTTTTTACTTGAGAAAGATACTCTTTTACGTACTTATTTCTCCTCATTCCTGATGGGTTATGTAAATTAGTTTCAGAATTGAAATTAGAAATCTCTCCCAAATTTGAGTCAAACCACAAACCTTCCTTTTCAAAAACAAATTGCCCTTGATTATTTCCTAATTTAAAAGAATATCCATTACTTTTAAACTTTAGATGACACTCTATGCTTTGAGTAATTTTTGTTCCTTTGTATAAAAACTTATCTACTCCACCATTAAGAGCTATATATACCCCTAAATTTTTCTGATAAATATTTTCTAATAACGTAAAAAAGGAAAGAAAATTGGATTTACCACTACCATTTGAGCCTATTAAAATATTTAATGGTCTCAATGGTAAATTCCACTCTTTTATGGATTTATATCCCTTTATTTCTATTCTATCCATAGTTTATTTATCTACTTTTATAGCGCTTAGTATTGAGATAAAACTCTTGTAATTGCATCATATATATTATGCTTTTAAAGCATGTCGAATCACTCTGCAAAGTTAAAAGAATCTTTCTAAAGGAGGTTATATTTGTTCGAAAAAACATAAACCATAATTCACTATACATAAATTATCTTCATAATATCCTGCTTTGTTACGTCAAATTGTCGGGGTATACTTTTTCACATGTTGCGAAAATCACAGTCTACCAGATGGTCATTGACCATTCCGACGGCTTGCATAAAGGCATATACAATGGTCGAGCCTACGAACTTAAAGCCTCTTTTTTTCAAATCCTTGCTTATCTTGTCCGAAAGTTCCGTTTTTGCCGGCACTTCGCCTATTTCCTTCCACGAATTGACAATGGGTCGGTGATTGACAAATCTCCACAGATAATTGCTGAACGAACCAAACTCCTCACAGACTTTGAAGTATGCCTTTGCATTGACGGAGACCGATTTTATCTTTAATCGGTTGCGAATGATTCCTTCGTTTTGCATCAGTTCGGCTTCTTTTCGGTCATCGTAATTAACGACAATCTCAGGACGAAAATCGTCGAAAGCTTCACAAAACGCCTCCATCTTGTTTAATACGGTTACCCAGCTTAGCCCGGCCTGCATGCCTTCCAATATAAGCATCTTGAACAGTTCTCTGTCGTCGTAGACGGGAATTCCCCATTGCTTGTCGTGGTAGGCTTGTTCTGCAGGATGCCTTGTTGCCCAATCGCAACGTTTTATGTTTTCTTTATTTTTTATTTTCATAAAATAAAGGTAATCCTTTTTCCATAAATCGAGTAGAGCCGCAATGAGAAAGGGTATTAGGTATCAGTCGCCCGCGGATAATACGCTTTCGACGGGTCTTCTTTTGGAGTATGGGCGTCGGGCTCCGTAGCCTATCCGCAGCAGAATGGTGGGGTATTCGCCGTTCAGAGAGAGACTTCGAGCCATCTCTTCGGCAAGGTCGGGTGTTTCGTTGGGTTGGTTCATATAGGCGTTTGCTATGCCCAAAGCCGTTGCCGTGAGCAGAAAACGCTCTAACGTACGTCCCAAGTTTATCCATTCTTCCATCGTGTTGTGGTGTGTGGCGAATAGCACAAGGTGCGACGAAGATCTGATATTCGTTCTATCGGTTTTGTTTTGTGTCTTGGCGTTGATGGCTGTCGATATAAAGGCTTTGGCTATAAACTTGGGCAGGTTGGGAGCTCCGAAGGTAGCGTAACTTAGTCCGTCGAGATGTTGGTCTTGATGTCGCTTGTTGTATCTCATCCAACTTTTCAGTTCGTCGACAAAGGCGACATTTCCCATCTGTACCTCGTTGCCACGATATATGTATTCGGATATATCGTCGAATGCCGAAGACCCCCGTTCGTAAAAATGAACGGACACCCCCGAATAACAGAGAACAGCCTCTAATGTTCGCAACTTTTCGTCGTCGATACGTCTGCCGTCGTACGCCCTTTTGGTCGTCTGCCTGAGGTCTATTTGCTTGGCAAGGCTGTCGGGGGCGACATCTTTTTTCTTTTCTAAGGCGACGAATATTTTACCGTTCTCTGCAATATCTACCTTAGGGTCATATCCTTTTGTCGTTGCGGCGATACAGAGATTTTCGACGGCACAGCCCAAGCTCACGAACAATTCCCTGTCGTGCGGGTCTACGACGGGTAGTCGGCGTGTGGTATCGGCATAAATCTCTATACCGTCCGTTTTTATTCTGAAGAGCCAAGGTTGAGCGTTGTGTCCCGACGGGGCTTTCGTGGCTTGCCGTATCAAATCAATGAAATCTGTGTTTTGTTGAGCGGTTAGTGTGTTTGTAAACATCATTGTCAGTAATATTAAAACGTTAATTTTTCTCATCTTTATTCTATATTAAATGATGATGCAAAATTACGACAAACTATGCATACAAAACGT
>ERZ773042.653-NODE-653-length-23192-cov-16.358517_pt1 | contig 23192 bp, 24 predicted proteins | sample MGYA00511664_ERZ773042 | MGnify/ENA primary metagenome ERZ773042 (study PRJEB29015, sample SAMEA2737984) | human oral metagenome | biome: human oral; feature: human-associated habitat; material: dental | place: China | collected 2036 ... | reverse complement strand
GATCTTAGTTTTGAAATTCTTTATCGAGGGGATTCTTTTGACGAAGAATCTTTTTCGATACAAAGTCCTTGCCAGCCTTCCTCGCACTCATCCCAGTAGAAAAAGCGCTCCAGATTTTTAGGTCTGCCAAATAGTTTAGCTATGATTTTGGCTATTACAGGAATGCCCGTATTTTCCAGTAGCTCAATATAGGGGCCTTGACTAAAGTATATTAAGGCATTGTTGGGTTTTTTCCTTCTGCCGTATTCGACGACAAAGCCCTTTTCTTCCCATTCCTTGACCGCTTGCCGTAAGCCTTTTACCTTGTAAATCAGATGGCCGCTTCTCATCATAGTAGCCCCTCCCTTTCGCATTCTGCCTTTACCTTAGCATAGATTTTTAGGAAAAACAAGCCTTGAGATTAGCCTTCATTCACAGTGCAAGCAACTGCCTCTTCTAACACGAATCTTGGTTGAATATGAAAAAATTTTGGTATATAATTTTGGGTATTGGGATGTCCTTATTCTGCTAGTAAAATAGCTAGCTCTCAGATACTAGTGTGTGCCCAGATAATATTTTTAAGAATTGATTGGAGACATTATGAAAGAAAAAATCATCAAAACGAAAGTAGGACAGTTATTTGTATCTTATCAACCTGCGGAAAAGATTGCTGTATTTTTAAGCGGTGCAGGGAGTCTGCCGACCTATGAAAATTTTTTGCCAGTCATTCGGAAGTTACCTAAAAATTGGGGCTATTTAACAATAGATTACCCTAATGCTGGCCAAAGCCCACTCGAAAATCAAGAAAATTTTGTTTTGGACGATTTGGTTCAGTCTATTTTGGAGGTTTTATCGCAGTTTAAAGTCCTCCAGTATGCTGTTTGCGCGCACAGTATTAGTGGTCTTGTAGCAGTTAAAGTTGCTGAGTCAGAGCCGTTTTGTCAGGGACTAATCTTAATTGAGCCGACCACTTATTCTGTTCTATATGGCGAATTAGCTCAGAATCCTTATCCCGAATTTTTATCCTTACAGGAGAAAGTTCAGATGCTCGGTGGGGGATATGAATATCTGAAAAAAATAGGACAAGAGAGTTTTTCAGTAGCTGATTTTAAAATCTTATGGGCTAAGTCAGAAAAGAGTTCAGATAGATTAAAATCTGTACAAGAAGGATTTCAACATTATTGCAGTATCGCAAAAAGTGATTTTCAAAACTTAGATCTCTCTTTTCAATTTCCGATTTTTATCCTGAGTCAGGCCTATCGAGAATAAGAATATAAAGATTCCGAATTTGCTTCACAAAATACTCGGATTATTTTAGGAGGCAACCATCATTATTTACATTGGAGTCAGTCAGAAAAGATAGTTGAGTTTCTTTTGAAGTGTGATGGGCAAGATGTATACAAACTTTAATAGTATATTGAAAGCGGGAATAAAAAAACATACTAAAATAGCTGAGATTTTAATCTCAGCTATTTTAGTACATATTTATGAGGGTCTTATCCCAGAATCTCAGCAATAGCATCTCGAATCTCTTGTACTGTTGCGGATTTGCTATGGTCACTAGTATCAAACTCAATGTAATTGCCATCAGCATCAACAGTTCCACCGACAGGCCCTTCGGATCCATCGACTGATGTTCCAATGGCTGGTGGTAGGCTTGTATCTGCATAGTCTATCTCAATAACGATGATGCGTGTATCCGCCTCTAAATCATCTATCATTGGAAGAGATGATGCGGAGGTCATGTTCTGACTAGCATAGTATTCTAGAAATGCTTTGATGGTTGGATTACCAATTTGAGCAATTTTTTCGTCAAGGGCTGAGACATTTCTAGTTTCTCTCGTTTCATTTTCCAGTGCTTGGCCTTTTTTGACCTGGGTCAAAGCAGTCAGACTGGCAGCTGTTGTGGCTAGAAGAGCAGTAGAGAGCAGAAGTTTGCTTAATTTTTTTCCCATAGGTATCACCAACTTCTTTCTAGTTTTGCGTAAACACACTTGGGTGTTTATAGTGTTGAGGCTCTATATGTATAATTATACGTCAAATAGCAACTTTAATCAAATAAATATAGGTAAGGGAATTCCCCCTTATCTCGCTTGTACATTCCCCTATATCATGATAAAATACTAGGCAGAGTATAATATGTTGGAGTCAAGATGAATTATTTTAATGTTGGAAAAATCGTCAATACGCAAGGTCTGCAAGGTGAGATGCGGGTTTTGTCAGTGACAGATTTTGCAGAAGAGCGTTTTAAAAAAGGCAATACCCTTGCCCTATTTGACAAGAAAGATCAATTTGTCATGGATGTGGAGATTGCTAGCCATCGCAAGGTCAAGAACTTTGATATTATCAAGTTTAAGGGTATGTACCACATCAATGCCATCGAGAAATTCCGTGATTTTAGCCTGAAAGTGGCTGAAGAGGATTTGTCAGATCTAGAAGAAGGAGAATTTTACTACCACGAAATCATCGGACTTGAAGTTTATGAAAATGATGTTCTTCTTGGTACAATTAAGGAAATTCTTCAGCCAGGAGCCAATGATGTCTGGGTGATCAAGCGTAAAGGCAAGCGCGACTTGCTTCTGCCATACATTCCGCCAGTGGTACTGGGAATCGACATTGAGCAAGGTCGGGTTGACGTAGAGATACCGGAAGGATTGGACGATGAAAATTGATATTTTGACTCTTTTTCCGGAGATGTTTGCGCCCTTGGAGCACTCTATCGTAGGAAAAGCACGAGAAAAAGGTCTCTTGGAAATCAATTATCATAACTTCCGAGAAAATGCAGAGAAGTCTCGCCATGTGGACGATGAGCCTTATGGCGGTGGTCAAGGGATGTTGCTTCGGGCTCAACCTATTTTTGATGCCTATGATGCCATTGAAAAGAAGCAGCCGCGTGTGATTTTGCTGGATCCTGCTGGTCGGACTTTTGACCAAGCCTATGCTGAGGAGCTGGCTAAGGAAGAGGAACTCATCTTCATTTGTGGCCATTACGAAGGCTATGATGAGCGGATTAAGACTTTAGTGACTGACGAGATTTCACTTGGTGATTATGTCCTTACTGGTGGAGAATTAGCGGCTATGACCATGATTGACGCTACTGTTCGCCTGATTCCTGAGGTTATTGGCAAGGAAGCCAGTCATACAGATGACAGTTTTTCGTCTGGCCTCTTAGAGTATCCTCAGTACACTCGACCCTATGAATATCGGGGTATGGTCGTTCCGGAAGTATTGATGAGTGGCCATCATGAAAATATCCGCAAGTGGCGTCTCTATGAAAGTCTGAAAAAGACTTATCTAAGACGGCCTGATCTCTTAGAAAATTATAATTTCACAGAAGAAGAAACAGCATTTTTGGATCAAATAAAAGAATCTTTAGAAAGAAAAAATCTTTAAGAATAGTTTAAGATGCCTATTCTATACTATAACCATCAAATAAAAACTCCTAATTTTATTTGATAGTATCCTAATCTTTTTCATAATAATCTCCCCAAAAGTCACCATTGGTGGCTTTTTTGTTGTCATAAGGTTTCTGAGAAAAGACGAATATCTTTAAGAATATGAAAAAAATACTTGACAGGATAGTCCAAAAGGCGTAATATGTTAACTGGTTAATAAACCGGTTAAGAAAAAAGCTGTTTTTAAGACATGTTTTAGTGTTTTAGAAATAGCTATTCATTTGACTAATTATTAAACTGGTTAAGGAGTTTTATGAAAATTAAAAGAATACTTCGTTTAATAGCTCTTGTGATAGTAGGGATCTCACTTGTAGCTTGCACAAAAAAGGAATCGAGTCCACCTCAGAGTCATAAGGGGCTCAAAATTGTGACAAGTTTTTATCCTATCTATTCTATGGTGAAGGAAGTCTCGGGTGACTTGAATGATGTCCGAATGATCCAATCAAGTTCTGGGATTCATGAGTTCGAACCATCTGCCAGTGATGTGGCAGCTATTTATGACGCTGATATTTTTGTTTACCACTCAAGAACGTTAGAATCTTGGGCGGGTAGTCTAGACCCGAGCTTAGAAAAGTCTAAGGTTCAAGTGGTTGAAGCTAGTGAAGGTATGCAGTTAGAAAAGGTAGCTGGCCTAGAAGATGTTTCTGCTGATAAGGGAATTGATGAAAAGACTCTTTATGATCCTCATACTTGGTTAGATCCTGACAAAGTAGCTGAAGAGGCACAATTAATTGCTCGACACTTATCTAAGTTAGACAGTAAGAATGCTACAAAATATGAGAAAAATGCCTTGAAGTTTGCTGAAAAGGCTAAAGAACTTAGTAAGAAGTATCAAGGAGTTTTTAGCGGAATTGAGAATAAGACTTTTGTTACGCAACACACAGCCTTTTCTTATCTGGCCAAGCGGTTTGGGTTGAAGCAGCTTGGGATTTCTGGTATTTCTCCTGACCAAGAGCCCAGTCCAAGACAATTAACTGAAATTCAAGATTTTATTAAGACTTATCAAGTAAAGACCATTTTTGTAGAAAGCAATGCTTCTTCTAAATTGGCAGAAACCCTCAAGAAGGCGACAGGTGTCAATCTTAAGGTATTAAATCCTTTGGAAGCTGACCCTGAAAATGATAAGTCCTATCTGGAGAATTTGGAAGATAACTTTAAAATATTAGCTAAAGAATTAAAAAATTGAGGTTTAGAATGAAAAAGAAATATATCATTGGTTCAGTTGCGGCCTTAGCGACCCTAACAATATGTGGATATGCTATTATGCAACATCAATCAGAACAGATAGAATCAAAAAATAAGGTCGCTTATGTAGAGAAAAAAGCAAATAGTAAACAAAATAGCAAAGCTAGAAAGGCTGAACACCTAAAACCTGACCAGGTTAGTGCCAAAGAAGGTATTGCAGCAGAGCAGATTGTCGTTAAAATCACTGCGGAGGGCTATGTTACTTCTCACGGTGACCACTATCATTACTATAACGGGAAAGTTCCATTTGATGCAATTCTTAGTGAAGAGTTGATTATGCGTGATCCCAATTATCAGTTGCAAGAAGCTGATATAGTCAATCAGGTAAAAGACGGTTATATTATTAAAGTAGCTGGGAAGTATTATTTATACTTGACGAATGCTAAAGAAACAACTAATGTTCGGTCAGTCGATGAAATTGCTCGACAACGTCAGCTTCATCCTGGTAAGGAAGACGAAGCTGGAGTCGAAACGGATGGTAAATCAAGTCAAAATCAGTCCAGAAAGACGCAGGACTTTAGTCGCCCAAGTGCTTCGTTTGCTGCTGGGAAAAGAAGTACTTCACCTGTGAATACTGCATCACAGAATAGGGGAGGAGCTTATACGACGGACGATGGTTATGTTTTTAGTCCTTCTGACATTATTTCGGACACGGGTGATGGCTATTTGGTTCCTCATGCTGGTCACATTCATTATATTCCAAAGGGAGACTTATCAGCTGGTGAATTAGCTGCTGCTCAAGCTTATTGGAACTATTTGCAAGGCAGAAATCAACAGGCTTCTACGACTGATAAACCATCTGGAGAAGAAAATTCGAATCTTGCAAACAATCCTTCTCAAGACCAGAACACAGGCCATATAGCAAATCCCAATCATCAAGCAAACCACGATCCGGCTCCTGTTCCAAGTCAGCCTTCCAAGCCAAGTCAAACTGGAGGAGTAGGATTAGTCACTAAGCCGAGTGGTCAAGGAACTGAGGTTAGCAAAAACTATCAGGACGAATTGCAGAAGCTTTACAGCATGCCGAAAGAAAAACGTTATGCTGAAAAAGATGGTTTGATTTTTGATCCTGCAAAAATTGCCCATAGGACAGCTGAGGGAGTGGCCATTCCGCACGGGAACCATTATCACTTTATCCCATATAGTAGCTTGTCATCTCTAGAAGAAGAGATTGCAAGAAATATTCCAATAGCTGGTCAAAAGACTTACCCTAAGACAGCAGTAAATACACCTACTCAGCCTTCTAAGCCTAGTGAACCAACAAAACCAGTTGAAAAAGATGACCATGGTTTCCACGCTGAAAATGTCATCTCAAAAGATGAGGAAGGATACGTTGTTCAACATGGTGGTCATGCCCACTACTTCTTTAAAAAGGATTTAACAGCAGATCAAATTGCGGCAGCAGAAGAACATTTAACTAAGCATCAGGACTCAGCTCAGTCAAATCCAACAGGATCAGAATATGATCGTTTTTCTCGTGATGCGAGCGATGAAGAAAAGATGGCCTATATCTCTAAAACATATGGAGTTCCTCGTGAAGCCATTAAGATTTCCAAAGGTTTCTTCGTCTTTAATAATCCGGATCAAGCTTATGATCCAACCCATATCCATCCATATGCTGTTAGAAAAGAACATGTCCGTATTCCTTTAGAAACTGGAAATCCTGAGTTAGACTTCTTAAACGAACTCTACACAACGGCTCTTCGTTCAGGTTTGTCACCATACAGCATTCAAGTCGAAAACGGCCAGTTTGTCATTCCTCATGGAGATCACAATCATTACATCCGAGTTCAATCTAAAGGGGTTAACTTAGGCTTGAAGAATAAATTGCCTGCTTTGCAATCAGCATATCAGGCCGGAGCTTATAGTGAAAAGGCAGTTTTAGAGAAAGTAGACTCACTGCTAGCTGCTAGTCGAACAATCTACGAAAAAGATCTCTTGATGCAACGTCGAATTGAGCTTGCTTTAGGGAATTTTGTAGAAACCATGAAGCAGTTACCGAGCAACTCAACGGCTGGTTATTTAGCAAGTTTAGAGCAGTTTGATAAGCATTATATCCATGTGGATAAAAATGCCCAGACTGAGCAACTGACAGAAGTAGATAAGAAGTATCAGGAATTGGTTGATAAGATCAAACGCTTGGAAACAGATAGCTACAATGTTAATAAAGCTTCCTTACTAAGCGACTTGCAAATGGCAAAGGTTGAAAAACATGAAGATAAGATGAAAGAAATTGATCAGCTTCTGACCAGTCTTCAAGATTATCAAGACCGGACAGGTATGACCTCTGTCGAATATCTTAAGACCTTCTACCTTGCTGTAGATGATGCTCGCCTGCAACCGGAACTACGTAAAAAAGTTGCAGATTTAGCTATGAAACTTTACAAGTCGCAAGCCTTTATAGAGGCTGTGGATTTGAAAGCTTTATTCTTGGATCTCTATCAAACCAAACTAGAAGTTGATAAGGCTCTTGCTAGTGGAGAAGCAAGTCAAGCTAAAGATAAAACTATTCTGGATACCGAAAAAACGGATGATCAGAACTACAAAACAGCCATTTACGGTTTCTTAAAAGAACTTTATGGTGAATTTGCGCCACAGCCAAAAGTAGAAATCTCTGATGCGACCTTCCAAGCACTCTTCCTGCAAGGACAAACACTTTTAGATAAGGTTAAAGATTCTACCAGTCAAGAAAACTACAAGAATCAATTATTGGCTCTTCAATCTGATCTTAAAGAAGGACGTAAAGATCGGGAGAACATCTTGGAAGAGCTTAAGTTACTCTTGTCTCAAATGGTTGATACTATTAAAAATCAGCAAGAAGAAACAAATCCAAAAGATCAAGAACTGTATAAGAAAATTTATGCTTTACTGATGGCGGCCCATAAGCTACTTGAAGAGCAAAATGCGTCAGATGAATTATTTACTAAAGTAGATACTTTATTTGATAAGCTTGCAGATAGCAAAGTCAATAAAGAAGAGTTGCTTGCCGAAGTTCAATCGTTTGTTGAAGGGCTTCAAAATCAAGGGAAGGTAGAAAAACCAGTTTCTGATACAGCTAAATCAGAGGAAAAAGAATCTGAGACTGCAAAACCTACGGAAACTTCAACTGATAGTTCATCCAATCAGGCATCTAGTGAGCCTAACGAGTCTACTAGTTCATCAAGTGAAAGTTCCACTACAACAGAAGCGGTTAGTCCTGCTTCAGAGCTAAAAGATCAAGGAAGCGAGGGTACTCAAGAAGAGCCAGCTCAGTCTTCTGAACAGTCATCTACGACAAATGAAGTAAGTAACTAATAAAGAAAAGATTTATTCTGTGAAAATTTTAATAAGATTACCTAGGATTTATCAGACGAAATCTCATTCATAAAAGCCTAATCAAATTAGAAGAATAAAAAAACGAACAAGCTAATTTCGAAAAGAATTAGCTTGTTCGTTTTTTATGTTCAAGAGAGGTTTATTTTTCTTGATAAGAGACGATACCGATAATGGTATCGACAGCGCGTTCCATGGTTTCTAGGCTGACATACTCAAAGCGTCCGTGCATGTTCTCACCGCCTGCAAAGAGGTTGGGAGTCGGGATGCCCATAAAGGAAATTTTAGAGCCGTCAGTTCCGCCACGGATGGGCTCGATGATAGGCTGGATGTCCAGACTTTCCATGACTGCTTTAGCGATATTGATCGGTGTCATATCCTTTTCAATGACCTGCTTCATGTTATAATACTGGTCTTTGAGGGTCAAGATGATACGCTCGCTGCCCAGCTCTTGGTTCATTTTATCAGCAATGGACCGCATAGTAGCTTTGCGATTTTCAAAAGCCTCTGTCTCAAAGTCACGGATAATGTAGCTTGCTTGGGCTTCTTCGACTGTACCAGTCAGATTCATCAGGTGGTAGAAGCCTTGGTAGCCATCAGTTTTCTCTGGTCGATCAGCTTCTGGTAGCTGGTTGTGGAAATCAATAGCCAGCTGGAGAGCATTGACCATCTGGTCTTTAGCAGTTCCTGGATGGACATTGCGGCCTTGGAAGGTCAGTTCAGCTCCAGCAGCGCTAAAGGTTTCGTACTGTAGCTCGCCTAGTGGTCCGCCGTCCACTGTGTAGGCAAAATCCACATCGAAGTCTTCAGCGTCAAACTTATTAGCTCCGACGCCGATTTCCTCGTCTGGGCCAAATCCCACTCGGATTTCTCCATGCTTGATCTCTGGATGGGCAGACAGGTATTCGATAGCAGTCATGATTTCAGCAATACCAGACTTATCATCTGCTCCCAAAAGGGTGGTTCCGTCAGTCGTAATCAGAGTTTGGCCCTTGTATTTATGAAGACTAGCAAAGTCAGCAGGATCTAGGTTAAAGCCAGATTGCCCCAGCGGAATCACTCCACCGTCATAATTCTCAATGACCTGCGGCTGGATGTTTTCTGCGTTGAAATCCGCTGTATCCATGTGGGAAATAAAGCCAATCTTACGGGTAAAGCTGGGGTCATTGGCTGGCAGAGTTCCAATTGCAAAGCCATTTGGTAAGTAGTAGACATTTTCCAAGCCAACCCGCTTCATTTCAGGAATGAGGACATTGTTAGCAAAGTCAACCTGACTCTGGGTGCTGGGTGTAGTAGTAGAAGTTTCGTCTGAGCGCGTGTTGACCTTGACATAAGTCAGGAAACGCTCTAAAAGATTAGGATATTTCATAAAATCTCTTCTTTCATTTTGATTTAAATCTATTTTAGCATATTGATATGTTTCTGACAAAGTAGAAAAGAATAGAAAAGTCATACTTATTTTGACTGATATCATGTTATAATAGCAGAGAGCTTTAGAAAAAGAGGGAAATATGACTAAAAAAGCTATTTTGATGATGACCTTTGGTTCGCCAGAAGGTTATACTTTTGAAGACGTTGCTACATTTTTTACTAATATCCGTCGAGGTGTTCGTCCAAAAGACCAAGAAATTCAACATCTTTACGATAACTATCAGCTAATTGGTGGAAGTCCTTTACAGGAAATTACGAGAGAAGAAGTTAAGCTGGTCGGACAAGTTTTATCAGACGAATATGCAGTTTATTTTGCGAATAAATTCTCATCCCCCTTCATTCCAGACCTTATTCGTCAAATGGAGTTAGATGGTATTGAAGAATGTATCTGTCTGATTTTGGAGCCACATTATTCTTTTTACTCAGTCATGGGATACGAAAAGTTCATTCATAGTGAGCATATCCGATTTAATATCATCAAGGACTGGTACCGTTCAGAAGATTTGTTAAACTTTTGGGTAGATGAAATTAGGAAGATTATCGATAAACAAGTCAAGGGTGAAAGCTTCAAAGTTATTTTCTCAGCACATAGTGTACCACTATTAGCTCTAGATTTTGAAGATCCCTATATTGACCAAATTGTTGACAATGCGCAGATGATTGCAGAACGCTTGGGACTATCTTCTTCTGAATATACTAATACTTGGCAAAGCGAAAGTGATATTGGCCTTCCTTGGATCAAACCAGATGTCTTAGAGTATCTTCGTGATCAGACAGTGCATCCTAAACACTATATTTTTGTTCCGATTAGTTTTATCAGTGAGCATATAGAAGTTCTTTTTGATAATGATGTAGAATGTCGAGAACTGTGTCAAGAGCTTGGTGTAGCTTATCATCGTCCACCAATGCCTAATGCAGATCCCCGTTTGATTGCTGCAATCGTGGCGACCATTCGTAAGCATGAAGGAGATGAATTTCAGTATCTTTATCCAGAAGAAACGACCTTTGATGAATTGGCTCCTTCTGAGACAAGTTCTAAGATATTAAAAGAAATAGATGAGCCTCAAATGCCTGAATTTGTAAAAAAACTAATTGAAAAAAAGGGAATTGAAAACGTAAAAATGCCCTATTTTGTTAAGAAAATGCTAGAAAAAAAGGGAAGAATTAAGCATTAAAAATGATTGTATGTTATTCTATTTATTGTTAAATAATGAATTTTAGCCTCTTAAAGAGGTAAAATACAAATTTTGAAGGAGTCGATATGTCTTTTAAAAGAGTTATATTTTTAATTTTAGCAGTTTTTGCTGTTTATCATGGTTTTGTAACTCCATTACCTGCTGATTCAGATGTTTCTTATAGGATGGGTGCTCTCGCAGCTAATGTGTTACTTCCGGTCTTATTATTGTATTTTGCTTTTAAAAAAGACAAGCCTAAAAAAGACAAGCTTAAAAAAGAAAAAAATAAAGAATAATTCAACCGAAGTGATATATGGATAGTCAAGAAGTTTGAAACTTAATTTATTTTTAACTATATTTGACTAAAAAGCTCTCTGGGAAAAATTCTCAGAGAGCTTTTACTATGATTAGTATACAAGTTTAAAGTAATCATTTAAGATGAAAGATGGTTACATGGTAAAGACAATAGCGATGTATTGAAAGGCAGAGGCGGCAAGAATAAAGAGATGCCAAATCATATGAAAATAGGGTTTTTTCTTGGCATAAAATCCTGCTCCAATGGTATAGCAAAGGCCTCCAGCCAGCATCAATCCCCAGAAAAGCGGGCTTGTTTGGCTAATAATTGGTGGGATAATAAAGACAACCAGCCAGCCCATCATAAGATAAAGAGCGAGACTAAATTTTTCATTGACCTTTTTGGCAAAAATTTTGTAGAGAATACCAAAAATTGTCGTTCCCCACTGGATTAGAATAATCAAATAACCCAACCAGTTATTCATTAAAGCCAAGACAACTGGGGTATAGCTGCCCGCAATGGCAATATAAATCATACTATGATCTATGATACGTAGGATATATTTATGAGTTGAGCCGTAAGACATGGAGTGGTAGATTGTTGATGAAAGAAACATGAGAAAGAGACTGATGACAAAAATGGAGACGCCAATAGCTGATAGTAAGCCATGGACTTCATAGCTATAAATAGCTGATAAGGGAAGTAAGATAAGAGTAAGGACAGACCCTACTGCATGGGTAACAGCATTTGCCACTTCCTCGCCAAAACTCAAACGTTTACTTAATTTCATGGTTAGATTCATTTGGATATGCTCCTTTCAATTCTAGAGATAATTGTCTGGTTTGATGGTAGAGTTTGACTGTCTGACAAGCAGATGAAACAAGTGGATGAATTTCCATATCCGTCTCTTCTTTCATATAGCTAACAAATTGATTGTAAAAGAGTTCGGAACTTTCTTGGTTTTTCACTAGATACTCCACTGCCTCAATAATATCCTGAATAGGAAATACTGGTTTTAGAGTTGTGAGAATAATTAGCCGAGCAATTTGCGTGCGATTGTATTTCTTCTTGATTGGTTTTTGAATGTGTGCATGCTTGACATAATTATTAATCATCGCTGCCGTTAAGACTTTTTCCTGTCCTGGAAAAGCCTTTTGATTGACAGAGTTAACATATAATAGGACCTGGTCTAAATATAAATCAAGATCAGGTAATTCTTGCCAGAGGGGAAAGGATATCATAAAATATCAACCTTTCTATAATCTAGTATCGATAACTAGATTATATGATATATAATATAATTAGTCAAGAATAAATCGTAAAGATAGTCAGGAAAATACAAGTTTTGTTATAATAAATCTATGAAAATTTTAATTCCAACAGCAAAAGAACTAAACACCCAAGTCGCTCAGTTTGAGCCAGAAAGTTTATCTGAAAAGACGAAATTAATTATTCGGGCTTTGAGTCAGTATTCAGTGACTGACTTAGCCCATCTATATCAGATTCGGCCAGAGAAAGCAGAAGAAGAATACCAACGTATTCAGGAGCTTCAAAATGAGACAGCACCAACCTATCCTGCTCTCTATCTTTTTGACGGTCTCATGTACCGAAACATTAAGCGTAAGGATCTGAGCAAGGAAGAAGAGCAGTATGTCCAAAATCATCTCTTGATTACCTCTAGCTTGTATGGAGTGATTCCAGCCTTGGCGCCCATTGCTCCCCACCGCTTGGACTTCATGACGAAGCTCAAAGTCGAAAAACAATCATTGAAAAAGCTATGGACAGAAACCTATGGTCAAGCAGTTGCAGATCAAGAAACTCTGCTTTCGCTCTTGTCCAGTGAGTTTGAGGAGGTCTTTCCTAAAGAGATGAGAGATAAGATGATCCGCTTCAAATTCATGGAAGAAAAAGATGGAAAACGGAAAATTCATTCGACTATCTCCAAAAAGGCGCGTGGCCAATTTTTGAGTTATTTGATTGAGAATCACATTACCAAACTATCTGATATTAAACAGAGTTCTTTTTCTGGATTTAAGTTTCAAGAAAATCTTTCACAAGAAAGAGAATTTGTTTTTGTAAAGAAAGTAGATGGATAAAACTTTACAAAAAAAATGAAATTATTTATAATCAATTAAGGAAAACGATTGCAAGATATGATCTTGTTTTTTAAAATGGAGGTTAAGAAATGCAAGGAAAAAGTCGGACATCCATCACAATGAAAGATGTAGCTAGTCGTGCTGGTGTTAGTGTCGGAACAGTTTCGCGCGTTATTAACAACGAGAAAGGTATCAAAAAAGTCACACTAAAAAAGGTACAAGAAGCAATTGAAGAGTTGAATTATATTCCAGATAATTATGCGCGGGGGCTAAAGACCAATAAAAGTAATAATATTGCTCTTATAATCCCGACAATTTGGCACCCATTTTTTTCAGAATTAGCCTACTACGTTGAAAAAGAATTACTTAAAAATCAATATAAACTATTCATTTGTAATGCTGATGGCGATGTCAAAAATGAGATTGAGTACATTCAAATGTTAGAGAAAAACAAAGTAGATGGTATTATTGCTGTAACTTATTCAGATATTGATAAGTATGTTTCAAGCAGTTTGCCTTTTGTAAGTTTTGATCGACATTTTTCTGAGAATGTCTCCTATGTGACTTCAGAGAATTATAAAGGGGGACAGATGGCAGCGGAAGAGTTGCTTAATCGAGGTTCTAAACAGCTCGCTTATATTGGAAGTACTAATATCCATGAGAATGAAACTAAACAGCGTGAATTAGGTTTTTGTGAAAAGTTGATGAGTATGGGACATTCTGTTTTAAAATTAGATATGTCAGAACCACTTGTTGAACCTGAAAAACAGATTGAGGAATTTATACTTGAACATTCGACAATCGATGGCATTTTTACTATTAATGACTTTATGGCTATTAAAGTTATGAAAGTAATGGAGAAATTTGGGAAAAAAGCTCCACAAGATTATCAGATTATTGGTTTTGATGGTTTGAGAAATGCTGCGGATCAAACTTATTTACTGTCAACAATTGCACAACCTCTGGATAAGATTGCCCAAGCTTCTGTCAAATTATTGTTGCAACTCATTTCTAAAGAAAAAGCTGTGTTATCAAGGGTTTTAATACCAGTCTATTTTGCAGAAGGTGGTACTACAAAAAAAATACAGAAATCACTTGACAAAAAATGAAAGCGGTTGTATAATGAAACCATAAAAATGAAACGTTTCAAAAATATAAAGGTTTAATATAAACCTTTATATAAAACAAATAAAAATGAAACGTTTCAAAAAGGAGGAAAATATGCGTAAAGGCGTAATTCTATCAATGGTTGCTGCTCTATCACTAGGGCTTCTTGCTGGATGTAGTGGAGGTTCATCTAGTAAGACTTCTAAAGAAGCAGCATCAAAAGATGACGTGAAAGTTTGGGTCCAATTTTCTGATGAGACTGCAGAAGGGAAGGCTTGGGAACAAGTAGTCCAAAACTTTAATAAGAAGTATAAAGGAAAATACAAAGTTGTAACTGAGTATATTCCGCGTAGCGGAAGCGGCGGTGGATATGAAGATAAAGTTAACGCAGCGATTACAACAAATAGTTTACCTGATGTGATTACGCTTGATGGTCCGAATACAGCAGCATATGCTAAATCAAAGGTTATTACTCCATTAGATGATTATTTGAAAGATAATAATATGGAGGATGTGCTTGACAGTATCAAACAACAAGGGACTTACGATGGTAAATTCTATGCATTTGGTTACTCAGAATCAAACGTAGGAATTTATTATAATAAAAAAATGTTTAAAGAAGCAGGAATTGATGAATCAAGTTTACCAACTTTGAAAAAACCTTGGACTTGGGATGAATTCAAAGCAGTTAGTAAAAAGCTAAAAGATCACTTTAAAGAAGCTGCTATTGATTTCCGTTTGAACTCAAATGATGAAATGCTTCCTTATGCATATATGCCATTGATTTGGTCAAATGGTGGCAGTGTAGTAAATGAAGATGGAACAAAAGCGGAAGGGTACTTTAACTCCAAAGAAAGTACACAAGCTGTTCAATTTATCCAAGATCTAGTAAAAGAAGGATATACAACTGTTAGTCCAGTTGAAAAAGGATTTGAAACTGGACAGTATCCAATGGTGTTAAGTGGTTCGTGGACAATTGCTGATTTGCAAACCAACTATAAAGATATTGATTTCGGTATTTTGCCATATCCTGTGTCAAACAAGACTAAGAAATTGGTATCACCTTCAGGAAGCTGGCAATTAGCAGTTACAACTAAGTCTAACAAAAAAGATGCAGCTGCTGAGTTTGTTAAATTTGCAACGAATACTGAATCAAGCGAAATTCTAAGCCTTGGAAATAGTGTGTTGCCAATCCGTAAATCAACTATTGAAAATATCAAAGACAAAGTTTCTGAACCAATGCGTTTCTTGATGGAACAAAACGCAGCTACTGCGCATGCACGTCCCGTTGTAGTAGCCTATCCGCAAGTATCACGTTCATTCCAACAAGCTATGCAAGACATCAGCTACTATGAAGAAAATCCAGATGTTCAAAAAGTGCTTGATTCACGTGCCAAAGAGATGCAAACGGCTATTGATGATAGTTTGAAAAAATAGATGACAATAAAACTGGGTGGGACGAAACGTCAAATATGAAGTTGGTCTCAGCCAGTTTTTGTTTAGCGAATATGCAGATAAGTATGTCAATTTTTTAATGTTCCATTTTTACATTAATTTATTATGATTTTACTTTATTATCATATCTTGGAGGAATTTAACATGAACCAGAAAAAGAGTTTAAAATTAAAAGAAAATCTTTTAGGATATGGTTTTTTATCGCCAGCTTTAATCCTGCTTTTGATTTTCCTGGTTATTCCAGTCTGTATGGTTGTTTATTATGCTTTTACAGATTACTATTTATTGACACCAGACGACAGAAAATTTATTGGTTTAGAAAATTTTATTCGTTTGTTTAAAGATCCAATTTTCTTAAAGAGTGTTGTTAATACGGCACAATTTGTTGTATGGATTATTCCTATTCAGCTTGGTGCGGCGCTAGGTATGGCTTTGATTGTCAATAAAAAACGAAAAGGAAATATGTTTTTTAAGGTAGCTTTCTTTGCTCCAGTTGTAATGTCACTAGTTGTTATTTCAATTTTATGGCTTTATCTATTGAATCCAAATAATGGTCTTTTGAATGCCTTGTTGAATAAAATTGGAATTGCGTCTCAGCCATTCTTGAGGAGTCCAAAGCAAGCCATGTATGCGATTGTCTTTGTATCAGCTTGGCAAGGTGCAGGTTATCAAATGCTCCTTTTCCTTGGCGGTATGCAAAATATTCCACAAGATGTTTATGAAGCGGCAGAATTAGATGGTTTTACTAAATGGGAACAATTCCGTTACATTACGATGCCACTTTTGAAACCAACCGCTTTGTTTGTCCTGTTGACAACCTTGATTTCTGCTTTCAAACTCATTGTACAGCCAATGGTTATGACTCAGGGTGGTCCGATGAACTCGACTATTACCATGGTTTATTATATTTACCAACAAGGGTTCACGGATCGATTAGTTGGATATTCAAGTTCAATTGCCCTGGTATTTACAACATTGATTGGTATGATTAGCTTAGTCCAAAGACGTGTATTGAAGGAGGACAACTAGAATGAAACGTAGAAAATTTTTTAGACCAACGACTATTCTGGAATATGTCCTCTTAACACTCTTAGCTGCTCTCTTTCTTTTTCCAATGATTTGGATGGTGGTTTCCTCTATGAAGCCAGAAGCTGATGTTTACAAGAATTTGACAGGTTGGCAGGCTTTCTTACCAAGCCTAAATCCAGCAAATTGGTTTAAGCCTTATCAAGAAGTTTTAGAGCGTTTTAGCATCCTTACCTATATCGGAAATAGTATTTTCTATGCTGGAACTTTTGCTATAGGATCTATCATCGTTAACTCTTTAGCAGGTTTTGCCTTTGCTAAAATTAACTTTTCTGGAAAAAAATTTTTATTTGGTATCCTTTTGGCTTTGTTGATTATTCCAATGGAAACGATGTTGATTCCTCAGTTTACCATTATTAACGCACTAGGGTTGGTTAATAATCGCTTAGCTGTTATTATACCTGGTTTAGCAAGTGTTTTTAATATTTATCTATTTAGAAATTTTTTTATTGCTATTCCTGAAGAAATCATCGAATCAGCTCGGATGGATGGCGCAAGTATTTTACGGATATTCTTCCGTATTATGCTACCCATGTCTAAACCTGCAGTAGCAACAGTAGGAGTCTTGTCTTTTATTTCTAGCTGGAATGATTATATTTGGCCACTCATGGTTTTGACGGATTCATCAAAATTCTCTCTCCAAGTTGCGATTACAACCATTAATACAACTCAACCTGTCTATATCAACCAAGTAATGGCTGTCTTAACGATTTCAACAATCCCATTGATCTTGGTTTATATTGTCGCTCAAAAATACATTATTCAAGGTTTGGGTGGTTCAGGGACAGGTATTAAGTAGGTGACTTTATGAAAGAAAAGATTGAACAAGCAAATCGATATATCAAAGAAAATCGTCATCGAGTTAATCATTGCTATCGAGGCAAGTTTCATTTGTTGCCCCCAATTGGTTGGATGAATGATCCAAATGGTTTTGTTTACTATAAGAACGAGTATCATCTCTTTTATCAATTTTACCCATATGATAGTGTTTGGGGTCCTATGCATTGGGGACATGCTAAATCAAAAGATTTGATTCACTGGGAGGAATTACCAGTAGCTTTGGCTCCGAGTGAAGCCTATGATAGAAATGGTTGTTTCTCGGGAAGTGCCATTGTGATAGATGATAAGTTAGTTCTTATCTATACTGGTCATGTTGAAGAAGGAAATGTGCGTACAGAGACTCAATGTATGGCAGTTTCACATGATGGTATTCATTTTGAAAAATATGCCGGAAATCCAGTTATTGGAGAAAATCATATAAAGGGAATTGCGGATATTGCAGATTTTCGTGACCCGAAAATAATGAAAAATGGCAACCACTATTATACTGTTGTCGCTTCTAAAACTGCGGATGCTCGAGGACAGATCCTCTTATTTGAATCGGAAGATTGCTTTAATTGGAAATTTAAGTCTGTATTATTGGAAGGAAAACCCGATCAAGGAATCATGTGGGAATGTCCAGATCTTTTTGAATTGGATGGAAAGTGGGTTCTTATTATGTCTCCAATTGAGATGGAACGTAAGGACAACCAATATTGGAATTTAAATTCTACTCTTGCATTCATTGGAGAGGTTGACTGGAAATCAGGTAATTTTCAAGTGGAAAATTTTCACGAAATAGATGGCGGTTTGGATTTTTATGCTCCACAGACCTGTGTTAATGATATAGGGGAACGCTATCTAGTAGCTTGGCAACAGATGTGGCATCGAAATATTCCCACACATGATTTAAATCACGGATGGGCTGGTATGATGACCATTCCTCGTAAATTATCCATTAAGAATAATCTTTTGTATCAAGAGATTCCTGAGACATTAACAAGCCAACTAACTATACAAGAGAGATTTTCAGGTCAAGTGGACCAATCAGAATTGATCTTCTCCAGTGCTGTTAAACAACAACAGTACCTAATACTAGAGCTTGAAAAACCAGAAGATTTTGAATTGCTATATGCAAGAAATGCCACAAATCAGCAGGTAGTGAAAATCTCCTATAATGCAGGTAAACAGGTCTTATCTTTGGGACGTGAACGGCTGGGTTATAAGATTATTGGAAAAGAAGAACCTTATGAGGATATTCGTCATCTGAATATATTGGATGCTCCTAAGTCGTTAACCTTGGAAATTCTTCGAGATATTAATTCAATCGAGCTTTTTGTAAATGGACAAACAATGTCTATGACGTTTTATGAAAAAGAATTTGGGACTGATATTGTCTTAACAAATGCTGATAAATTGAATATAAAAACGTTAGAATTTTATGATATAGATTGAGCGAGACTGATTATTTTGCCCCCTATTTGAACTAGTTTGAGTAGACCAAGTTTGGTTACTTAAACTGGTTTTTATTGTTGGTTAAATAGGAAAAACACTGAGATTGGCATCCCAGTGTTTTTAAATCATTGGAGTTATAATTTCTAATCGATAGCAGTAAGAAGAGCGTCTGCTTGTGTAGCGAGACTTGAAAGAGTTTCTTGACTTGCGATAAATTTACCATCTACCCAAGCAGAATCATTGACTTGAGCTGAGGTGAATTCGCCCACAGCAGTTGTCCGAATAAATGGCAGTAAGTCTTTATAGATAGAAAACATTGGTTCTTGTCCTGCATTCGCAACTGAAGAGACAGTCACAACCTTCTCGTTAATAGCAGACGCGCCACGAGGATCAGAAAGATCAAGTGAACGAGAGAGCCAGTCTAACAGGTTTTTCACTGAACCAGGAATAGAGAAGTTGTAAACTGGTGAGAAAATCCAGATAGCGTCTGCAGCTTGGACTTCTTCGCGGACCTTAGCAACAGCTGAAGGCGTTGATTGTTCCAAATCTTGACTAAAGATTGGAACTTGAGACCAATCAAGATAAGACACGTCAGCTTTACCAGCCAAAACTTTTTCAGCTTCTTGAGCCAGTTGGTTGTTAAAAGAACCTTGACGAAGGGATCCAACGATAAATAGTACTTTAGACATTATGAGTCCTCCATATTTTTTAATCAAAGAGGGTTAGGCCTCTTGTTACCGATTATGTTACAACAAATATTACTAATTAGCAATTATTTAGCTCAGATTCTTATATTTTTTTAAAATAGAAATGAGAGTCTCTTTGTCTTCGTCTGATAAAATTCCAAGCGCTTCCTTTACACACAGGATATGTTGAGGGAAAATTTCTTCGATTAAGTCTTGACCTTTTTGGCTCAATTCAATCAGATAAGAACGGCGATCATTTGGATCGCTAGTCCGAGAAATCAAGCCGTCACGAACCATATTTTTGATGACGACAGTCATATTTCCAGAGGTCGCAAGCATATGGTCTATCAGATCTTGGATTCGCATTCTTCCCTTACTATAGAGAGTTTCCAGAACAGAAAACTGAGTAGGGGTTAGTTTGTTTTCTTTGATGACTCTTTGTTCAATGGAGCGTATGGTCCGCTCAGCCTTCCTAAAAACAATCATGGTTTTAAGGTCTAGTTTATTTTCTTCTAATAATTCTTCTAGTGTTCTCATAGCCATATTTTATCAATAAATAGTATTAAAATCAATGTGAAAAAGATAGAAATATAGATAGAATTATAGTATAATGGACGAGTGAAAAATAGAAGAAAAAGAAATAAAAAAATCCTTATATGGCAGTACGTCATTGGAATAGGTATTCTTTTAACGGTACTTGCCTTTTCTCTGCTAAATCTATTTAATTTATCAATGGAGCCTTATCGGGCCGCTCGTTCTAATTCCATTGAGTTGGCTCGCAAGTATGCAGGAGTCAGTAAAGTTGATAGCTTTGCCATTTTTAATGGGGACAAGACCTATTACAGCTTGCTAGGTGAAACGGATCAAGAGAAGAAAAAAGCCATCCTGATTGAGAAGGGTTCTGATAAAATTTTTGTTTATGAACTCAGTGAGGGAACTAGCAAAAGGCAGGCTGAAAAGATTGCAAAGAAAAACGGAGCTGATGTGATTGACAAAGTGACTTTTGGTTATTTGAACGGCCGACCAATTTGGGAAGTCAAATCTGGAAAGAGTTACTATATTGTCGATTTTGAAAAAAGGAAATTGCTGAGCAAGGAGGGGCTATGAAATTATCTAATCGTGTTTTAAAAATGGAAGAAAGTGTGACTTTGGCTGCAGCAGCTAGAGCCAAAGCTTTAAAGGCTGAAGGCAGAGATATTCTGTCGCTAACTCTTGGAGAGCCGGATTTTCCGACTCCTAAAAACATTCAGCAAGCAGCTGTGGCAGCTATTGAAGATGGAAAAGCTAGTTTCTATACAGTGGCTAGTGGTCTTCCAGAGTTAAAAGAAGCTATTGTTCAATACTTTGCCAACTATTATGGTTATGAAATCAAGCCGAATCAAGTGACGGTGGCAACAGGAGCTAAGTTCTCCCTCTACACCTTCTTTATGAGTGTTCTTGATCCAGGTGATGAAGCAATTATTCCTACGCCTTATTGGGTCAGCTACGGCGATCAAATTCAGATGGCTGAAGGAATTCCTGTTTTTGTTCAAGCTACTGAAGAGAACGACTTTAAGATAACTGTAGAACAATTGGAAGCTGTTCGAACTGACAAGACCAAGGTCTTAGTTCTGAATTCACCATCCAATCCGACGGGGATGATTTATACAGCCGAGGAACTTTTGGCTATTGGAAACTGGGCTGTGGAGCATGACGTTCTGATTTTGGCAGATGACATCTATGGACGTCTGGTTTATAACGGTAATAAATTTACGCCAATTTCTAGTCTATCAGAGGCTATCCGCAAGCAAACAGTGGTTATCAATGGCGTTTCTAAGAGTTATTCCATGACTGGCTGGCGGATTGGCTATGCTGTTGGTGAACCAGAAATCATAGCTGCTATGAGCAAGGTTGCAGGCCAAACCACTTCCAATCCAACGACAGTTGCCCAGTATGCTGCTATTGAAGCCTTGACAGGTAGTCAGGAGACTGTTGAAATTATGCGTCAGGCCTTTGAAGAGCGTCTCAATACCATCTACCCACTTCTAGCTCAAGTACCAGGTTTTGAGGTCATTAAGCCTCAAGGAGCCTTCTATCTCTTCCCTAATGTCAAAAAAGCTATGGAGATGAAAGGTTATACAGATGTGACAGCCTTTACCACAGCTATTTTGGAAGAAGTTGGTGTGGCTTTGGTGACTGGCGCAGGATTTGGTGCTCCAGAAAATGTCCGTCTCAGCTATGCGACTGATCTGGAAACACTTAAAGGAGCTGTTCAACGCCTGCAGCAATTTATGGAGCGCTAAAGCATGAGGAGAATCTCCTGTTTTGCAATGTTGGCAATTAGCCTGTTTTGCTTGACCGCTTGCTCTTTTGTTCATCCAGAGCAGGCTTGGACTACTGTTTCTCAGTCTAAGGAGGGAGAACCCTTTTATAAGTTACAAGTGTCTGGAAAAATGTACCAGATTCTATACAATGACAATGGTTCAGCTAGAAAAACCTGGCATTTAGATAATTATAATCCACTTGAAAATCTTGAGTGCCATACTCTTAATCAAGAAGAGATAAAAGGGTTAGACGGGGCGACAGCCAAGAGGGAACTGTCTGGTCAAGGTTCGGCTAACTTTACTATGGTTTATGAACATTATTCAGGTAGTCAAAAAGAAATAAATTATTATCAAGTTGGAATAACTGCCGACAAGAATGGACAAATCAAACCTTCAGAAAGCAGTATGGTCTTAGTTAAGACTGAAAAGGTTGATTCTAAGTAAACATATAAATGAAAAGCAATTATATTTTTAAAATAGAGGATGGGCTTAAAGCCTGTCCTTTTTGCTTTTCTTCGACTCTAGCTGGTAAGAGGTTGTTTAAAGTGATAAAATGATTCTGAAAGCGTTTGTTCTAGGGCTTCCTTATGGAGTAGCTCAGAGTCAAGACATATAGCCTTAATATGAGTTAAAGTGTATCTAATATATGTTTTGATTTCTATTAGAAAGGAATGTGGCATGAAACGTAGTTTGATATTTTTAAACCTAATAATATGTTTGCTCCTATTGACGGCTTGTTCTTTCCTTAATGCTGAGCAAGGGTGGACAACTATTTCTGAATCAAAGTCTGGCGAACCTACTTATAGCTTACAAGCCAAGGGTAGACAGTACCGGATCTTTTTTGAAGAAAATGCATCAACCCGAATGGATTGGTACTTGAACGATTATCAACCAGGGTTAGAGTTAAAGTTACGAACTTTAAACAGCGAGCATTTGAAAAATTCTGTCGGTGGACCTTCAGAGCAGGAACTTTCTGGGAAGGGATATGCAGACTTTACTATGGTTTATGAGACTCGTTATAACCCTCAGATTGAGCGGACTTATTTTAAGGTACATATTGAAGTCAATGATAAGGGAGAGGTAAATACTAAGAAAAGTAGTATGGTTTATGAAAAGTCTGAGAAGCTTGAAAATAAGAAAGGAGACTGATTTTCCAAACAGCTGTTTTCTTTTTCTGATTTCTTATAGAATAGTATTTTCGGAAAAAGATAGCTTTTTAAAGAATTTTAAATTTTCGTCTCTTCAAGGATAGCTATTGCAATCGCTTTATGGTAAAATATAGAACAGATGTCC
>ERZ773042.646-NODE-646-length-23274-cov-9.486111_pt1 | contig 23274 bp, 30 predicted proteins | sample MGYA00511664_ERZ773042 | MGnify/ENA primary metagenome ERZ773042 (study PRJEB29015, sample SAMEA2737984) | human oral metagenome | biome: human oral; feature: human-associated habitat; material: dental | place: China | collected 2036 ... | reverse complement strand
TTCGGCGTGGCCGTTCAGCATGGAGCCTAGGAACACGTCGAAACGGTTGTGAGCCTCCGCGCCAAGAGCCATGAGTCCGGCACCCAAGCCCCCGGATGCCCCGGAACCGGGGCCGGTGTGGATATTGGTGTCGGGATTGAAGGTCTGAACCAGCAGGTCAGCCCAGTGTGTCAGGGCGCGACCCAGGCTGTCCACCTGTTCCGGGGTGGCGCCTTTTTGCGGCCCGAACACGGCGGCGACACCGTGGTCGCCGGTAAGTACGTTGTGCATGTTGCAGGCCAGGTGGAGTCGCGCTTGGTGGATGCGGGGGTGCAGGTTGGTGGGGTCGATGCCTGCCCGGGTGAGTTCTTTGGCGGCTTTGGCTGTCCACACGCCGGCGGCCAGCCAGTCGGCGAGTTCGGTGGTGGTGAGGTTGGGGCATGCTTCCTGCCATTCGGTGGCGACGGTGCGGGCCTGTCCGGGCCCGATTGCCCAGTCTCCGTAGTTGGCGAGGATGCGGGCCATGTCTTGGAGGTGGTCGTCGGGGTAGGTGTGTTTCTCCACTAGGGTCCAGAATGCCTTGCCCATGTCGATCGGGTCATCCGCCCCGACGATCATCCAGCCGCTGCCGGAGGGGTGGGGGATGATCGCTTCATCGGTGATCTCTTCGATGTTGTAGTCGACGATACCGCCTTCGCAGGCTTCGAGGGTGGTGGCGATGGCTTCGTAGCAGGCGGTGTACGACTGGGGTGTGGGCTGGTGCTGGTTGGTCATGGTGTTGTCCCTTCTTCGGGTTTGGTTCTGCCGGGTTTCCCCCCGGCTGGTTACTAGTATACATGCCGGGTTGGGGGTGTGCAACCCCCGCTGCGCGGGGGCGGCGCGCTCGCCACTGACGCCAGACGAGCCGCTATGATATCGGTATACACCCGACCTAGGAGGACCCCAGAGACATGACCACGGCACCACCCCGCAGCCACCGAGACACCCTCAGCGACATCCTCGCCCTACAGGCCTCGCGGTGGCATCAGGCCCGCCGGCGGGAGCGGGCCGCCATGAGGGGCCTACAGGACGCCATCCGCGAGGCCCATGCGGCCGGGATCCCCGCGGCGGAGATAGCGCGCCGCGCCGAGGTCAATCGCCGCACGGTACGCCGCGCACTCGGCGCGGGTTGACCTCGGCTGGACCCCGAGTTGACACCCCCAACCCGGCATGTATACTAGTAACCAGCCGGGGGGGAAACCCGGCAGAACCAAACCAGCGAAGGAACACAACACCATGACCAACCAGCACCAGCCCACACGATTCGTGGAGGACCGCACACACTACCGCGTCTTCTATGTAGGCGACCTATCAAAGGACGCCATTGAGGGGCTCTGCTACCGCGGTGACGAGGGTTTCGTCATCGAGATTGACGGCGTCTTCGACGCGGAGTTCGGCGAAGACGAAGAAGCGGCGTGGGAGCACGCCTGTCAGGAGCTTGACATGCCCCGCGAGGCCTTCACCCCCGCGTTTTTCGCCGATGAGTGGGGCCGGCAAGGGAAAACCATCATGGCCTGCCCCGCCCCACCGGCCGGCGTGCCCCTGCCAGAGAGTAAATACACAGCACCCCTGCCGCCGGAAGTGCTGGCAGTGATCGACACGTACGGCGCCCTCGTGTCCCGTGTCGTCGTCAACACAGTCGGCTTCTGGGCAGGCTACATGCCTTGCCAGCATCCGCGCGCCGCGTCCCGCGGCTGCGGGGGCGACCGCGTATTCGCGCGGATGTTCGACGGCGTCCTGTCCGTGGGCTGGGCGTTGGCGTCCCACGACGAATGGGACACCGGCGGGCCCGCGGGGGTCATGAACAGCTTCGGCGCCTACCTTGACGCCGAAGCGATGGCCTTCGATGACCCGGCCATGGCGGCCCTGCTGTTGGAAACCTTCTTGAGAAGCGACGACGCCCAGCGGCGTGTCAATGCGAACCGCCACTCCCTCGGCTATTTGCGGCGTGCCCTGCGGGAAGGGTGGTTTCCCGCAGCGTTGGTGGGGCGGCAGCCATGACCCGTGCCAAGTTCGAGTTCATACCGCCCTGCCAGCTGCTGCTTGCCGAGTACCGGGACGGGCTCGGCGCCTACTACAACGGCATCGGCATGGCGGGCGGGGCTTCACCGGCCTTCGCGCGGATCGTGGCGGCGGCAACGGAACGCGGCAGCCATCCGGTTGCGATGTCGTGGCACCCCACCGCGCGCCCCGACCTGCGGGTAGCGCGGTGGTGCAGCGACGGCGATACCGGCACCTACTACGACTGGCGCATCGATGTAGTGTTCCTGTACATCGGTGGCGGTAGTTTCTTCCGCCCCGACTGGCGCCCGTACGCGATGCGCGCCGAGCAACACCGCTTCACATCCCCAGCGGCGACGAACGACCGCGTATGGCGTGAGGTAGGGGCTTTCACAGAGCCCCGCAACCCCGGCAAGCCGTGGGGCGGTTTGACCAGCCACGTGGTTGAGAACCGCTTGGCAGCCGCGGGGATTACCCGCCGCGCCCGCTGGCTCCGTGAGCACCGCTACACTTCGCTGCTACGCGAAAACGACGACGGCCAGCTTGAGGAAGCGTTCCCAGAGGACTGCCCCGGTGGCTGCCCCGACTACCACGAAGCCAATCTATTGGCGGGTGTTGAAGCCCTCGCCGCTTCGCGGCGTCTCGGGAAGCACCAGACGGTTTCGGTGAAGTGGATGCCGCCGCGGGGGGAGTGGCGGATGGCGTAGAAACAGAAAGTGTGGGGCCCACCAATCTGGTGGGCCCCACACTTTAGAGCAACTGCGAAGAAACACGTACCAAGCAAAAGCGTGGCCGCCCTAGAAGGCCCAAGCGACTAGAACTCGTAGGGTTGTTTCCCGTAGCTAGGGTAGCACATTCACCGGGCCTGCGCGGCCCCGATCCGCACGACCTGCTCGGCGACGGCGGTGACATCCCGCAACGACGTGAGCAGCAGCTGCAACACCTCGGGGGTTTTCTCCGTCAGGTCCTTCGCGGACAGCTTGCATGCTTCCCGCAGGGACTGGAGATTCCCCGACGCGGGGTTGGGGGGGCCGAGGTGTTTGTTCAGCGCATCGGCGGCTGCGGCCAGCCGCTGACGCGCCGTGACGATCGCCGCGGCTTCGCGTTCCGTGGCGCGCGTGTGCGCCTCAGCGACGCGGCCGGCGAGCGCCATCAACTCACTTGACGAGAAACCGTCCAGCTTGATGCCATCGATGTCGGCCATGTCAGGCCGCCGAATGTTCGGGGCGTTCAGACTGGTTGCCGGACACGTGCTCTGCCGAGCCGATAGAAGTGAGCAGCGACGCCAGGGCGGCCGCGCCAGCGACAGACAGGGTAGACACCCAGTCGACGGTCAGCAGGCCCGTGCCGGCGACACCGAGCACGGCGACCAGCGACTGGGCGAAGGTCTTGGTAGCGCGTTCCGCAGCGCCAGCCCAAAAGGCAGTAGTCCACAGCATGTTTGCGTTTCCTTTCGTTAGGAGAGTTGCCCGCCGTGCGGCGCACGGAGGGGGCGGAGCAGAATGGTCTGCTCCCAGTCGAAGGCGTCATGCCAATCCGACATGATCGCGGGGTTGACGCCGGCCTGGACAACCATGTGGACCGGCGTGTCGTGGGGGGCATGGGGGGTGTCGAGGGTACGGACGACTGTGCCGTCAACAAACCAGCGGACACGGCCGGGGAGAATCTCGACGCGGTAGCGATGCCACTGCGAAACGTCAAGATCGATCATGGCGGGGGCGTGCTGTGGGGTGCCGTCGGGGCCGGGCCAGTGCAGATTCGTGAGAGTCTGCCCGGTGCCGACACGGCCCTCCAGCAGGTTGACTTCGCCGGTCGGCCAAACCTTGTCGTCGCGTGGCCACAACATGGCGACCAGTTCGACACGGTCCGTGGCGGGTGCTTTCAGGTCGAATTCCCACACCCCGTGCGCGGGGGTGTTGTAGCGGCCCGCGAAGGACGGGCACAGCAGCGCGTTGTGCAATGCCTGTTCGTGGGCAACGCCGGCTTCGCGGTAAAGCTGGTAGGCGGCGCGGTCGAGGCGCAGTGTCAAGGCGACCGTGCGGCCGTCCGGTTGTATGCGGGTCATGTCCGGGCTGTAGCGGCCTAGGGTGCCATGCTCCGGGCGTTGCACACCCCAGCCCCCGTAGGTGTGGTACTGGTACAGCTGCCCTCGGGCGGGGCGTCGGTGAAGGATCATGGGGAATCTCCTGTCGTGCGACGGATCGTCAGCGCCTCCAGATGATGCAGCCGCACGCTGTGGTCAGATAGTTGCTCGTCGTAACGGCGTTCGGCTTGGGTCGCGCGGGTCGCGGCCGCGGCGGCAAGATCGTTGGCGCGGCCGAGTTCCCGATCGTGGCGGCGTGTCGAGGTGCGAACATCAGCGACATCGTCGCGTAGCGCGGCAAGCTCGGTGGCGTTCTGTAGCGTCAACGCTTCGACACGGTTGAGGGCGTCCCGCATCGAGCCGCCGTGGTTGGGGTGCTGCTGAGCCAGCACCGCGGCGGCGTCAGCAGCGGCTTTGTCGGTCTGGTGACGGAGTTCGCGCAGCTCGGCAAGCACCTTGGCGCCGCCCGCGAGCGCCGTCACCAGCGCGGCCACCCCGGCCAAGATGCCGCCAAGGACTTCCCACGACGGCCACAGCCACACATCGGGCGGCGCCTCCAGCGTGATCATCCGTGCTGCGCCTCCAGCATCCCGAGGATCTTGTCCACCTTGGCTTCGAGCTGGTTCAGCCGGGCCTGGTTTTCGATGCCGATCGACTTGTCATCAGCGAGTTCCTGTCGCAGGCTGACCTGACCGTTCACGGCCTTGGGGTCGTTCGGGCGGGTGATGTCAGCGGTCTGCCGGGCGGCCTGACGGGCGTAGTAGGCGGCGTCGGAAGAGTTCGCTTGGATGCGTCCCAGATAGGGGCCGAATTTCTCGCCGCCCCAATCCAACTCGGCGATGCCCTCCTTCACCCACAGTTTGACTTCGTCTCTGCTGGCCATGATGTCGTCTCCTTCTTGTTCCATGAGGGTAATGCCCTGAGCGGCGGTGATCCACCGTGCAGGTGCGGGGTGGGTGTCTCGGCCACCGCGGCCGGCATGGCCGAGACCGTTGTAGCCGTCACGGACGGCCGCGATCTGGTAGGACGAGTTCGTGTAGCCGCTTCCAGGGTCGAGGGCGGCGTGAATGTGCGGGTCGAAGCCCTGCGCGCGGGTGCGATACCAAGTACCCGATGCCCCGTACTTGCGGGCATGAGCGACCAGGCGTTCGCGCTGCTCGCTGGTGAGGTGCCATGTCTGCAAGTCGATGGCCCAGCCGTCGGCGTGGGTGCCGGCCGAGGCTTTGGCGCTGCCGGCGGCTTGGATGATCACCAGTTTGATGTCGGGCAGGTCACGTGCCACGGCCTGTTTCCACAGGCCCCACCATTTCGCGGGGGTTTCGGCTAGGTAGGCGTCGTCACCTTGGTAGTTGGTTCCGATGTATACCAGCCCCATGGTTTCTCCTTTCATTCAGCTGCGCCACCGGCCGATAGCGGTAGCGCTGATCGTGAGCGGGTCGGCGACGGTGCGGCGGACCGCGTCCCAGCCGCGCAGCAGACACGAGGTGACACCGGTTTGGCCGACAACGGCGCCCCATGAGGCGCCGGTGGACCATTGCCACGTGCCGCATAACGCGGTGGGTTGGCCGATGAACGGCATCGGGTAGTGCCATTCCCAGCGTGACTGCCACAGGATGCCGCCGTACTGTACGGCTTCAGCCCGCACGGCTGTTGTGTGGACCCAACAGATCTGCATTCCGTCTTCGCTGCGCCACCACGAGCCGTTGCTGTTACTTCCCGCTGAGGCGCGGGATGGCTGGTGGACGGGGCCGAGAATGATCACTCGTCGGCCGTCCACCAGGCAGAGTACGCGGGAACCGGGCTCCAGCAGCCCGGCGGCGTTCTCGGCCGTCAGGCCGACCTCGGGGTCGTCGTCCAGGAACACTTTGTGGCCGTCCCACCGGCCCCAAACCCAGCGTGCCCCTGTGGTGTTGATTGCGCCTGCCAAGAGTTCGGCGGCGCGGGTTAGGTCTGCCATAGAGTTCCTCCGGTGTAGATACGTCGGCATGTGTCCTCGACTACAGCGCCGATGCCGAGAGACACCTTGCGTTGTGTCACTACCCCGCGTAGCTGTAGCGGTCGAAGCTCAACCAGGTCGTCCACGCCGACATCGTCGACGGGATGTTTCCATGTTGCTTTGCGGGTGATTTCGGATGCCTCCAGCAGGAGACGTCGGGCGTGGTTGTCGATCACTGTTTGTGTGGCGGCTTCGAGACCGGTGACGGTGTGCACTATTTCACGGCCGCGGGCGGGGATCGAGAGCGGCGAGTCGGGGTTGGTGTTACGCGCCACCCCCCGCAGCCCCCGTTTCTCACTGTCGCCTTGCGCGATCGCGACAACTACGTTGGGCGTGTCGGACAGGTCCGCTTCGTCTTGGAAGGTTCGCAGCATCCGGTAGTCAGCGAGCTCGCCGCCGTAAGTGGCGGCCAAGGCGCGTTGGTCGGGCAGTTTGTAGGGTTCGGACCGGTACCACCCGACACCGTCACACCACAGTGCCCCATAGCCGGCGGCCTGCAACAGATCATTGATCACCGTCAGCCAAGTGGCGTCCGGTTCCCACGTGAGAGTCGACCTCAGAGTCGTTGACGACTCCCCCAACGCGATGGCGTCTTCCCCGTGGGCGCGGATGATACCGATTACTGTGGGGATGATGGCGCGCCCGGCCTCCACTTGGTGCCACGTGCCGACCTGGGAGCGGAGAATGTCGGTTTTGTCGACCAGCCGGATGGAGGCCCGGCGGCCGGTTTCGTCGTGTTCCCACGTTGGCACGGTTGGCAGGAAAACACCCATGTGTCGGGGTTCGCCGTCGCGCATGTGGGTGACGCGAATTCGGTCGTTCAACCAGTCGATTCGCTGCCCGTGGTCGGTGAGTTCCAGTGTGCCGCCGCCCCGCACCTGTTTGTGGATCGACCAGTCCAAGGAGCCGCCCCGCACGCCGCGTAGCGGCCCTTGGGCTTTGTCACGTCTGTTGAGGTGCGTGATGATCCAAGATTCAGCCATCAATCACCGCCAAGGTCATGCTCCAGGCCTGAAGGCCACGTCGGGTTTGCTGAATGGACATGTCGCCCTCGAGAACACATCGGAGGATACGTCCTTCCGGGTCACGGTATGTCAGCCGGCGGCCGAGTAGTACCGTCCACGCTTCTTCGGTGGGGCCGAGTGAATCGTCGACGCGCCCAAGGGTGCGGAACCCCAGCCGAACTGTTGTGGTGCGTTGCTCACCCCAGTGCGGTGTCGGGTAGGCGGCCCCCAGGTAGTGTTCTAGTTTCATCTCCTGCTGCGTGGATGGCTGTATGGACAGGTCACCCAGCGCCCAAACGGCGGGGGCGCCGTCGGGGTTGATCCACAACCGATCCGTGGGTGTCCCTATTGTTGTTTCTGTCGGCTGGGATTCCGACGGGAGTGCGGATATCGCAACAGCTCGGTAGGACATTTCGTCGCCGAGACGCGGGAGCGGGTCGGTAGCTTGCAGAGTGGGGGCGTCCCCTTCCGCCAGGCGATGCCATGTGCGGCCGTGGTCACGGGAGTATTCGATCCGTAGCCGGGCGGCAGCAATCTCGCCATCTTGCGCTTCCGCCGTCAACGCCACGTTGCCTTCCGGTTCTCGGAAGACAGCCACGAGTAGCGGCTTGGCGGGTTCGGCGTAGTCGACGGCGAATTGGACGTCTCGCCATTGGGTCCACAGCGTGGATGTTGAATGCAGCCGTACCGCGACTTGGTAGCGGGTGTCGTCAGCCAGCCGGTAGGGGCATTCGATGCTGGTGGGGTGGCCCACGCCGCGCCATTCGGTGACGAGCTGCCCGTCGGGGTGGGTGAGGCGCGCCTCCCACGAGTCGATCTGCCAGTCGGGATTCGATTCGGTGGCGTCGACTTGGACCGTGAGCAGGTTTGTGCGCAGCGTCTCGCCCTCAGCGGGGGACGTGATTGTGAAGCGTGGCGGGGCGGCGACGGTGAAGCCGACGGGCTCGGCCCACGGCCCCCAATCGGGGTGTTGGCCTTTCGTGCGGCACTGCCACACGTATTCGCCAACCTGTAGCGGAATGGCCGCGTACTCGCTGCTGTTGGGGGGGGTGGCCTGCCGGGCGGGTTCCCAATCCGTGGCGTCGGCGCGGCGCCAACGAAACTCGGCGGCGGTTTGCTCGGTAAGGTCGCGGGGGTCATGCCGCCAACGGAACAGCGTGGACGCATCGGTGGATACGATACCCACCGGCGCCAGCAGCGTGGGCGCGTTCGGGGCCGCCAAAGGGCGGACCGGGTCGGTCACGGTCCACGCGGACCAACGCTGCCCGCCCTCAACGACACCGGAGCGGCCACGGAATTCCCAGACGTCGTTGCCGTCGCCCTGCATTGTGGCGTAGTTGGATTCGCCCTCAAGCTGGGTCCAGTACTCCCACGACCCGCCGTTCCGGCGGCGCTCCAGCTGCCAGTTCTGCGCGTAGGCGGCGTTCGAGGTGATGTGCACCTCTAGGGTGGAGGCTTTCCGCACAACCCGCAGAATGGGGGCGTTGGGGGTGGTTCGGATGCCACCGGTTTCGTTCCAGGGGGAGTCGTAGGCGCTACTGTTGCCGGCGGCGACACGCCACTTGTAGCGGTTGTTCGGCGACAGGCCGTAGTCCGTGATGGATGTCCCGTACACGGTGCCGAGCCGCCACCACCGCTGATGCGCTTCAGACCACTGCTCAACGTAATACCTGTCCGCCAGGTCGGTGGCGCCCCACGAGATGACGGCACGGTCGTCGGACACGTATTGGGCAACCGGTCGGGGCGCACCGGGGGTGCCGGATACGCGCCCCGGCAGCGGGATCGAAGACGTGTGGGAAGCGGTTACGCCGGCACCGATATAGTCCACACCCGACAGGGACGCGGACGCGGATATCATGTACGCGCCGTCCGCGTAGATCGGGACGTCCGTGGTTACACGATCGATCACCGTCGAACCACCGGACGGGCGCACTTCGACACGGATGCTCTGGTTACGGGACCCGAGCGCACCGGAGCGGCTGTAGCGCGCCTGCCCGTCCCAGAACCAGTTGCCCGCCTCAACCGACACGATCAGCGTGACGGGCACCGTTGTGGCGCCGGGGGAGGGTGTGGCGACAGACCACTCGAAGCGGAGCCGCATGCGTTTCGCGGCGCCGCTGGAGGGCACCCACGGCCCGTAGGTGCGGTATCCGACGGCCATCAGACCATCACCCCTCCCATGCGTCGGACCTGCCCGGGCAGGTCCGACATGAATTCGAACAGCCGTTCAACCGATTCGAACGCGTCCTTTGGCATTGAAAGATACACGGTCATGCCGCCACGCGTCAGGGCGTGTGACATGTCCGTGGGGATCACCTGTTCGCCGCCACGGAAGTTGACGAGTTCGGGGCCGTCTTCACCCACCCATGCCCAGCCGGGCTGGGCGTGACGGGTTCCGCGGCGGTACCCTTCGTCTTTCGGCAATCCGAGTTTGCCCTTGATCCAGTTCCCGAGGTCCTTGGCAAGTTTGTCTCCGAGCCCCTTCACCATGTCGCCGAACGGGCCTGCGCCCGTGACGGCTTCCTTCAGGCTGTTGAGGGGGGCGGTGATTTTCGTCCACACCTCGTCGAACCAGCGTTTGATGCCGTCCCACGTGTCTCCCGCCCACTGGGCAAGATCATCCCACCAGCTTCGGTCGCCGCCGCGTTCGATGGCTTCCGCCGAGGCGGACGAAGCGATCGAATCAGCGGATACGCGGGGGCCGTTGTCGCGGCCACCGAGACCGTCGCCGCCGCGCAGGTAGTCCTGTGCCTGCCAGACGGCCGAGCCGGCCGCCGTGCCGGCGCCGGGGAGCGGAACGCCGTGGGCGTGCGCCACCCAGTTGCCTTTCCCGGCGCGGTCCCACGTGGGGATGCCGACGCGGCGCAGGGGGAGGATGAAGCGGCGGTAGTTGCCGGTGATGTCGAGGGCGTCGCCGGCGTGGGAGGTGCCGGAGTAGGAGGTTCGGGGCCTCCAGCCGCCTTGCGTGATCTGCATGGCGGCGCCGGCGAGTTTCTCGGCGGCCATGATGTTCGCGGCGAATTGTTGCGTGAACCGGTGGCCGCGGAAACTGATGATTCCGCCGCCCGCGTGGGCTGGGATGCCGCGGTCGAAGGTTTCACGGAAACGTGCCGGCGACATGCCGGCCAGGGCGGCTTTGTTGAGCGCCAACAGGCGGCGGCGCTCGTAGGGGTCGCGAAGCGCCTCCGACACTGTGACGCCCTCGCCGCGCCGCATCCACGCCAGCTGGTCGTCGCCGTCGCGGTAGCTGGACTTGCCGGGCAAGATACCGCCACGTGCGAACGCGACCTTCGGGACAGCGCCCTCGATCTTCGGGACGATCTTGATTTTGTCGGCTACCCAGTTGTAGGAGCCGATGATGCCCGCGTTGATGAAGTCGATGACTGCGTTGATCGGGGAGGCGACGAAGCTCTTGATCTTGTTCCAGGCGGCGCCGACGGCTTCGGCCATGGCCGAGAACGTGCTTGTGACGGAGTTCTTCATGCCGTCGAACACGCCGGTGACGGTGGAAACGATCCAGTCCCACGCCGCTTTGCCCGTGTTCTTGAGGCCTTCCCACAGGCCCGTCCAGAATGCTGCTACCGCATCCCAGATGCCTTTGAGGGTGTTCATGATGCCCGTGAACACGGCTTGGCTTGTGGCGGCCAGCCAGTTCCAAGCGTCGGAGCCGAGTTTCTTCACGCCGTCCCACAGGGCGTTCCAAGAACCAGCGATGGCCGTCCACACGCCTTGCAGGTAGGCGAGGAACCCACCGACGAGGGTGTTGGCGAGCTGCGTGATGCCGCCCCAGATGGCACCGAAGTACGCCAGGATCGCGTTCCACACGGCTTCCCAATCGCCCTTGATCAGCCCTGTCGCGAGCTGGATGATGGCGGTAATGGCCGCGAGGGCGGTTTCGATGACGATTCGGATGGCGTCCCAGACCGTGCTGATGACGGCCCACAGGGCTTTCATGGCGCCGTCGACGATGGCGCCCATGACTTGGAAGGCGACCCCGATGCTGGTCATGACGACGTTACCGACGCCCCCCCACACGGCTTGTATCCCGGCCCACAGAACGTTCCAGGCGCCGAGAATGAAGTTGATGATCGGTTGGGCCACTGTCGCCCAAAGCCACGTGAAGAGTTCCCCTATGGCGGCGAAAACGGGTTTCACAACCGTGTCGTAGGCGATCTGGAGGCCCATCCAAGCGGCTTGGAGACGTTCCCCGAGGAGCGTGAGGATGGGTTGGATGACGCCGTTCCAGATGGCTGTGACGGCGTCGGCGTAGAGACGCCACAGTTCCTGCATCGCCCCCCAGACGGTGTTGGCGACGTTCCACAGGTTCCCCAGCAGCTCCATGAAGCCGTTGAACGCGGGCATGATCCAGTAGTCGACGATTGCTTTGATGAGCTCGCCGAGTGCTTGGAACACCGGCCCGACATGTTCAGCGAACCACGTGATGACGGGCTGTGCCGCGGCCTGCACCCCGGCCCATGCCGCGGCGAAGGCTGGGGCGACGTTGGTTTGCCACCACGCGACGACGGCGGCTACGACGGCCATGACGCCGTCCCAAACCCCCGTGAGGGCGGGGGCGAGGCTGGTTTGCCACCAGTCAGCGACGGCCTGCGCGGCGGCCATGATGCCGTCCCACGCGGCAGCGAGGGCGGGCCCAACCGTTCCGGTAAACCATTCAACTACCGCGGCCGTGACGGCCTGGATGCCGCCCCAGATTTGTTCCCACAGGGCGCGGCCTTCGTCGGTTTGTGTGAAGAACCACGTCAGCCCCGCCGCGGCGGCTGCGACAAGAGCGATGATCACGCCGATGGGGTTCGCGGCGAGCGTCGCCCAAAGGGCTTGGACGGCGCCGATGAGAGTGCCGGCGATGGTGGAGAAGCCGCCCGTGACGAGTTTCACGGCAGCGATCGCTGCGGCGTAGCCGTACCACGCTATTGCGCCGCCGGCCAGGGCGGCTGTGAGGGGGCCGATCCAGTTCGTGTTCTCTTGGAACCAGTGCGCCATTTCGGCAAGCGCGGGGATGAACACGCCCGTGACCCACGCCGCGGCTTCTTGGATGGCGGGGAGCATTTTGGTTTGCAGCCACACGCCGAAGGCGGCGAAGGCGTTGCCGAGAGCTTCGCCGATTCGTTTCGCCGCCGGGCCGAGGTCGTCGGCGGCGGTCGTGAGCCACGCCAAGCCGGCCCCGATGCTGGGCAGCACCTTCGAGATGACAGATTCGCCGAGACGCGCCAGGGCGGCCTTGAAGTTGTCGAGCTGCCCGGGGAGCGTGGTTCCCATTTCTTTCGCCACGTTTCCGGAGGCGCGTGTCATGGCAGCTTCGAAGTCGCTGAACCCGATCTTGCCCTTCGAGGCAGCGTCGAATACTTCCTCGGCGGTCATGCCCATCTGTTCGCCAAGGGCTTGGTAGATGGGGATGCCACGTTCCGCGACCTGCTGGAGGACATCGTTTTGGGCTTTGCCTTGGGACGCGACTTTGTTGTAGATGGCGCCCATGTCGGCCATGGGGACACCGGCGGCGGCGGCGGAGTTCGCCACCGACTTCAGGACTCGTTCGAGGTCCTCGCCGGGTTTGATGCCGGCGGCGACCGCCCCGGCCGCCGTGGTGGCGGCTTCACCGAGGCCGAAGGCTGTGCCCTTCACCGCGGCGAGGGCGTTGGCCATGATGGCTTGGACGGCGCCGGTGTCGTGGCCGAGGCCGCGGAGTTTTGCCTGCGCGGCGTCGATCTTCAGGGCCCGGTCTAGGCCGCCCTTCGCGGCCATCCCGGCGACTATGGCGCCCAGCCCCACTACCGCTGCCGCGGCGGCTTTCGTGCCGATTTTCAGCCCCGCGGCGAGTTTCTGCCCCAACGCCCTGCCGAAACGACCTGCGTCGGCGTCGAGAGCGTCGAATTGTTTTCGGACGGAGCGTGCCAGGTCGCCGGTTTCCGTGACAACGGACAGATATGCAACACCTAGTTCTGTGGCCACCGTCGTGTCTCCGTCCTGCTAGTTAGGTTTCCGCGCACCCGGCCTGGTTTGGTACCAGGCTTCGAAGTCCTCGATCGTGTCGAATCCTTCCGACGCGCCAATGGTTTCGGTGTCGCTGTCGCTGCTTTGGGTGGGTATCCCGGGGCGGGGGATGGGTTGGGGGGCGCTCTTCGTGATGCCGAGCCCGTAGAGCAGGCCTTTGACTTGGTCGACGAGAGCGGCAAGGAGTTGTTCCTGTAGCCCCCACCGCACGTCCGGGCTGCATGCCCGCCAGTACGCAGCGGTGGGGGACAGGCCGTCGATGAGGTCCAACACCACGGCGGGACGTAGGTAGTCCGGGTGGGTGGGGTTGGTGACGTCGTCCAGCCACAGGCCGTATTCACGGAGGAAGTCGGCGCGTAGCGGCCCCCGATACCGCTTCAAGGTTTCGTGGAGCCGCAGCAGCGACATTACTTACCTTGCAGCAAGTCGGTGATGAACTGTATGAAAGTGGTGAGCCGTACCCGCCCGGTTTCATCGGCCAACAGTTCAAGCGCCTCGGCGTACTGGTCAGGGCCGAGAGCGATTTCCCCGACCAGATCGGTTTCGAGCGGATCGCCTTCGCTGAGACGTCGCATCGCTTTCATGAAGCGCATGTCGTCGAGGTTGTCGGCCATGACCCGCCACGTGCGGCCGAGCGCTTCGGTTTCGTAGTACTCGGCGGTTTCCTGGGTGGCGGGGGGGTTGTGGTCCTGCGGACGGGCGGCCGCCCCAACCGTTGGGGTGGGGCGGTTCGCCGGGAGAGTGGCGCGGTTGCGCTGTTTCTTGCGGCCCACGCTCACTCCTTCCTACCGTCATCGCTGTACTGGAAGAAGTAGACGCCGTTTTCGTCGGGGTACACGGTCAGATTCATCGGGTAGGCGATGGCTTCGTTGTCCGTGTAGGTCTGCTCGAACGATTCGGTGGTCTGGGCGGCGCGGGGGATCACGATCCGCAGCAGACCGTCGCCGTCCTGCATGTCGAACACCCACGTGCCTTCGGGGCCGTCCATGCCCTTGTAGGCGATCGCGACTTTCTCGCCCGCCGTGGCGGAGCGGGGGGTGACGGTGACCGCGTCCTCACCGAACACGGCCTTCGCAACGTCGGCGCGGCGGGATTCGATCAGGGTGAAGCTGATGTCGACGGTGATTTCGGTGCGGGGCCGTTTCACTTCGGTGCCGCCCCACGCCTTGATCTTCTCGTACGCCTTCGAGATGGCCCGCTTCAGACCGTCGCTGGCGGCGTAGCCGAGGGACACAAGCTTGGTGTCCGGGGCTGTGTTCGCGTCGGTCGGCAGGGCGGCTTTCTTCGTCAGCGGGGCGAAGAAGATCGCGCCACCAACCTTCGGGGTGCCAACGGAAACGTTCCGGGCGTCAACGGGGATACTCACTTGTCTTCCTCCTCAAAGGTGGGGGTTGCGGGCGGGGGTGTGTCCGCGGGGGCAGGGTTCGTGTCGGGGGCGGGTTCCCACCCCTGGGAGGCCCACGCGTCAGCGTCGGCGTCGGGGAAGGTCACGTAGATGTTTGGGATGGTGGGATGCTTGGCACGCATCACCGTCTCCTTTGCAGCAGGTTGATTGTGAACACGACCCGGGGGGTCCCCGAGTCGGGGTCTGGGGATTCGTGGGCACCCCCGGCGAAAGCGTCGAGGCCGAAAGGCACTCGGTTCCATGGGGTTTGTAGCGCTAGCACGGCGCGTTCGACACGGCCGGCCAGCTGGTTGGCTTCGGTGTCTGTTTCGGCCCAGCATTCGACGGTGACGCGTGCCCGTCGGTGCATGGGGGAGAGGTTGTCGCTGCCGGTGTGTAAGCACCGCACCAGCTGGGGTGGGCGCGGGAGGGGGACGCGGCCGTGCGCTTCCACGCCCGACAGGTTTTTGTTCAAGTATTCAATCACCGTTGCGGTGGGGTCGTCGAACACTGCCTGTCACCCCCTGTCATTCGCGGCCCGCGGACAGGTTCCGCATGATCGTGTGGTCGCGGGCGTTTTTCTTGCGGGCGTTCGGTGTGACGGGCAACACGGCGATGCGGGCGCGGCCGCGGCCTTTCGTGATTTCGACCGCCGTCACGCCGAAACCGGGGCCGCAAGCGTCCGCTATTTTGCGGGCGCGTTTCTGTACCGCGGCCATTGCTTCGGGGCTGGTGCGGATCTTCTTCAACGCGCCACGTTTGAACTTGATCCGGTTTCTAGGTTTCGCCATCGGTGTCGTCCACGTGTAGGTCGGCAAGGGCGTAGAGTTCCTGCCGGCTGGTGTCCCAGCGGAGTCCTTTGAGGTCAAGATCCACGTCGACTGTGCCGATGGGTTTGTCGCCGTCGCGGGTTGGGACCCTCAAGGGCAGTCGGCAGCGGCCCGTCAACATCCCCTCACTCATGATTCATCCTTCAACTGTTTGTAGGTGGAGTTCGTAACCGGCGTCGGGGAACACCCACGGCCCGGCCGTCCAGTCCAAAACTTTCACGACCTTGCAGACGATGTCCCGGACCGTGAGGCGATCCCCAACGGCCACTTCGACGCCGCGGGGCGTGTATACGACGTAGTCGATGCGGTAGCCGTAGCGGGCCGGGTCGGCGAGTGACTCGTCCGGGCCGGCGACTGCGTGGGCGGGGATCGGTGCCGCTGGTTCCCATGTTTCGACACGGTCGTTGCGGGCGTTCGGCGCGGAGAGACGGCGCCGCTGGTGGGGGAGCTGATGGGGGGTTGGGATCACGGCCAATCCTCCCACCAGCCATCCTCAGCGGGTTCGCTGATCGCTACCGTGTAGGCCGCGGCCGCGGTGATACCCAAGAGTCGTAGGTCGTCGCGGCGCAGCCACATTCGGCCCGCTTGGGTGCCGTAGCTGACGGTCTGGCTGAAAGCCCCCGCGGTTTGCGCCACGGATTCGACACCCGTCACGGCGGGAGCATTCACAACTTCGGCCACCATGCGGCAGGCGACATCGGCGAGCAGTTCGGGGTCGAGCTGACCGGCGGTGATGCGGGCTTCCAAGTCGATGCCGCGTTGTGCCGCTTCGGCCAAGATGCGGCGGACGGCTTGGGCCAGCAGCGTGGGGAGACGTTCCGCTACCCCCGCGGGTGGGGGGCCGTGGCGGTCACGGTACTGCTGTTCCGTTACAACAATGGTCACGGCCCCTCACCTTTCACTTGCGGGAAGTTTTCGCGAACGCCCCGGTGCCGGTGGTGTCCCCACCGTCGGCGGGCGCTTCCTCGGCGGGGGTTTCGTCGACCGCATCGGGGGTTTCCGTAGCCGGGTCGGGGGCGGGATCCTCGACGCCGTGGAGGGGTTCAGCAACCCACTCGTCGGAGAGGAACGTGGCGGTGCGCTCGTCAACCAGGATCAGGACACCGGTTTCGGTGTGGCGGTAGGCAGGCATCACTTCGCCTTAACGATGGCGAACCGGTCAACGAACACGTACCAGGCGTAGACGAGTTCCAGGCGAAGCGCGATCTGGTTCTTGCGCTTCAGGTCGCCCTGCCCGTCGGGGTCGCCGTAGCGGATCAGTTCGACCGGCAGGTTCCGCGGGATACCCCAGCGGATGCCGTTCGCGAAGTCGCCGACGATGCAACGCACCTTCGTGTCGGTGGCTTCGGGGGTGCCGGAAACGGTGTTGCCCATGGCGACTGGGATCGACATGAAGTTGGTGACGTTCAGGCCGAATCCGAGGTCGGGGTAGCGCTTGTCGCTGGTGGCGCCGGTGCCGTCCTTCCGCTTCAGCTGGGACAGCGCCCACGTGAACTTCGGGTCCATGGCGGCGCCGGTGACGGGCCACGGGGCGTCCACGTTCACGAGCAGCCCGACGGCGGCTTCGAAGTCGGCGTCGGCGTCGGCGGTGTCGGCCTGCACAACCTTCGTGGAAGCACCGATGTAGTTGTCCCACGAAGTGATGGCGTTGCCGGTGAGCGGGTTGATGCGGTGGTACATGCCAAGGTCCAGGGCGCGGGACAGCGCGGTTGCGCCCGCGCCGCTGAGGGTGTTGAGGACACCGAGCTGGTGGTCCTCGTCGGCCCACTGCACTTCCTGGGAGAACCGCATCGTGACCTGCGCCTTGTGGGGCGTGACGGTCACGGAAGAGAAACCACCGCTGGTGGAGGACTTCTCGGCGTTCTCTTCCACGAACTCGGCCTTCGGCATGTCGTTGAAAACGACAATGTCGGTGTTGCCGAACCGCAGCGGTTCCTGCGCGGACAGCAGCGCGATCGTGGAGAGGGACTGGGCCTTGACGACCATGCCGTCAGCGATCGTGCGCGGCATGAGTACCTTGACGTCGGTAGAACTGAAAACAGCCATGACAGGGTCTCCTAATCGTTGGCGAAGAGGTCAGTCAGGAACTGGGCCTCTACGGTGGGGGAAGGCGCGTCGGGCTGCTGCCCGGGCGCGGGGGGTGCGGGAGTTGCGGTGGCCAGCAGCGGCGCAATCGCGTCCGCGTGGGCCTTGAGTTCTTCCCGCGTGGAGCCCCGCAGCACTGCCGCGGCGACTCCGGTTTCCGCCTCAACCTCGGCACGCCAAGCGTCGATCTGTTTCGCGGTTTCGTATTCTGTGACCTGTTTCTCCGCGGCCTCAGCGCGTGCCACGGCTTTCGCCAAGGCGTCGCCGTCGGCTTCGGACTTGCCGCGCAGCTCAGCGAGCTCGCGTTTCAAGTCGTTGTAGTCCGCGTGGCGGGCACGTTCACGCGCAAGGCGTTCTTTCACGAACCCGTCGAACTCTTCCTGGGAATCGATGGTGAGGGGAAAATCCACTGTCTAGCCTTTCAGTGTGGTGAGGGGTTGTCCCGGCTTGACCGCTACCGGTGTGCGTAAGCAACGACGGGTTGCCCGGGCTAGCGGGGTTTCCGTCGCTGCAAGTATTGTTCGTAGAGTGCGTCTGGGTCGTACCCGGCGGGCAGGGGCCCGCCCCGTGTGAGGGGCACAATCTGGCAGTCACAATCGGGGTGGAACTTACGGCCGTCACCCGCCGAAGCGGCGGACAGGTACACCAAGCCGCGCGATGCAAGCATCAGGCACCAGTCGCAGGTTTCCCGACCGGTGGGGATCCGCGCGTAGCGTTTCTCCCACTTCTTGTCGGCGTCACCGTTCTTCCAGATCGTTTCCCGTGCTGGTTCTTTCACCCACCCGTCGAGGCTGTAGCCGAGCGCCGTGTGGGTTTGTTCAGGGTTTCCGTTGAAGTAGTGCCGCATGGCTTCTCGGACACGTTCTTCGATGATGTTGGGGGCCACCGTGGTGGCGGGGATCGCCGGCCATGATCCCGGGGCGCCGGACTTCGCTCTGACGGCTTCGTACCAGTCGGCGGCGTAGGCCGCGGCGACTTGGCCGCTGGCTTTCGCCTGTTCCGTCAACGCCTCGATCAGGGCGTTACGAACCAAGACGGGGTCCCGACCCGCCAACGTCGCCCACAGGGTGTTGTAGTCGTGGCGGGTCAGGTCCACCAGCCGGCGGAGTGTCGCCGCCAAGGTTTGCACATCCTCACGTGTCGTCACCCTGCACCCCCGTGTCTTCCGTCACCGCCGACACGGCGGACTGGGGTCGGGGTTGGGCGTTCAACGCCGCGGTGAGTGCCTCCATCCGCTGCGCACCCTGATGACGTTGTTTGTCGGCGAGGAGCCGCGCGATTTCGGCGCGCGTGAACCCTGCGGCCTCCAACGCGACAGGCGAATCGGCGAACCACGGGAACACGGCAGCGAGTTTCGTCACCGCATCCGCCGACGCCGCGAAGGACGCGAACGCGGGGTTCTTCCACGTCACTTCCAACCGGTGCAGATCCTGCGGGGGAGTGCCGTCACGCAACGCCACAATCTTCCCCACCAGGCGGCGAAGCATGCCCGTGTGAGTGTGGTTCGCGCACACCGCCTCCTCAATCAAGTCCTTCTGCGCCGCGTACATGGCTTCCGCCGAAGCCGGGTTGTCCTGCACGATCCCCAGCGAGTTCAACGGCAACCCGGTTTCCGCGGAGAACTTCGACGCGTACTGGCGGAACTGTTCCACCAAGGGTTGCATCGTCAGCTGCGTGAGCTGTTCAACATGCGGCAGGTTCCCCTCTTCGTCACGGGTCAACCCCGCGATCGTGTCCCACGACAGCTTCCACTTGCCTTCCCGGAACGCTTCCTCCGCCATGCCCAAAACCATGATGCGGGGGATGGCGTAGTGTTCCGCAGCGATTTCCATGCGGGCCAGCTGCCGCATGGCGTCGTTCACGGTTGACATGACCGCCCGGGAGATACGGGACCGCCCGAAGGGGCGCCCCAGCTGGGGGTCGTACACAACCGGTTCGGCGGTGACCGCCAGGATGCCGGTTGGGATTCGTTCCGCCACCCACCCTTGCATTCCGGCGCGTCGGCGGCAGGCAAGAATCACCCCGGGAAGGTGCATGTCGTACTGGGTGGGGATCCCAAGCTTGTCGACGTCCTTGATCGCCAACACCCCAGCGACACGCCGCAGGTCATGGTCCCACAAACCGGCGGTCCATTCAGCGGAGCGGGCGTGAACCACCACTTCAGGTTGCCCGCGGCGCGTGTCGCCGCGGGTGACCGTCAGGAATGCGCAGGAGTGTTTGTAGGCCGACAGGATCGCTTGCGCCAGTTCCTGCTTAAAGTCGTTGGCCCACAGCAGCGCGTCCAAGTCGTAGGGGTCGTCGCCGTGGTCGGGGTGCGCGAACCCTTCGAACTGGGAACGTCGCGCCAACGCGGTGCAGGCTTTCGCCGGCCAGTCCAGCACCGGCTTCAGGCGTTGCACAATGTTGACGGGGAGTTCTTTCCCAAGCAGCTTCACTGGGACTTTGCCGTCGAAGTAGCGGCTACGGAGCTGGTTCCGCGGGTACTTCTTCGCCCACACTGTCCATGCGTCACGGATCAGGGCGATTTCTTCGTTGGACGCCCCGTCGACACGCACCGGCAACGAACCGAGCAGTGTCACATCCTGGGTGCCGTCGTCAGCCATCTACACCACCTTCTGCCGTCTACCGGGTCGTCGTTTCGTTGTTTTCGCTGCCAGCAACGCCAACCCCGCCGCCTCCAGCGGTGTTTCGTCGCCGTCGGGATGGGTGGCTTGCCAACTCCACGTCCCGCCGGGGCGGGGTTTCTTGTCGCACACCGCCACCGACGCGGCCAGCAGGTCGTTTTCGGTGGCGGGACGGGGGAATGTGACCGCGCCACGTTTGATGTCGGCGTACAGCATCGCCGTCGACGAGAAGTAGTCACGCCCCGAAGCGACCCGGGCGACCCGGGTAGGGACGCCGCGTTCCCGCAAAGCCAGAAGCAGGGTTTCAGCGCCGGCCGCCCCGGATATGAGTATCTCAGCGGTGTTGCGCCACCTAGCGGCAAGCCAGTCGGCCACTTGGTCCAGGTCAAGCGTTCCGGCCATGGTGCCGATCAACTCCAAGTGCACACCGTCGGGGTGTTTCACCGCCCCCGCCAACGCAAGCCGATCCCCATCGAAGTTGAAAGCTACACCGAAGCTGCGGGTGCCGTCGACGGGCGGGGTTGTGGTCAACACGTTCGCCCACTCTTCGGCGGTGATCAGCCGTGTGGCGGCCTCGACTGTTGGCGCCCACCAGCCGAGCCGTTCCCGTGCGAACCCGGCCACGGTCATCGCGGCGAGCTCGCCTTCGATTGTGCGTTCATCCAGCCGGATCCCCAACGCGGGGTTCGTGTCGTACCAACGGCTGCGGTCGGTGACGTCACCGATTTCTTCCACGGACCATTCGGCCCACGCGAGTCGCGGGTCGCTGTTGTCGACGGCGTGGCGACGCATCCGGGGGAATACTTCCCCGGTGACTGTCGGCCCGGGGGGGGTGCCTTGCAGGATCTGTAGCGGGTTCCCCGACGGGGCGGCGGAGATTGTTGGCAGTAGCGTTTCCAGTTGTTCGTCGGTCAGGGCTTGTGCTTCGTCACAGACGAGCACGTCGACGGTGTAGCCGCGACCCGAGTTTTTCGTTCGGGCAACGAACTCGATCGAAGCGCCGTAGCGTTCGCCTTCGCGGTCGGACTTGAGGTAGATGCCTTCCTGCCCGGCCCGGGACGATATGTAGGCGACCTTTTCTACGAGTTCGGGGAAGTTCCGTTCGTCGGTGAACAGGTCCCGCATGCGCCGCCACGCTTTCGCGGCGGTCTTGAATTCGTGGGCGGTGTGCAACACCCTCATGCCCATGCCGAGCATGAGAAACAGTTCCGCGCCTTCCAGAAGCCCGTTCTTGCCGTTCTGGCGGGGCACCGCCAGACCACAGCGGGTTGCGGTCCAGCGGCCCCGCCTGTCGAGCCGCAGCCACGCATCGGCCACGAGGTATTGCCACGGGTCGGGGGACAGGCCGTACGCGTCGGCGGCGATTTTGTAGTCTTCGGCCAGCGATTCCACGCCGCCCGCGGGGATGCGGAGGAGGCTAGGTTCTTGCTTCCCGCGCTTCCCGGCGGCGTTGGAGTTCGTTGGCACCGGTGTTCTCCTTCCGCTTCACGACCGGCGCGGGGGTCTTACCCCCGGCAGCGGCGACGAGACCGCCGAGTCGTTCTTCACGTGCCCGGAGTTCCCCGGCTTTGGCCAAGTCACCGGCGCCCCACACGGTGGCGTGCACGAGAGCGGTTGTGGTGAGGAACTCCCAGTCCACTTCCGTCCATTTTTCCGTTACAGGGTGACTGGCCCAAGCAGCCCACCACAGGCGGGTTTGCTCGGGCCAGTCGAGGTTGTCGGGGAGGGTTCGGGTCATACGGACCCGGAAGTGCTGCCGCGGCTAGCGGATGCGGCGCGTCGGCCGCGGCCGAAGAAGTTCCGAACCGCGCGTCCGACACGGCTGAGTGCTCGTCTCATGTCGTCTCCTTATCCATCGGGATACCTAGTTGCTTGGCGGCAATGTAGCCGTCAAGGTACTTGTCGCCGTAGTCCAGCAGCCCCGCGGCCGCCAGGAAGCGTTCCTTGTCTTCGCGCGTCTTGAAGCACACCGCGACCCAGTATTCGGAGTCGGTGGCTGTCCGGAATCGGTTTGCCTCCGCCTTGGCGCGCTGCCGGTAGGCGGCTTGCATCGCGGTGAGTTCGGCGGTGCTGTCGGCGGCGAGGTCGCCGCTGTAGTCAACGTCAGCGAGGGGGTCGGGGGCGGGTTTCCCCACCTTCGGGCCGGCCCCGAACGCGGGGCCTTTCGTGAACTTCGGGCCAGAGTTGAAGTTGAATGCCATGGTCAGGGTCCTGTCAGGTTGGTTCGAAACAGTTCCAGCTCGGCGAGCGGGAACCATTCGAGGATGCGTTGGTAGTCGTCAGGGGCGTGCCGCGATATCGGCTCCAGGAAGCGGTAGTCGATGCCGTCGAACGACCGGTCGAACCATTCGTAATCGCGCGGCAAGGTGAGCCGGTGTCGGCGCAGACAGTCCATGACCTCGGCCTTCACCCAATCAGCGATAGGGGAAACCTTCCGCTTCGCAGGCTTCAGGACGCCGTGCCGCACGAAGCTGGCGCGGCGAACAATCGAATCGGCAGCACGCACCCCATCGGCGACAAGGGTGTCATGCGGTAGCCCCATGTCGTCGCGGATCAGGTCCCACATCGTGTCGTAGTCGATGTTGGGCATCTTCGCGGCCTCGATAATTGCGCACCGCTCGGGTGGCTGGAAAACCAGTGCGTTCAGCCACCGCCACAAGCTCGGGTGGGGGTAGCGGGCAATCGGTTTGCCCAGCATGTCTTCCTGCTGCGCGAGGGTTTCCTCGACGAACTGCAGCCCGGGGATGTAGTAGAGGTAGGCCAGTTTGGTTTCGACGCCGGCTTCGCGTAGCGCCGCTTCGCAGGCGAGCGCATCCTTGCCGGTTGAGAATGCAACCAGGACGGGCTTGCCGGCTTCGGCTAGCTGTCGGCGGATGTCGGCGCTGGGGGGCTGGCCCTTGATGACTGTTGTCATAGGGGATCCTTTCCGACACCTAGCCTAGGGGATGCAACACCGCTTGTCAACCCCGGTTGGGGCACTCGGGTTGGGGTATAGTGTGGGGCATGAACCTAGAAGCCGTACGCGCCGCCGCCAAGCAACTCCGAGCCACCCGCAGAGCAGTTGAACGCGCAACCACAACCCGCAACCGAGTGTTCCGCGAAGCCCACGCCAACGGCCACACTTGGAGGTCGATCGCGTCCGCCGCCGGCATCACTGAGGAAGCGCTTCGGAAGGCGCTGCGTAGCAACAAGGTTTCGAACCCGCCCGGGGGGATAAATAGGCCCTATGACAACAGTCAT